>Ga0206679_10004600_pt1 | contig 10299 bp, 1 predicted proteins | sample M110012015metaG_FD_155464 | JGI IMG/M metagenome (GOLD analysis project Ga0206679, IMG submission 155464) | Ammonia-oxidizing marine archaeal communities from Monterey Bay, California, United States - M1 100m 12015 | ecosystem: Environmental > Aquatic > Marine > Intertidal zone | place: USA... | reverse complement strand
TGTTCGGCCAGGAGACTATCTTTGGTAGTCACGAGGATATCCTTTTTTCACCCTCAAAAGCGTCTCCCCAAGCCGACCAAAAAAACCTAACCCTGAATGGCCAGAGCATTGCACCGATCGAGTTTTTTATTCCCTACCGCGCAGATGGCCCAATGTTGAGGCCGCGCGGTATTACACTGAGTATGGCTTACGCTGCTGAAGCAATCTGTAAGATCTTAAATCACGAAAAAAATCACCAAATGCTAATAGATGGCAAAGCGATACGAGCTGGGCAGATTGCACTGCTCACTAGAAACCGCAAAGAAGCCCGGGCAGCAAGACAGGCGTTATCGGAACGAAGAATAAACAGTGTATTTGTCACCCAGGACAGCGTCCTCCTGGAACAGACCGCCGCTGATCTCTTATTGATACTGGAAGGGATCTTTAACCCTTTACATGAGCGGCGCCTGGTCTCTGCAATGAGTTCTCATCTCATCCAGTCAACCATGCAGGAAATAAATGACTATCGAGAAGATGATGCCCTGCAGCACAGCATCATACTTGAATTTCAACACTATCAAACCGTATGGAAACAACACGGTATCGCAGCCATGATCCATGAGCTAATCCGCCATCGACAGCTCCCTCGGGTCTGGCTCGGAGATGCCGAGGGCGAGCGTCAACTTACCAATCTACGGCATCTTGCAGAAATTCTACAGTTACAGTCGCTTGATTTAGATGGCATGCAACCACTTGTTAACTGGTTCAAAAAGACTCGTCAGACCGAGTTAGAACGTCCAGCCGATAATCGACAACTAAGACTGGAAAGTGACGAAAATCTGGTCAAAATCGTTACCATGCACAGCGCGAAAGGTCTCGAGTACGATGTAGTCGTCATACCCGTGGGAAACTTCAGCAGTCAGGGCAGAAAAAACAAACTTGATCCAGTCTTGTTTCACCAGGAAGATGAATCGGGGCAGATTCAGGTTTGCGCGGAGTTGGGTAGCAATGAAGTTCACAGGGAAAAGGCACTAAAAGAGAATCTCGAGGAAGATATGCGGCTGCTTTATGTCGCGATGACCCGGGCCAGATCTCGATGCCTTATCGGCTTGCCTCTAACAAGCGGTTTCCGCAATACGGCTATCGCCAACCTCCTGGGCTTGTCCGATTGCAAGCTTGATGTCGAAGAAATACGCCATCAACTCCTGAGTCTGGCGGCTGGCATCAGCACTGTAGTAACGGTTGAATCAGTGAAAACAAGCAACTTGGAACTGGACTCGTCAGAGCTTGCATTGAGCCCGCCCAAACCCATGCCCGACATCCTCGATCGTTGGCAGATCCATAGCTATACAGGAATTACCCGATTGCTGGAGCACAGTCCAAGCAATACAGAACTTCCTCAGGGGTATGCCGATGACGATTCTCAAACAGAAAACCGGTTATACCCGACACCATCTGACCCAACCAAACAACCAGACAAACCCGCTATCGATGCCACTGTCAACCATCCCATCTATAACCGATTTAGTTTTGATCGTGGCCCGAAAATCGGGGTGGCATTGCATAGCATGCTCGAAAAAATCAATTTCCAGGTTAACCATGAGCAACAAATCATGGCCTGTCAGCGACTACTCAAACAACTTGATCTCAATCCGGCCCAATGGCTGGAGCCGAGCCATGAATGGCTTGCAGATATCCTGCATACCCCGCTTTCATCCAATGCGTTTTCGCTGCAGGATATTGCTCGATCAGACCGGATCGATGAACTTGAATTCCACTTCCCCATCAGTAGCGGACAGGCACTGATCACAACCTGTCAGAATTATGGCTATCTCGAAGGATACCAGGCAGATGGCCCCGCCCTGGAAGGTATGATGACGGGTAAAATTGACCTGATCTGCCGATACAATGGCCTATATTATATCATTGACTACAAGTCTAACTTCCTGGGTATAGAGGATGCTGACTATAATACGGCATCTTTAACGAATGCCATCCGCCAACACCAGTACGATTTGCAGTATCTGATCTATAGCGTCGCGCTCAAAAAATTTCTGGACGCAAGGCTTCCCGAGGAAACTTTCGAGATGCTATACGGTGGTGTCTATTATCTCTTTCTCAGAGGTATGAATGGCATTGCTGGCTCGGGCGTTTATTCGGATCGGCCTTCTCTTGCCTTGCTGCAAGCACTTGAGTCAGCACTACAAGGGAGTTCCTGATGTCAAATCTGACAACAGAGTACCTGCAAGTTACCCGTGCATTAACTGGCCTGATCAACGAACTGGCTCCCGGCTTATCCGAACAGGCCCAATTAATCATTAACAGACTGGTTCACAGCATGAGCCAGCAACATAGTTGCCTGCAAATTCAACAAAATGACCTGGAAACGATAGCAGAACTATTGGCCAGCCCAATCGCCAGCACGGAAAATGCGGGCACACCTCTGGTCGTCAGAGGTTCCCAGCTATACTTTCATCGTTACTTTCAACTCGAGCGGAAAATTGCTGAAAATCTAGCCGCGCTAAATCAACCTGATGTAATTCCGGGATTTTCATTACCGTCGCTGGATCAGTTTTTTCAGGATGGGAAGCCGTTCATCATGCAGAAAATTGCCGCTTACCAGGCGGTAACACGCAGATTGACTATTATCACTGGAGGGCCAGGCACGGGCAAAACCAGTACAGTGGCAAAAATTATCAGCCTAATTCATGGACTCCAGCCCGATCTGACATTTGCCCTGGCAGCGCCTACTGGTAAGGCTGCCTCGAGACTCAACCAGGCTCTGCAACAGACCTGGAATGCCAATCAATTTGCCTACCCCAGCGGTATCTCCAATCAGGTTCAGACCCTTCACCGTCTGCTCGGTATCAGCAAAGATTTTGGTAAGCCGAGGTTTCACCATGACAGACCGCTCAAATTTAATGTTCTCATCGTCGATGAAGCCTCTATGATTGATTTGAACCTGATGTCGAATCTTCTCGACGCATTAACTGAAAATACCCGGTTGATCCTGCTCGGCGACCCAGGTCAACTCCCCAGTGTCGAAACTGGAAATCTACTGGCTGATTTGACCCAGCCTTTCCCGGGGTTTTCGCCCACCACGCTGACCCTATTCGATCGCTATTTTAAAGCCGACTCACAAACCTTGGCTAAGCACTCCAAGCTAGTCGATGCTGTATGCAAGTTGAACCACAGCTTTCGGTTTTCTCAACACCAAGGCATCGGCAAACTCGCACTCGCAATTAGTATGGGTGACCCTGAGTTCCCGGCTCACTCAGATCAGATTGAAGTCAGGAACTTACCGGAATCGACCGTCGAGCAGGTCAGCAAACCGCTGTCACATTATATTAGCCTGCTCGGAACGCAACTGCCGGTTCAGCAACTTTTCGATGAACTGAATCGATTCAAAATCCTGTCACCCACCCGGGAGGGTCCCTGGGGTGTCATAAACATCAACCGACAGATCGAGAGCATGCTCGAAACCCTTAACCTGAAGCTACCTGGCCAGAGTCACTATCATGGACGGGCTATTATGATTCTAACAAATGACTATGTGCATGGCCTGTTTAACGGCGATATCGGCTTGTGTATCGATCGCCGCTGGATGGCCGGCCTGGCATCGACTACAGATGATTCCAGCAATCCTTTCTTGCTAGCGTGCTTCCCGGACACATCAGGCTTCAAAACTGTACCCTTGAGTAGGCTTCCAGAGCACGAAACCTGTTTTTCAATGACCGTTCATAAAAGCCAAGGGTCTGAATTTGATCAAGTTAGCCTGGTTCTGGCAAAGGCGGAAAGCGACGCTAGTGAAAACTTGCAAACCAGGGAGTTACTCTACACTGCAGTCACTCGATGCCGGGAAAGGGTCTGTATCTATACTGACCCACTCACCTGGCAACAGGCGGTCCAGAGACAACTAGGTAGAAGTAGTGGCCTGGCTGAATTTCTTGCCGAGACTAAGCAGCAACCTGACCACAAAACCAGCAAGCTCGAAGACAATTAACCTTACGGCTATCGGCAGCTATATCCCACCAGTGACCGGTCTGAACAGGCTGAACTAAATGTAAGTCAAGTTTAAAGAAGGTATACAGCTAGTCGCATCAAATCATACCAAAGGCATCTACCTGGCCATCATGCAGGTAGTGGTGCAGGTCGAGGCCAGAGGCTGGCTTTTCTTGATTTTCCTCTGCTGTGTCAGACAGATCACTGTGCACATACAGAGACACACCATTTTCCTGGAAAAGATAATAAAGCTCTCCATCACCAAAAAGATCAACCTCGCTCTCTGTCGGAGCGGTGGCGCTAAGGTCCAGGCCATTGAGTATTACGCTATCTGTCGAATCACCATTGATGACCAACACCTTATTGTCAGATCCATTTTCATAAGCACCCAGACTATTATCACCAACGATATCAACCAGGTCAGCAAGGTTCAGCTCAAGGGTATCGTCTGTGCCATTGTCACTCATATCCAGAATTTCAAAATTGTTCAGGTTTTCTACACCGCTGAGATCCACATTACCCGAGATAATCGCAGTATCCACACCCCTGCCACCATCAATCAGGCTATCCAGTCCGTCATAGGTAATCTGATCATTACCATCCCCGCCGAGTTGCACATCAATGCCTTGTCCCGCATCGAGATCATCATCTCCCGCCCGGCCCGATAATGTCTCACCCGCAGCAGTACCCTCAAGCGCCTCGTCTTCAGCCGTCCCATAGATACTGACGCCACCATCATTCTCATATACATTCACACGGGTATGCTGATCAAAGTACAAGGATATATCGCCTTCATGGACTTCTGAAAACAGGGTCGGCGCTGCATCAATCTGCGCATAATGGTCTTCGCCAGCCTCAAAATCACCATACAGATTAACACTGTCACCGATGTTACCTACCACCACTAATGCTGAGTCTTCGCCAATCAGCTCGTTTGCACCATCAATGATACGGCTAATCGCCGCTGCATCCATCTCCAGCGTCTGCTGACTGGCATCATCCATGCGCAGCACTTCAATGTTGTCAAACGTGGTCCCGTGCCAACCAGCACTCGCCTGGAAATCAAATGACCCAGCCACATCAGGCAGGACAATCGAGTCAACACCCTCACCTCCATCAATGCGTCCCACCGTAATCGTCTCCAGCTCGAAGGTGTCGTCTCCTGCTTGTCCATAAACGGTATCATTTGCCCTGATGTTGATGATTTCATCATCGCCACCACCGGCCATGACAAAGGTTTGTGAGGCTGACTGCATATCTATCAAATCAGCACTAACTCCACCCTGAATGACTTCTGAGGCAGCCACCGGCACGAGGGTAATGCTGTTATTAGACTGCACCATATCGAGCAGTGGACTACTTCCTGCGGGCACATCATCGAAAAGCAAGCCTCCGACCTCGTCAAAGGAACCGAGAATACTCACTGCGGTGATAATCACCACTCCTGTGGTAACGCTGCTCTGGGTGGCATTGATATGCAGGTAACCACCATTGATGCGTAACACACCTCCAGCAGTACCGTTAGAGCTGATTAGGAGATGATCCGACTCAGATGCGTTACCACCAAGTGCATAATCAATATTGAGCTGGCTACCTGATTCAAATACCACCTCACCGGAGACATCTGACATTTTAATTTCCAACTCCCTGGCATAGTCATCAAAATCGGGAACATCACCTATATAGAGGTGGCCCTCATTAATAAAACTGGCACCAGTCGATGTTAGATCAATACTCTCATCAACAACCAAACCTGCTGTTTCACTGGACTGAGCGGCAACCGGTCTGGTGTTATACGAGTAAAGAGCAACTGCTGTAAATAGATCGCCGGACTGAGTATTTAACAACGTATTATTGTTGCCTAATGCCAATCTGGAGTTCTCAACCAAAACCATCATTCCATGATTTTCATGAGTCACCGGGGTGCTGTCCTCATTTAATTTGAGAATCGAATCACGCTCCAGCTGGAAATAACCCTGATTAATGATGATTCCTTGCAGTTCCATCATAACGTCTACATCTTCCACTCCCGCATAAAATTCACTCTCATTGGTAAAAGTTGCGACGTTAGCGCCTTCGCCAAACTCGATAACATGAGCATTGGTATGGTTTTGTTCGGGCTGGAAGTAAAAAGTGCCTTCGTTGACAAAATCCTGATCAAGTATCATCGCGAGTTCGTCGCTAGCATAGCCGGCATAGATCACAGTCCCTGCCTGGGTGACGAGGTTACCCCTGATTACGATATTATCGTCAAGATTTAATTCGTTCGCAGAATTCGTATCTTCATAATCGAAAATATTATAAAGGTCACCCGATATCAGACTATCTCCAGAAATGCTCAAGTAATTTATATTGGCTAAGTCGACATCCTCGGCAGTAGTCAGGTTATTGAAAAAGGTGTAACCAAAGTTCACTAAAGCCGCTGTTTCTGAACTTTCATTGACCAGGTTCACACTATCGGCATTGGATCCGTCTAAATACAAATAGTGAGAGGCATCCGGCGAATCAAAATCAATAACACCGGTCAGAGAAAGCGTCAAACTACCCGCTAAAACTAAAGTTGGATTATCGTAATATCCATTTGATACAGCAGCAAAGTTCGTTTCACCGTCCATACGTATCACGCCACTGTTTTCACCATCACCGCCTGATAGCGTTGCCACATAAGTGTTTTGGTTCAAAAACAACGCTATTTCGCCACCTCGCGTATCCAGCACATTATCACCCAGGTCAAAGCTGATATCATCGCCGGCATCCGTAGCCAATACCCCTTCATTGGTAAATATGATATCGGCTCCAGTTGCCAGCACTATCTGGGCACCGCCATTAATTTCTGTCCTGAATTGATTATGAATATCAATGCCCAGGGTTAAATTCCCGCTGAGATACAATTCAGAATGATTGATGATGCTGCCCAGGCCATCTAACGTAAGGGTTTCACCGCTGGCGCCGACATTAACCACACCACCCTGCAATACCATCAGGTTCAGATCCAGCGTACCCCCCTCAAGATCAGCACTGGCTTCATCTGCAATGGTAATACTACCCAGACCATTGATCTGTCCGCCTTGATCTAGCTGCAGGATGCCATTAACGGTAAGCAGGCCGTTTAGGGTCAAAACCGAGGTGTCATTGCCAGCGCCTTCATTGCCCGCACCTACATACAGTTCGAGACTCGGTGCCACGGTCGAATCATCCATAACTATCAGCCGGACCGTTCCAGCATCGCCCAGGTGCAGGCCGCCGATGGTTTCAGTTTGGGTGCCGGTATCCTCGGGTGTCCACTTCTCAATGCTGAAGGAATTAATGGTCTGGCTAGCCTGTTCAATCGTCAGGTCGCCAATAATTCGTATATCATCAGTGGCCGACACTAGGTTTAAATCGCTGACCTGCGAGACCACTGCCTCCATCCCATCGCTGACCTGCAGTGCAATCGCCCCACCCGATGCTGACCAGTTCAGCTCATAGCCCGCGGCCAGATTAGTCTGTACCGTAGAAAAATCAGCGCCCGATTGATAGCTCGAGCCCAGATCCAGGCTCATCGAGGCAGCGTTAGCCGTCAGAGCATCGTTATCCGGGTAAAAATTGTGATTCGCATCAAACAGCAGGCTGAGTGTACCCAAGTCGGTTGAACTGCTAGCTGACTGTATTAAATCCGCCTGCAGACCAGCAACCGTCATAGTGTCGGTCGAATTGAGATTCACCTCAAGTTCAATAAAGCTTGATGCTTCAAGGACCAAATTACCAGTAATGACCAAACTGGCTCCATTTATACTGGATAACTCAGAAAAATCGGCATTGGAGCCAATCACCCGAATGGTCCCGCTATTGGTCATCTGGTCTATGGTAACCTGACCGGCTGTAATCTCAATTAAACCATTATTGATAACCTCTGCCTGAATGTTGACATTAAAATCAAAGACAGGGTCAGGGCTATTGCCATAACCATCATCCTCAACCGTAATGTCCTCTTCAACAAAAATAGAGCCCGAATTCGTCCAGGGATCTACCGAAGTGAGGTTGGCGTTAAATTCAGGATAACTCCCGGTCTGCGAGGCTGAGCTCGGCACACTGGTTTCAAGCCAGAACTCAAGGGTTCCCTGATTATCAAATGCAGACGAGATATGAAGGCCTGTTTCAGTGGTAGAGTAACCTACCTCGATGGCCAGTAAGCCCGCGCTATTATCAAAATCACCATTGATTTCATTCTCGGAACCCGTAACGAAGATCCAGCCCTGGTTGAGCAAGTCGGTATTAATCACATCCGAGGATAAATCCAATTCTGTACTGGCGGCTACCACGAGCTCGGCATTGGCATTCGAGGGTAGGAAGGTGACCACTGCACCCTCAAGGACTAACTCAAAGGAATTGGAAGTCGCAAAGCTGCTATCGACTACGATGGTTCCTGTATCATTACCACTGCTATCAAGATCAAAGAAACCCAGCGAACCATAGCCAGCAATCTCCGTGTTCTCACCCAGGATCAGGGTACCACCCTCCAGGCCGAGGGTGCCAATATTGGGCTCAAGATCAACCTGACCCAGGCGAAGATCTATGGTCTGTCCAGGATTGGTGAACACGAGCGGGTCATCAAGGATAATCCGGCCCGTTTCGGCCAATACAAAAGAATCCAGAAAAATCTGGTTCAGGGGTTTCACAAAATAATAGGAACCGTAAAAATCCGATGTTGTCGACCACAAGGTGCCGGATTCAGTGTAAGTGCCATCCAGCAGCAGGCTGGCATGACTGTAGTAGTCTGCTTCCAGCACAACAAAGCCTGCGTTGTCCAGGGATCCGGCACTGACGATACCCGCGCCACCGATAGCCAGTCGTCCAGAATCAGACTGGGTGATCGGGCCCATGGCCAGTTGTCCACTGGAAACAGACTGTACTTCGAGAACAGAAACGGTGGATGAATAGAAGCTATCTGAGCCAATGATGGAAACGGTCCCGGCATTTTCAAAATCCAGCGTCAGCAGATAACCACCATAACCATTGCCACCGGCCGCTGAAACGCTGAGCACACCCTCATCGCCCTGGTCAAAATACCCGGCTAAAACAGGATTAGCCAAGAAATAATCGGTTTCATAATCGGTGCCTAGGCCCAGGGTATAGTAATTATGATCTGGAGACGAACTGACATAAATACCACCATTATTCTCAACACTGGCATCCAGGAAAAAATTAGCCGGTGTAGCATAGAGGGTCGTTTCATTAATCAGGGTGTCATTGGAGCCCAGAGATTGGAATTCCAGACCGGTAATATTACCATCGATCGTAATCGTGTCTGGTCCCAGACTCTGGCTCGCATCAATATAGCCACCTCCATCACTAAAATCGAGGGTAACAGTGCTACCTCCGCCAGAGCCAGATACTAAATAAATCTCTGGGATATGCTGCAAAAACTGAACGCGATCGCCGGATCCCGGATCCAACAATGCCACATCCCCTAAGCCTGGATCACCGCTGTAATCGGAGACCACCAGTTCGCTTTCGCCCACAATGAACTGATGACTTGCGCCTTCGACAATCAGGTCCGGATCCCTGACGCTCAGCACGAAGGTATCCCCCCGTTCCTCATTCACACCGTCATCTGCCGATACCGTGATCAGATAGTCGCCGACCATGCCCTCAACAAAGAGTCCCGACAAGATCATGGTACCCTGGGTATAACCATTGGTATCGGTGATGACGTCGGGTGTAAATGAAATATAACCGTCAATTTCAGCAGGGCTGGCGGAGTCCAAAGTGAGGTCGTCACCGTCTACATCATAAAACAAAAAAGTCTCTGAATAGGATTCTTCGATTACAACCGACTGATAAACTAAATCAGTGGTATCCAGATAAGGGGCTGAATTGGGGGAATCATAACTACCGACTAGGGTTACCGTCACGGTCTGGTCAAAGCTGCTACCCTGGCCATCGGATACCGTTATAATGTAATCCTGAGTCAGCGACTCTTCCTCTTCAAGATAATCAAGGTCGGCATCAACAACCGTGAAGCTCCATTGGACCAAACCACTGCCATCTACGCTGGCATCTTCAGTTACGGTAACATCAAAATCACCCAGGCTGGTTGCATTTGAACCCACCGCCTGCACGCTGACCGAGTGTGTCTCGAGGTCCACATCCTCAAAAGTAAATGAACCCGAACCAGTCAGATGGTCCGTCAATTCGCTGGGATCATTATCCTCTAGTTCGGTCACAGTCGCACTGACCTCGGTGGCATCCAACAGTAACGGCGCATCGTTAGTGCCGGTAATGGTAAACGCCAGTTCGGCGTCAGCGCTGAGCGAAGTTAACGCGTCGTCTGAGACG
>Ga0206679_10004597_pt1 | contig 10301 bp, 7 predicted proteins | sample M110012015metaG_FD_155464 | JGI IMG/M metagenome (GOLD analysis project Ga0206679, IMG submission 155464) | Ammonia-oxidizing marine archaeal communities from Monterey Bay, California, United States - M1 100m 12015 | ecosystem: Environmental > Aquatic > Marine > Intertidal zone | place: USA... | reverse complement strand
AGGAAATAAGAATTTTATATATCTAAGTTAAAAACTAGATATACAAATAACACCTAAGCCATTGAAATTCAACAAAATAAAAAGAACTACGGTTGTAGTTCTGAGGTAAAAAATAGGGGGAAAATTGTCGGGGTAGCAGGATTACAATCTAACACCTTTTTACATGATTACAGCAAGGTTTCAAACTAAAAATTGAACCGCTTTTTGCACGCTAATCAATTTATAAAATAATTACTTATTTAATAATTCTTTTATCCCACCTAAAGAGCTAAGAACTCCTGTTGCTTCAAATGGCATATATACAGTCTTATTATCTTTACCGCCTACCATCTTTTCAAGAGTCTCAATGTACTTTACCGCAACAAGATATTTAATAGGATCACCTTTTTTATCAACTTCTTCACTTATTAATTTAATAGATTCTGCTTCAGCTTGGGCAATAGAAATCTTAGCTTGCGCTTCTCCTTGGGCCATTAAGATATTAGACTCCCTTTCTCCTTCAGCCTTGTTAATTTGAGCTATTTTTACGCCCTCTGATGACAATATTGCAGCCGCTTTTTCCCCTTCCGCTTCTATAACCTGAGCTCGTCTCTCTCTTTCAGCATACATCTGTTTGTTCATTGCTTCTTGTATCTCATGAGGAGGATTAATATCTTGTAGCTCCACCCTATTTACTTTAACGCCCCACTTATTAGTTGCTTCATCTAAAATAGTTTGTAATTTTGAGTTAATAACATCTCTTGAAGATAAAGTTTGGTCAAGTTCCAATTCACCAATCACATTTCTAAGAGTAGTTTGAGTTAATTTCTCTATTGCATCAGGTAAGTTTTCAATTTCATAAACTGCCCTAACAGGGTCCATTATCTGAAAGTATAATAATGCATTGATTTGTACATTTACATTGTCTTTTGTAATCACATTTTGCTTTGGAAAATCATACACTGTTTCCCTTATATCTATTTTTGAAAACAATCTATATCTAATAATTGTATCCCCAGAAATAGTATCTAGAACATCTCTCCAGTAAATTTGTCTTGGCTGATCTATAATTGGCCAGATTATATTTATACCTGCTTCAAGTGTCTTATTATATCTTCCTAATCGTTCAATTATAATGACTTGTGATTGTTGAACTATCTTTAATCCTAATACTGCAAATAGTAAAATAAATACGGCTATAAGACATGCAATTATTAATGCTCCAGTAATTTCCATAATTTTAATTTTTTGAGTTAATCAATTTAACTGTTAATACTATACTATTTATATTTAATATCTCAACTTTACTATTAACTTTAATAATTGAGTTTTCTTCAGCTGTTTTTGCTTTCCATGTATCGCCATCAAGTTTTACAAGGCCTGATCCAATTTCTTCATTTATTTCCTCCACTACAACAGCAACTTTCCCAATCATAGCATGCTGATTTATTTTCTTATCATCTGAGTTATAAGCAATTTTATTAAAAAGTGGTCTTATCCCAAAAAATGAAACAATAACACCTAAAGAAAAGATGTAAATCTGCCATTCTGTTGTTGCATCAAAATAATTACCAATAGCTGCCAATAATAATCCAATTCCAACAGAAGCTGCAAAAAAGGAAGCGGTAAACATTTCAATAGTAAATGCTAAAATTGCTACAATTATAAGTATATGATAAATTTCCATTTCTTTTTTTTAATATTCAACCAGCAACAAATATATATAATTCTTTATCAATTTATACTGTTCTGATGGTCCCTTTCCTTTTAAGATAGTTCTACTTGGTATAGGAATGCCAGTTTTTTATTTTATATCAGTTAATCCTACTTCAATTAAATAAACAAATTCTTTACTTTTAGAAACTTGATCTGGAACTTTATAATTTTGTAAAATTGTATTATTTGGAATAGAAAGACTTATCTCTTCCATTAGATTTATTAAATACCTAACCTTAACTGAAAAAAACAGCCCCTCAGTTGTTTGTTTTTCTTGATTAACTATTAAAGTATTAATCGCAACAAGATATCCCTTGTTGTTAAACAATGGTCCTCCACTATTACCTGGCTGTATTGCAGCAGAGTGCTGGTAATACGTTGGATCTGAACCAAAACCAGTAAGCGCTCCTATTTTTCCATCTGAAAACTTAACATCCTTACCAAGCAAAAAAGTTAAGGGATACCCTAAAGCATAAACATCATAACCTTGAATCATCATTGTTTTTGAAAAACCATATGGAATATCCCCAAGCCATTTATCTATTTTCAATATAGCTAAATCATTACCTTTATCTCCAATAATTACTTTAGCTACATAACTCTTTTCAAAGTTACCATTTATACCTGTAACTTTTATATCCTCACATATCTCCCCAGTTTCTTTATCTCCAATAACATGAAAATTTGTAGCAATATATCCTTGTTTATTTATTGCAAATCCAGTGCCAGAACCTTTACAATTGTTCTGATTCTTTTTTGTTCCTTTATATTCTCCTTGACAAGGATATCTTATATTAAGATAATTGGCTGAAAGACGAGTGTTACTTCCAGAAACTCCAAAGCCAAAGTTAAATCCAGATAATAAAGACGCATAACTTTCCATGACTTCATAACCATTTACTATAAACTTAAAAGTTAGTGATTCGAATTTATCTTTTTCATCATAATTTACAGATTGTCTTATTTGAAATTTATTATAGTCATTTTTCTTAAAATATTCTATTTCCTTCCAATCTGATAAGTCCTTGAAAATACCATCATTCTTTGCTATAACTTTACATGAAACTTTATCATCACTCTCAAATATTTTAAAATACATATAATTATCTGAATCTTTAACTCCAAAGAAAATTCCATATGCACCATTAGTACCTCTTCTAACTTGTTTTAATGTAGCCTCAACAACATAATTAGATAAAGAGAATGCAATGGGATTAAGCCCTTTATTAACTCCAAAATTAGTAAACTCCCATTTAATATAGCCATTATCAACATTTGATGTTATTGAATATTCTCCTTTAGTAGCATCTAAATCATACTTAGAATTTCCATCATTACCCTCTCCTGTTCTCCAATTATTCTTATTGTTTATAAAATAATCTTCTGCTACCATTTTACATCCTCCATATTCATCATATCTTATAGCATATTTATCAGATTGTTCTCCATTTTCATATCTATATATCATTTTAATGTTACCATTTGGATAGTATGTTTCATGAACTCCATCTAACTTTCCAGACTTATACTCGCTTTTACTTGCAAGATTCCCGGAAGCATCATATCTCTTAACTGCACCTTCTATTTTATCATTTTTATAATTCAATACAGATTCAAGCTCTCCATTCTCATGCCAATATTTAGTAACACCATATAACTCTCCATTATCAAAGAAACTTTCTCTAGATTTCTCACCATTCTCATGGTACCATGTCACCCTTCCTTGTTCTCTATTATTTTTTTCATTTTCTATATCATAGTAAGAAAACTTCCCTTCCCATTGTAAGCTCCCTGAAGCTAAATAATAATCTTTAACAAGGCCAACTGGATGATGTAAATCACCCTCATTAAAAGCAATAATTCTAGAATATACAGCATTATTTATTGTAGAAATCTTATTCCAATCTGCATCATAATAGAATTCCGTCCAGTTTTCCTGTGCAAATGAAGATGATGCACAAAAACCAATTATAAAAACTAAGTATATTCTTTTCATATTATTTCCTCTCATAAATTAAATCTCCAGGTGTTACTTTATATAGCTTTAAATACAATCCAAGCAATATACATACTGTTGGCACTACAACCATAAATCCTAATAAATATTTAAGAGGATAATTAACAAATACTACATTACTTATATAGTTAGCTGCATCTATACCATTATGGGAAATATACAAATTAAGGAAAGATTGACCCAAAAGACTGCTTAATGAATATGCAACAGTAAATGAAATAGAGACTAATAAGAGTGTTATTACAGAATATAAAACAACTATGTTGCTATTAGGCAAGCCAAAAGCTTTAAGAGTACCTAAATTTCTTTTATTTTTATTTATATGTGAGAATAATAAATTGAGCGTAAAAAATGCAATAGAAATAATAGAAAATAATATTATTGCAATAGAAAGGAGTCTAGAAAGATTATAAAAAAAACTAAAATTCTTTTTATCTTCAATAGTGCTTTTCTCCAACTCAATAGCATATCTATCCATAAGGTATTTATCAAATTTAGCCACCTCATCTAACTTGTCTGGTAGAAAAAGAACGGTATAGGCTTGAGACGATATTGTTCCTCTAATTTTTTCTAAATTAAGAGCTATTGCATCAAGATTGTATATCCTTATTGCATTTAGTTGAATCGTCCCAACTAAAAAAGATGGTGAAATGACATTCTCAAAATGAGGCGACTCAATAATCATTCCCTTTACATGAGAAATTGACCTGTTGGAATAGTTTTGTTTAGAAAATCCTAACTTTCTTAATGTATCTGGAATAATCTCACATTCGGGAATAAAATATCTAATATAAGCTTGATTATTATCAGTTAATATCTCTTTAATTTTTCCTTTTTGTTTAGTCAGCAAATAATACAACTTCTCAGTTAATATAAATTCTTGCTTTCTTCTAAGTTGCTTTACAATACCAGCAATCGGAACAGGAAAGTCTCCATTGGTGTGAGATATAGTTACATAAGGTGTTGAAGGATGTATATTAAGTCTTTTTAAGAATCCTTCTGTCACAATAATACCCCAACTATCATCATGGAAAGTATTTTTTTCTGAAATTACCATGTTTTTACTTGTATCATTTGGATATTCTTTTATAATTCTTTTATAAAAAATATTATCTGTTTTTAAGATAAAACCGGATAGTTGATCTTTCTTAGTGTTGTGTTTAAATGTTATAGCCTTCTCTCTTGTCTCAATCACAGAAGGGTCTAAGAAAGAAGTATAGTTTAACGAATCAATTTCCTTTTCAAGAATTTTTTTACTGATTTCTTTTCCAGGCTTAACTAAACTGGGTATTGGATTTTTAATGTCAATAAAATTAACATATGGATCTTCCATTTTCGTTTCAAGGTATTTTCTTGAGCTTTGAGCAATCCCTAAAGCTAGCAGGGAGAGAAATAATATTACAACTAAAAGAATAATATTATTTCCATAAATATTTCTTTGTTTAATCTTAAAATTGCCAATAATAGATTTAAACTCAGGAACACCTATCTCTTTAATAAAATCAATTAGCTTCATAGAGTGCTTCTTTAATTTTTTCTTTCTCAGAATGACCTTTAAACTTCATTTTAATCTCTTTTTCTAGTTTCTCTCTGGTATATGATTGTTTACTAGAATTCCACTCTCCATTTTCTTTACATTTAATAAAAACTGAGTCTTTAGAAATTTTACCATAATAAAACTCCTCTTTATTTTTTTCTTCTGAATATTTATCAATATAAATTATTTTATCAGCAAAATCTAATGCAAGGTTTATATCATGAGACACAATAACGGCTGAAGAACCATCTTTCTTTTCAAGTGATTTAACTAGATAATCCATTAATGCTTCAGCATTGTACCAATCTAAATTTCCTGTTGGTTCATCAGCAAAAAGAACTTGATAGTTTGAAATAATTGCACGAGCAAAAGACACTCTTTGTTTCTGTCCGCCTGACATCTCTTTAATACTGAAATCTTCCTGATCTTTAGAATTTAAATCCTCTAAAATATCATTCAATACGATATAGGCTTGTTGTTTAGCTGAATTACTTTCTGTGCCTTCAATCAATGAGCTTGCTATGATATTCTGATAACCAGTAAGTGATGAAAAAAGATTATCAGATTGAAATATAAAACTGAAAAAGAGCCTTCTCATTTCAGATAATTCTCTTTCCTTCTTCTTCCAAATATTTCTCATATCAATAGGAAATTTCTTAGGGTAGAAATTAAATTTTGAGGATGACGTTGAATTAATTGTATCATTCATCAGCCCCAAAGTTTCAAGTATAGTGCTTTTACCTACACCTGAAGGGCCTATAATAAAAACAACCTCATTCTTATTAATTATTAGTTCTTCTATTTCTAAAACTGCTCTTTTGGAAGTTTTATAACTACAATTAATTTTTTCTATTTCAAAAAGCATATCATTCACAACCAGGCACATCACTTAAAGGAATCCAGTAATAAATCTGGTTTGCTCTCTCCCACCTAGAAAAGTCATTATCATAATCACCCTGCACAAATAATTCAACTTGGCCAGTAAAATCTGAGTAAAAATCATCAATTCTATCATCACTCAACTCTGTTTTTATTTTATAAATTTGTGTATTTTTTAAGACAGGATCACCCGTAAAATCAACCCCTAGAATCAGTTGCCAGACCTGATTAAATGTTCTTTCTTTAATCCACTCCGGACTTGTTTCCTTACCCATTATTGATTGAACCACATTAATCATAGAATTGTACAAATATTCTCTTGCTTCATACGTGGATACATTTCGTTGACCACTTAGAGCTTCAAATCTTTTATCAATCTCATCTTTAAAGCTTTTTGAAATAAAAATCACTGGATTAAAAGCGGGAACATCAACCCCTCCAGTTTTTAAAGCAACATAACCATGTGCTGATACTTCTCCTTGCCTTTTAAACATTTCGATTTGACGTTGAGTAAATCCATCAGCTAGCAATTTTGCCTCATAAGCTCCTGAAAATACTTTTCCTTCAGCATCCTCACTTCCTCCGCTTTCATCATCAGGTCCTTCTTCTCCTTCAACTGTTCTGTCTCCTTCAATTGTTTTAGTATATCTTCTTTCTAATTTATCTAATGATTTAATATAATTACTTAAAGATGATTCGAGATTCTTTGCAAATAAACTAACCTTCATTTCTTCTCCTCTGTTTGCAAATTTAAAACGACAAAACATTGGAGTTAATTCTTCATCATAAACTTTTTGTGTATTTTTTGTTTTAAAAGTAAGTTTAATAGTATTGTTACCTATATTGTCAAAGTCAGTGGCACTATAATATTTTGAATATCCATCCTCTTTAAGATATTTTGATCCTGTTTTCTTCATATAAGAATAAACATCCATATTAAAAGCACCATAAGCTGCATGATCCAAAGAATTAACCTGGTAAGACAATAGATTAATATTATATTTATACAATAGGTCTATTATCTCATCTTTATGAATGCCTCTCTCATCAATTTTCCTGTTTCCTGCATCACCTACTAAAATCAACACATTTGTTTGGTCTTTATCAAATCTTGCTCTGGTGATTGCCTCTTTCATTCCATAATAATGCGATTCCTGATGAGGAGCATTGTCAGAATCATAATGTATATTTTCTAACTTGTCAATTATTTGATCCTTTTCACCTTGTAATGGGATAAATTCAAATAATGGGTGTTTAGAATTTTCCTCATCATCATAATGTCTATATATTGCAAGTCCAAATCTGTACTGATCATTTGTATTTCCTTGATGTTTTCTTACAAAGTTTTTAATACTTCTAGCCATTGCAGGGCCATATTCTTTCATACTTCTTGTTCCATCAAGCACAAATAAAAGATTGATTTTGTTCCGCTTCTTTTTTATTTTAGCTAGTTGAGCAATTGCCTGTGTTAAGATTTGGTCTTTATCGTTAATGTTTAGTGGTTTAGGCGCTCCTTCATCGCAACATTCTTCACTTTCAGTGCCGTCTGGACAAGGGCATAGTACTGGAGGTGTAACTATTTGAGCAATTGCAGCAATCTTTTTTTTGTTTGGATCATTGTTATTATTCCATTCAAGAATTGGCATTCTCATTGATTCAGCAAAAGGTCTTCTTGTTTCAAGTTCAATTTCTCTTATTGCCCACTTAGGGTTTATTTTACCCTGGTCTAAGAATCTTTCAAAGTGATTAGCATCATCTATAATATAAATCTTTTTACCTTTATATGCCCTTACAGCTTCTACATCAGAATTTTCTTCTAAGCAAACACTGTTATTCCAATTAGTAATTTTTCCATTTTGAATCCAGCCCCTAATATCCGCTTTTGTAGTCTTTGTTAATGATAGATTATCAGTCCTGCTCATCAATACAGAGTGACCGACCATTGTTTTATAAATAAATAAAAAGCTAAATTTTGTTGCTTTGTTCTTTGATATATTTGTTTCAACACATGTAGGATCTTTATAAAAGTGTTTTTTTGACAACATCTCCTCAAAATCATCATCTGGGTTAAAGCTAGACACAGAGGTTAATACCATAGCCTTTTTTGGCCCTCCATTTTTACTTAAAGGTGGATATGGAGATAAAATTAATTGCTTAGCCTCCATCCATCCTTTTATATCTTTCTTCCACCCACTACCATCAGTAGCTGTAACCCAACCTACCTTAAGCCAAGAACCTTTAACCTCAAAAACATGAAGTCGATTTCCAAGGTCCAATTGTCCAACTTTAATACCGTCAATGAAATCAGTGTAGGCATTATTATTTCTATCACTATAAACAATCCAGGGAAGAGGAGATTTTGCAGGTTCTATGATTGGGTCAAGAGGTTCTGTTCCGGCATATATTTTATTTATCTCGCTTTCAAGCATATACTGGTTAAACTTATCTGGCATTCTAAGCACCCCCATATCATCTGCACTTTGCGCAAACAATATGATACTTAATAAGCATCCGAAAAATATTAATAGTATCTTCTTCATTTTAATTTGGTTTTAGGATAGGTATTTATGGTTATATTTCTACTTTCAAGTTCTTTCAAGAAACTATCATACATTAAATCAGATTGAGAATCTTCATAATTAATATTATAATGAACAAAACAATTATTATTTAAGCCACTTCTGTTAGTTAGATTGTATATGAGTAATAGTCTATTGACAAATTTTTTGTCGTATCTGTACCTTTTACAGGTCTCTATATCAAAAAAGAAATGAAAATGTAACTTTCCTTCTTTTCTATCTTCACCAAAACCTCCCTGTAACCAATGGCTATATTCATCATCAATTTTTTTACTAAAAAAGCGAATATCATCCTTTTGACTTGGCCTTCTGATTTGATTCAATAGCAAATTATCAATTATGCCATCATATTCTGACAAATCTGTTGTAGTAAAAGCATTCTTACCATCACTATAATAAAGTAAAAATTCAATATTTGTTTTATGTACTACTTCATCTAATTCTTGCTTTAATAATTCATAGTTTTTTATTGAATTATAATTGTCTACATAAATAAGATGAACTTCATCTTGCGCATATACAAAAGAGTTCAATCCTATTAATAAAATTATTAATCTTTTTATCATCATTTGATTTCTAAAATTACTTTAACTACTTCTCCTTTTATACAAATCACATCTTTAACTACAACCCTTTTTCCATCATCAATAGCAGAAATTACTGCAGCTGGAAATGTTTTTTGACTATTTCCATTTAATTCTACATCACCAGAAAATTTATACACTCCCTGCCAATTATTCATCACATCATTTAATATACCTGAATAATGAGAAATAACTTCTTCTCTTTTCTTTTCGTTAACTTCTCGCCAATCGATACCTCCTCCAGGATTAGTATAATTCTGAGTATCAACAGGCGCATTAGAATTTGATGCAATTGTAAGTGTAGGTGCTGTACCATCGTTAGCCTCAACTACGACTGAATCAGGTCCTGATGGTGATGTTGTAATGCAAGTTGTATCAAAAACTACTGGCATATCCCATTGCTTTGTATCATTAGGGAAATCAGTTGCAACTGCCCAAATATTAAGTTCCATACCTTTTTCAAATTTCCATTTATTTTTAAGCTCGTAAGGACCATCTTTTCCACTTATTGAGATTTTAATAATATTCTTTCCTTTAGTGTAATAAGATAAGCTCGTGTTCTTAAATGTTTTAATATCTGATTCGGGGACTCCAGCAGATCTTAACTCTTTTTTAGTGCTTTCTGACAACTCTGGTTGTAGGTTATCAGGATGATCTGTAGTCACTATGAAATTACAAGAATCATCAAGTCGTGCTGAAACCATTGTTATTTTCCACTCGACAGGACATTCTGCTTTATTTGAAGGGGAAAAATCCTCAGAAAATTCAGATTTATCTATATAATCATATGGCTTTTCTGTTTTCATTAAATCTGTGTTATCCCATTGATATCTGATACTCATACCATTACAAGGATAAATAGTATTATCCTCTACAGTATAACTTCTTGTTCCTTGAGTTATCTCAAGTTTTAACCAATTATGTTCCTTGTGGTCATATTCAATCGTGTCTTTTGTGTTTTCTTCAACTAAAGAGAAATTAACCTCATTTCCATTTTTTATATTGTGAAA
>Ga0206679_10004595_pt1 | contig 10303 bp, 9 predicted proteins | sample M110012015metaG_FD_155464 | JGI IMG/M metagenome (GOLD analysis project Ga0206679, IMG submission 155464) | Ammonia-oxidizing marine archaeal communities from Monterey Bay, California, United States - M1 100m 12015 | ecosystem: Environmental > Aquatic > Marine > Intertidal zone | place: USA... | reverse complement strand
TGTATATGCAAATAGTTGGCTACCTATCAATTATCCTCATTCTCGCAATAATAGAGCATAAGTGATGCTAACCTTCATGCCCCTTATGCTACGCCCACTAATTATGTCAGGTAATTCTGGACCCCCCCCACCTGCTCCACCGGGTGGTTCTATGGGAATGATGTTAGTCATAATGATCCTGATGACTATGTTGATTTTAAATCCAGGAATCAGAAATTCTCTTGGAGATATTGCCGACCCAATTCTCTCTCCAATATTACCTGAACAATCCTATTTCGTACTAACAGTTCTAATTCTCGGTACATTTTCTATGACCATCAATACTGTACTTCGAAATTTCTTCATGGACCCAATGGCTCAAGCCCATATTGGACACCGCCAAGGACAAGTTCGCAAGATGATGAACGATGCAAGAATGTCAAGAGACCCTATTTTACAAGAAAAATCAACTATTCTGCAACAGCAAATGATGCCTGAACAGATGAAAATACAGATGGGTGCTATGAAGCCAATGATGTTTACAATGGTTTTCATTATCGGTATTTTCGCCTGGCTCACATCTTCCGTTGAACAATTTAGAGTGGATTATGTATCTTTGCCATGGGCTCCAGAATGGAAATTATTGACTGATAAATTCCTATTTTTCCCTGCATGGATTTGCACATATATTTGCATGAGTGCGCCTTTTGGAAGAATTGTTGACCGCCATATCAAATTATTCCGATATAGAAACCATCCACTAATTTCTGCGGGAGAGAAGATTAAGGAACCACTATTGCATTTAGTCGCTGTAAAGCCTGGTGAAAAATCATCTCAGGCAAAGAAAAGGCAACAACGCTCCCAGCGTAAAAGTGGCCCGAGAAAGCAGAATTCTGCAAATGCTTCTTCAAAGAAGAACAATAATTCAACTGATACAAAGGGTAAGAACATTGAGTGCCCAGATTGTGGTAGTGATTCGTTTATTAGCCATGGCCAGCGAGCAAAAAAATGTACTATATGCTTAACTGAGTGGGTGTAAGCAATGGTAAAAATTACCGTATCCGGTCACCCAGGAAGCGGTACTAGTACACTTGTTAACAAATTAGTGCAAGTAAATAATTGGACCTCGTTAAACGGTGGAGATATATTTCGTTCAGAAGCGAAGAATCGCTCAATGACTCTATCTGACTTTGGTGAGTTATGCAAAAATGATTTACAAGTTGATAGAGAACTTGATGAGTTACTAAAAGAAAAAATGTCGGGTGAAAATTCCGTTGACATCGTTGAATCGAGATTAGCAGGTTGGTGGGCCTATCAATTGAATCTTAATTGTGTTCGACTTTGGATTGATGTCAATGACGAAGTTAGAGCTCAAAGAGTGGTTGCAAGAGAGGGTGGAACAATATCTCAAGCACTAGAAAATAATGCTAAGCGCTCTGCTATTGATGCCTCTCGCTTTAGCGAACTTTACGGTATTTTGCCCCAAGACCCTGAGGCATACACCCATGTAGTGGATGCCAGTGAGATGAGCATTGACGAAGTGCTTTCTTGCGTCATTAATATTTTGGAGGACTTCAAATGAATAGAATAATACTTGACTCCGAAGCAATTACCGACGCTGCAGTCGGAAAGATTCCTGATATGCGCTCAGTTGAGGAAAGACTCAATTCGGGATTTATTCTACTCGACAAACCTGCTGGACCATCTTCACACCAAGTTGCTTCATGGGCAAGAGATATGTTCGGTTTAGAACGATTGGGTCACGGTGGCACTCTAGATCCTTTCGCAACTGGAGTTTTGCCATTAATGGCCGGTAAATCCATGAAACTAACTAAGAAGATTCTAACTCACAATAAAACATACATCTGTGTATTTCGTTTCGCTGAACAACCAGAAAATGAAAAATTGGATGAAGTCATGGCAAAATTAACTGGAAGGGTGTTCAATGTACCTCCTGAAATTTCTGCAGTAAAAATACAAGTTCGCAGTCGTCGAATATTCAAATTTGAAAAATTAGATTTGAAGAATTCCCAGATGGTTGCAAGAATTGAATGTGAGGCTGGCACTTACATTAGAACAATGGCTCGTGATATGGGACTCCTATTGGATATGAAAGTTGAGTTAAAGGAGTTGCGAAGAGAGACTTCTGGCGTTTTCACTCTTGATGATTGCGTAACTCTTCAACAACTGGCAGATGCATACTGGCTATGGAAGGAATTCGACCAACCTGAAGCCCTACTAAGAATAATTCATCCCGTTGAAAAACTACTTCTAGATTACCCAAGCGCCACTGTAAAAGATAGTGCAGCGGCTGCATTAGCGCATGGAGCACCGCTATTACGCCCAGGAATTGTAAGCATTGATTCTGCGATTAGCGAAGGCAGAGATATTGTCATCAACACAATGAAGGGCGAAACTGTAGGGTTAGTCAAATTGATCGTCTCAAGCGATTCTGTAGCAGAAATGGAAAGTGGAGAAATAGCAAGACCTAGCATGGTACTTCTCGACCAAGACTTGTATCCAAGACGATGGAAAAAGTCTGAATAATCATACACCATCTAATTATCCAATAATGGATAAAGATTCATTGATGACGATTCAAGCTTCAAAATATTCTTCGTAAATGTATTCTTCTGTTTCGATTCTGATTTTTAGTTCAGACATAGTGGTTCACAACCTACTTTGTCACCTATGGTGAACGGCCCCCCAGCCTCAAAGCAAATTGGTCTGACACGGTTTGCCTATCAAGTTTGAGGGTGTTATTTGCGTTATACGACAAAGGACCCTTGAAACGGACCGCTATTTGAGCAATAGAAATTTATTCTATTTTTCTAATTTTTGAGGGAGCAAAAAATGCAAATAATCCAAGTATTGCTAACAGTGAAACAACTGTTAGAGTCTGCATTACTGTAGATGAAACTTGCAAACCACTGCTCGCTGGCTGCTCATCTTCTGCGGCTTCAATCGTCACAACAATCTCAGCCTCATTGTTACTTTCATCTACTTCATCAATCTCTAATCCTCTATCAACAACTGCAGAGAGAATTACAAGTTCATCACCTTCTGGAACAATCCAATCACAGGTTACGACGCCCAATTCTCCCGGTTCAAGGAATGAAATAGGTTGTGGAATTGCAATGAGTACATTATCAGCATCACAACGTACAGATATCAAATTAGCATTTGTGCGCCCATTATTTCTTACATATACACGCACGCCAATGAGATCTCCTTCTCTAATTGTTTCGTCACCGATATCAATTGATTCAATAGTTAAATCTGGAAGTGCTAACACTTCCAAATCAAGCACTCTTTCCGAACAAGAAGTAGTGTCACAAACAGAAATTAAGACTGAGTGATAACCAGGATTGGGTGCGGTTATTTCTATAATACCAAGTTCCAGATTTATCACAGCCCAACTCCTATTTGAAAAGGCCGTTAATGTTGATGAATCAACATCATGGAATAATAATTCAACCTCTGTCAAGTAATCATGTTCCACTGACACTAAAGATGGGAATTCATTTACTATCGGTGAATCATCCACTGATTCAATGATTATTGTGAAGGTTTCACTCCAACTATTCCCTGCCAAATCAAGAACAGTGGTAGTTACAACTGCTTGACCCGATTTTTCTGGTTCTAAGGAGAGCCTAATATCTCCTTGCGTCAAATCTACGGTAACGATTTCGGGGTTTGTATTGTCTAATGTAATTTGTAAATCTTCGTGTGCAGTCCGGTCATCGCTACAGCGACTAGTGAAGGGCAATATTATTCCACTTCCATCTTCGATTAAGGTTTGGTCCCCTACAGCAATACAAACTGGGTCCTCGTCCCATTCTAATTCATATCCTCCGGTAATAGCAATTGAATTAACTTCAACGATTGTGGTACTTTTATTTCCGTCTGAATCCCAATTAAACCAAGATTTAATCTCGACATCGATTGTTGTTTGCCCTGCTGCAAGATACTTACCTATTGGGAAACTCAATGAAAATGAACCAGCGATTATGGCTTCATTAGAAAGAACTTCTCCCCCGATATATATTATCCACCTTGTATACTGGGAATTAAATCCATCCAAATTACCCATTATTTGGCCACTGATGCTCAATCTTGGGTCGTTGATATCGATTGAAATTGAATCAATACAAGCGGTAATTGTGCTTACTTTGACTTTGACAAAAGCAATGTCAGGCAATAATATATTTTCATCTACTACCGAGAAATTTGAGAAATTAATTCCATCACTTGAGGATGCATATTCGAGAATTACATCATCTAATGATTCGTTTGCTAATTCATAATGAATTCGCCCAATTCTCTGCGATGGTGGAGTTTCAAAAGAATCACTGGTCCAACTTCCACTTGTCCCCTCTATACTTGTCTCCAAACCACATGAAGAATATGCGATGTTATCAAAGATTCCTGACGATAAATCAAGAGAACTGATAGGTACTTCAATTCCGCTAATCGTTGAACTTGCATGGCCGACTTCTCCTCCATACCATGGAGCGCGATATTCAATCCTCAAGCCAACCGCATCAACATTCAATTGACTATCATCGGTGCTTCCAACAGAAACATAGTCTAATGTAACCAACAGAGAAGATAGATTTGCCCAACTATTGTTTACTCCATCACCAAGTGAGTATGTCCACGCTGGATTATTCATGAAATCCAATTCACCAGTTGTGTGAGCGAATGTCTTGATAAGATCGTATTGACCTGAATGTTCTGTGGATATTCTTACCGAATCTTGATACAGTGCATCAGTGATCCTAATATGCAGTAGTAATTCAACATTTAACAATTCATATTGGTCGTATGAATTAAAATTAAATCCACCGACAGATATTTCAGGACCTGTGCTCCAAGAATATGCCATATCCGGTGCATATCTGGATGCATTAGAATCGGTTGTAGTGGTCTGTGCCCAGAAAGTGTATTGTTGAGAATTAAGTGGTCGTTGGTGGATGAAGGATAGCTTATTTTCAGCAACCATTGTTTCTGTATAGGTTGCTGGATTACTTGAATAGGTAAGTGTATCATCTACTGTCCATTCAGATGATTGCGAAAAATCACCAGATGGGAATAAATCAACTGGATGTGCATCGTGGATTGTTCTCGCTGCAACTCCACTATAAGGGGCAATTAGCAATAATACTAGAACAAACATGACCAGTGTGGCTGGCTTTAGACCACTTCGCATATTACTGCCAGAATGCGGATACACTTGAGGATAGGGGTTGACCGATTCACTGCAAGCCAGAAACATTACGAAGATTGAAGGGGGGATTATTGAAATACCTCGCGCTTGACGGCAGACTACCTCTTGGCTGTGGTGGTGTAGGGGTTAGCACGGCAGATTGTGGTTCTGCCAGCCCGAGTTCGATTCTCGGCCACGGCCCTCTTACAATCAAATGGTGAATACCATAGAATTATTCAGCATTTTCACAAATCTGAAGATTTGATATGATGGCCCATACGTTGCCCTTTTGTTTGCAAATAATCGCGATTGTGATCTCCGACTCCAACAATTAATGGAACCATTTCTGTTACGTTTATTTGATGCTTTCGAAGTTGCTCAACTTTGTTAGGATTATTGGTTAGCAGACTTACCTCGTGAATACCCAAAGCAGAAAGCATACTTGATGCAATGGAATAATCTCTGCCATCTGCCGGTAATCCTAGCATCAAATTAGCATCCAATGTATCAGCACCCTTATCTTGTAAGTGGTAGGCTTGTATTTTTGCATGAAGACCAATTCCTCGACCTTCTTGCCTTAGATATAGTAAACATCCCCACCCTCTCTCTGAGATTGCACATAATGCAGCTTGCAATTGAGGCCCACAATCACAGCGACGGCTAGCAAATGCATCTCCAGTCAAGCATTCTGAATGGACTCTAATCAATACAGGGTCAGGCCCTTGCATATCACCTAGAGTCAAGGCAACGTGATCTAAACCAGTACTTTCTTCGTGGAAGACTCTAATCAAAAACTCCCCATATTCTGTAGGTAGTTTTGCCTCACTGGGGACATCATCATTCTCAATGAGAATAATATCACCTGAAGAATCTCGCACGTTCATTGATTCACCTCTATTACAAATTTATATTCTCCAGCATTGTCTTCTATAGATAATAATTTGTGATTATATCTCATTAATAGGAGTGGAATATCGTGATAGGTTTCAGGGTCGTCTGACAATATTTCCAATATTTCACCATCTTTCATATTTTTTAGAGCTTTTTTGGATTCTGCAACCGGAATAGGACATTGAAAACCTATCACATTCAACCTGTGAGTTGGAATGTTTTGCGCATCTGCGCTAACTTGAGATACTTCCACCACATTACTGCGATATCGCTTCATGCTTTCAACGCATCCATTCCGAATTAATGCAATAATTGTGAAGTAGTCGCCAATTGCTCAAACCTTACTTTGATGTGTAATGATTGTTTGACTTGATTTATGGGAAGCACAGCGACTCCACAAGAGGACCTCTCTTGGAAGGAAGTTGCTCAATTAGGATTGGTCTATGCAAAAATACCGATTGCACTTTTGTTCGTAGAGGCTTTTTATTGGTTCTTAACAATGCCAACAGATACTCTTGGACCAATTCAAGTAAGCGAAGCATGGTTATGGAATGAAATTGGAAATGCATTATATGGCGCAGGTTCGCACTCAATCTCAACAAATAATGGATGGTTGACACGCATTGAATTCCATCACAATAGTTTTCCTGGCTCTTTGAACACTGTTTCACTCTATGTATCGGATGAATGCGCTGGAGTTCATGAAATGATATTCATTTCTACCTTGGTGGCGATGACCGATGGTGTTTCTCAAAAATTAAAAATAAAATCAATTGCAGTGATGTGTACTTTAGTGTACATACTAAATCTTACCCGATTGGTCCTCTTTTATCCAATCGCATTAGAAGATTGTTTAGCCAATCCCGACCAAGCATCTTGCCTATATGGAATGTGGACTTTCCATACTGCCATCTATGAGTGGGGCTTTTTGTTAGTTCTAATTACGATGTGGGTATTGTGGTTTTGGAAGGTCGGTGGCCCATCTAGGGCAATGGACAAGAGTCTAGCTGGAAATGACAAGTGGAGAATTATTGCGAGAAAGAATTGGAACTCAAAACACTTTATTGCAATTGCTTTGGCAGTATTATTCATTATTTCTGCAGCATATAATATTACTTCAAATGAAGAAGCAATGAAGGCAAAGGAAACATTAGATGACTGTGAATTATGGGATTCAGTTAGCGCTCAGTGCGGTAATGCAAGAAATCGTTGGGATGATGCAATTGGTTATGCTTGGTCTCTAAGCGCACTTGCATTGGTTGTCGCTACCATGACTTCATTCACAATTGAGAGGCCAAATAGTGATGGTAAATGGCCGTCAGAAGTAGAACGAATCGCTAAAGAAGAAGATCGCTTAGAATTGCTCAAAGAACAAGAATTAGAATCTGCTACCCTCGAAAAAGAAAGGAAGAAGGCGCTCAAGAAATCTGGTTCGTGGAAAAAACGTAGCAAATCCAATAGCGAAGAAGAATGATATCTCTATTGTCAGATAATTGTTACCAAGTCGGTGTTCATTTTATTAAATGAGTTCATTACCATTAGTTGGTAATGACAATGGAATCAGGTGACAAATCCTCCCCCGGGCAACAAAAGCCATTTTGGGATTCTGCTCAAGCACCAGAAGGTACAACTACCAAATCACCAGATAATCAATCATTTTCTCCACCACAGGCGCAAGTGGTTGGCAATCTCGGACAGCAGCAACCTACTCACTTTTCTGCAACTGTGAATAATTCTGCTCAAAGTGGCTACGTTAGTTCTGCCCCTGCACTAACTTCTGGATACGATATGTCTGAAAAAAAGCAAGGCATGAATTGGGGTCAATTCGCAATTGGTTTTTTTGCACCCATTGCCATCATGATGATATTGACAGTTATTTCTGACATTTCCAATGATGGTTGGGATGATAAATGGGACGATGTGCACAAGATGGAAATGATTACAATGTCTTCTGATAATGGCACCTTTACGCATACTTTTAGTGAGGAAGTTACGGAATATGATAGATTTGAAGTCAACTGGTGCTATTCAATGAGTGACCTAGAAGAATATGAATATCGTTGCGATTGGGATTGGTCTTCAGAAAGCAGTGATAGAGATATTATAGAAGTGAAGATTTATGGCCGAGAAAGTGAAGTAGTCGTTGGAGAATATACTCAACATAACAGAACTATTTGGTTTAGTACGGACTCGCATAATAGTAATGAAATAGAATTCGAGTTCGAATTTATTGATAGAGCACTTCAGGATGAATTGGAGGATGAATACAGTGATGGAGATATGGCTGATACCTTTTTCTGCTTGATGCCACTGATAGGAATTGGTGCAACTGTTATTTCTTTTGTTAGAGGGAATAAGTCATTAGGTTATGGACTGATTACTGCAATGTCAATTCCATTCCTATTAGGTGCATTTTTCTTGATGCTACTACTGATGTTTGGATTTTAATCCAAACTAATCAAACAATAGATGCTGAAACTATTTGTCCAGCCATCTCTCTCTTTCCAAGAGCCTTTATCGCAAGACCAACTTTACTTGTGTGAATACTAATCAATGTTTTTTGTTGCTCAAAGGAAACATCACCAATTTCTAATTCCTTACAATTTAATGCTTTAATGAACCAATTTGATACAGTTCTTGAAGAACCTGCTGCACTCTGTGGAATATCCAAAGATAATGTTACGAATCCGAACACATTTGCAGTCTCACCGTAATCATCTTGCTTCTTGACAGGATCTCTATCCATGCCCTCTGGAAGTTCAGGTGCTTCAGATTCAATGATATTAAGTCCATACGTAGCGATGATTTTGTTCAGTTGTGCTGAATCATCTCTTGAAACAAGGCTCCATGCTTCTCCCTTTCTTCCAATTCTGCCAGTTCTACCAACTCGATGGATAAAGGAATCAATATCATTAGGAATATCATAATTGATGACCATAGTAATTCCATCAACATCTATTCCACGTGCTGCAACATCTGTAGCAATGATTGTTTTGAATTGACCTTCCTTGAATTTACCCAATACCTTCTCTCTCTGATTTTGATTCAAGTCACCATGTAATCCTGCAACATCAAATCCATGCTTGGAGAGGCGCTGAACTGCCAAATCTACCATCCTTTTTGTATTGCAGAACATTATCGTTTGCCCCACCTCAGATTGAGATAATAGGCGCCCTGTAACCCATAACTTGTTGGCACGGCCGATATTTACCCTATACATATCAATTGGAGGAATGTCTAATTCCTCAACATTGGTTAGAACAAACTCTGGCTCATTCATGAACTCATTTGCAGCATCAATAATCTCCTGTGGGAATGTCGCTGAAAATAATAGAGTTTGTTGTCGAGAGGTCATTTTCTCAACGACCCACATGATATCTGGGAAGAACCCCATATCCAGCATTCTATCTGCTTCATCAAGACAAAACATAGTTGCATTTTCTATTTTAATATGGCCTCTTTCAGTCATATCCATTACTCTTCCAGGTGTTCCAACAATTATGTCTACACCATCTTGAAGCGTCTTAGCTTGCTTTTCTAGGTCTGTTCCACCATAAACTGTAAGAATTGTAAGTCCAGAATCTCCTTGTAATTTATTTATTTCCTCTGCAACTTGATTGGCTAATTCTCTCGTAGGAGTTAAAATTAGAGCCTGTAGTTTCCCAGTTGCCTCGCACTTGGTGAGAATTGGTATTCCAAATGCTGCAGTTTTTCCAGAACCAGTTCTTGCTTGGCCGATGACATCTCGGCCACTAAGAGCCAAAGGAATTGTATCTTTTTGAACTGGTGTTGAGAATTCCCATCCTAGTACATCAATACCTTTGATGATACTCTGCGGTAAATCCCAATCGGTGAAGCGGGTGTTTGTGAACATTCTATTGACTCCGTTTGTTTTGGGTTGGACCCTCTATACGGAGTGAGAGTCCTCAGCACTAAATCAGTAATTATCCGCTTCTGCGATTTCCTTTTGCAAATCGCCCATCCAATATTTTAGAGCATTTTCTCTATTCATTGGGCGGCGTGTTTGGCGGACATGCTCGAGAATGTATTGTCTAAATTTCAGAGACTTGTTTCGGTTAATACCCTTAGGAGTCATACCGTCCCATAGCCTGTCAAATTGCTCTTCTTTGTCGTTGAACGGAGAATCACTCATGATAACACACCTCTTTAGCGTTCGGGCCACTAACCCCCCCCTCTTAACGGTGTCGGATTTCATAGTTACTG
>Ga0206679_10004592_pt1 | contig 10307 bp, 7 predicted proteins | sample M110012015metaG_FD_155464 | JGI IMG/M metagenome (GOLD analysis project Ga0206679, IMG submission 155464) | Ammonia-oxidizing marine archaeal communities from Monterey Bay, California, United States - M1 100m 12015 | ecosystem: Environmental > Aquatic > Marine > Intertidal zone | place: USA... | reverse complement strand
AGCATCGAGGCAGTCATTGACCATCAAAAGGATCACCACGTCACGGTGTCTTAAACTCAAATGATCATCAGCAATTACAATACTTGACCGTTCTTTGGAAAATGTGGTTTATTCGCCTTATTCCCATCAGCGACTCCGAGCCGAATAATGCGGATTCAAATCCGTTTCCCAGTTAAGAAGGTCAAAGAGGTGTGCTTTGACAGAAGATGACCTCGGCCTGCAAAGAACTCGGCATCGCGCGCAAAATCGACAAATAGATTTTTAATCTCGATAACGATGTTAGGGTGGAGTCGCCTACTCCACCATCATGCCAATAGTCTCCGATTCCAAGTCGAACCCACTAGCCCGCAGAAAAAGTCAAAGCCCGACATGAGGTGCACCCAAGAGCAGGGAAAAGCCCATGTGATGCGCGCCAACGAGTATATACAGATCGACGAGCCGCTTGGCGGGTTTTACAAATACTGGGTCAGCACCTAGCGTTGACCAATACTTGATTTTCACATATCCTATAAATCATATTAAGATATCCTACAACTCGTAGAATTGATGTACAGATGGAACGGGCTTTTGCACTCCTTCGAGATGCCATGAGCGCGAGGGATGAGACCAGCGGCCAAGTTCGATGACGACGTTATGATTGCTAAATGAAAAACAGGGGATCAAAGATGAAGCAGCAATGTAAGGGGAAAAAGCGAGTACGCCACAATTATGGAACACGAGTCAAAAAAAACAAACAAAACAGAAGGCTGTTGGCAAAGTGTTCCGCGACGGCGCTTTCATGCGTTTCGTCGCTGGCCGTGATGCCGGTCCATGCCGAAAAATCCTCAATTGAAGAAATCGTCGTAACTGCAACAAGGCGCGACCAGTCGGTTCAAGACGTGCCATACAACATTTCAGCGCTTTCTGAGGCTATGTTGAAGAGAAATCGAGTTGATGGTTTCGCAAGTTTGTCTGAGGCTATTGCCGGCTTTGCGTACATTAACCAGGGACCAACATCGCGAGGTTTGCAAAAACGGTATTCACTTCGCGGTATTCAGGCGAACCCTGTTACCAGCGGGGGGTTCTTTCCAGACCGGAGTGTGGCCCCGGTATCTACGTATTATGGGGATCATCCAATAAACTTTGATTTGACGATCAATGATCTTCAGCGAGTCGAGGTGCTGCGAGGCCCACAAGGTACACTTTATGGGTCGGGTTCGCTGGGTGGCACGATCCGATTGATCCCGAACGAGCCAAGTCTTGGTGAATCAGACGCTAACATATCAGTTGAAAATTCGTATACCGATGAATCTGGAGAACCGAACTACGATTTCGATGGTGTCGTAAACTTTTCTGTTGGAGAAAATGCTGCGTTCCGGGTGGGCGGCGGGTATAAGCATCTCGGCGGTTATATTGATGCAAATGGCTTAATCGCCAACACAGATCCGGGTAATCCGTTCTCTCCACCCGTTGCGGCCCCAAGGGTGACCACACCCAATGTGGACCAAAGTGGATTTGTGTTTGAAGAGCCTAAAAAAGACGTAAACGATAGCACCACCTGGTACATTCGCTCACAATTTAAATATGAGCCATCGGATAATTTTAGCGTCCTGCTCGGCTACCATCACGAAGACATTCAAGCGGACAGCCAGCAGGTCGTTACTCCAGACCAACCGAGCGAAACCTTCTCTGTAAACGATCCCTTTCTACCTGGCATTGCTACACAAAATGCCGGAGGGGCTTATCTGCGTGGATATTTCGGACTTGACGACGTGACCACGTATCCGGGTACTTCCGGCGAATACGAACATATCTTCCCACAACTCACACCGTCGGAATATGAGGTTGATGTATACACCGCCGACGTCGAATATGACTTTGGGTTCGCGACGTTAACGTCGGCGACTTCTCTCACGAAATTCGAAGGTGAGGAACTATTGGAATCCAGAGGTGGCTGGGTGTCACCAGGCCCATCGGGATTTTCATTTTCGTACTACTACGGTAATTTCCCACGGTTTACCACACCATTCATCAACACTCATGATGGAGAGGATTTGACTCAGGAACTGCGCCTGATTTCAAACTGGGATAAGCCCGTTGACTTTACGTTCGGGTATTACTACACAAACCAGAAAAAATCATCCACGTACTTCCAGACTTTCCCAGGGGTATCTGAGTGGGCGCAGGGTGACAATCTGCTGACCGGAACGGGGCAGACATCCTGGACTGCGATTAACCGATTTTTTGTCGTGAACGCGCATGCTGCTTATGATTTCAACTCTGATGTTGCATTTGATTGGAAGGCGGAAAAGGAATTCACTGAACATGCCGTGTTCGGTGAGCTTACTTGGCATGTCACTCCACAATGGCAGATTACTGGCGGCTTCAGACGTTTCTGGCAGGACAATGACGTCGATATGGTTCAACTTCAGCCGCTTTGTGGCGCTGGTTGTTCCACGACAGGCCTTGACCCATCCGGGCGCACTGACTTCAGGGGTAGCACGGATCAATCAGATCATATCTTCAAGCTGAATACCTCCTACGACCTGTCTGAGAACCTGATGGTTTATTTCAACTGGGCTGAAGGCCTTCGTAAAGGTGGCATCAACATTGTCCCCCTCACTGGTGTGTTTAGATCTCTGGAGGAGTTGCAAGTGTATGACCCTGATAAAACGTCAAACACTGAAATCGGTGTGAAGGGTGTCTTGTTAGATAAGTTCCGATTTAGCGCGACGGTGTATTTGATCGAGTGGACAGATATTCAGGTCGATGACGGAAACAGTGCCGGATTTGTAAGGGTCTTGAACGGTGGAAAAGCGGATTCTGAGGGATTCGAACTAGAGATAGATGGTTATATTACCGAGAACTTAACCTTCCGGCTTGCTTATGCCTACACCGACGCCAGCCTTGAAGAGGATGTAGAGATACTAGACTATGGCTTTGGCGGCAACCGTATACGTACGACCTATGCCGCACCAAAGGGTGAGAACTTTCCTGGTAGCTTAAAGAATTCTGCTTCATGGGCCTTTGATTATCTGTATCCGATCAGTGATAGCATGGGGCTGGATTTTCACATCAACGGATCTTACAGAGGGAAAACTACAGCGGATTATTCAACCCAACGTTCTTTCTTCAAGATAGAGTCGTTTACGAGGTGGGATGCGTCCGTCTCGCTAATCTCAGAGGGTTGGGCAGCAACGCTGTTCGTGGAAAATCTGACAGACGAACTTGGCTCGACGGCGCGACGGCCAGCAGCCCAGGTTATGGCACCTTTTGTGCAGGTCTTTCACGCACGACCAAGAACCGTAGGTTTGAGACTGGACTATGAATGGTAACGATCGGCGTTGAAAATGGTGTCATAGTGCATTTTTATTAGGAGATTCATGATGCCACCATCGCCTTCAACGGGGGTTCACGCAGCATTGAGTGAGGGCTTTGCTGTGCTTGCTTCTGGCAACCATGAACAGGCGGCCCAAGTCGGATTGCAACTTGTAACACTGTATCCAGAAGAACCCGGGGTTTGGCACTTTTCCGGTGTTACTGAGCTATCACGATCAAATATCGAACAGGCAACGACTCTGTTGGAGCGAGCACTTTCACTTGACCCAAACAATGTCGCGTATCATTTGGATCATGCTCGATGTTGTTTGGCCGCTGGATCGCGCAACGACGCACTGCGTAGTCTCGACCGGGCTGCTCGATTGGGCATTGAATCCACCAAACTTCTCAACGAAATCGGTGTCTTGTATGGATTGTGCGAGTATCAAGAGAAGGCGGCTCCTTTTCTAGAACGGGCTGTCCAAGCTGATCCGCGACCAGAATATCTATACAACCTGGGCGCCGCACAACGGATGTTGGGCGAGATCGCTGGTGCAGAGGATTCCTTCAGCCGCGTTATTGCCGTCAACCCCTTCAATTGCCGCACTCACTTTTTACGGTCGAACCTGCGCAAATACACGCCTGACGACAATCACATTGAGGAGATCGAAGGCTTACTGAATGAGGGAAAAGTCAATTGGCGTGGTGAAGTTCTCCTTCACTACGCAGTGGGTAAGGAGCATGAAGATATTGGCAACTATAAGGCCTCTTTTAACCATATTCAGGCAGCCGCGCAGACTAAGAAGCGCAATACCCAGTACACAGTTGACAAAGATCTCAAGGTCATCAACCGCATTATCGAAAAGTTAGACAAGAAGAGCGAGCACGTGGGTGCGCCCTCAGATGAGCCGATTTTCATCATGGGCTTGCCTCGTAGTGGCACCACTTTAGTCGAGCGTATTGTGGGTAGTCACAGTGACGTGGTAGCGCTAGGGGAGTTGAGTGCATTTGGTCTTGAATTGCAGCACGCAATTAGGAAGAAGACAAACAAGCAGCTTAACCAATTGGACCTGATCGACAGATCGCTCGAAGTAGATTTCCGTCGGCTCGGCGAAGTATACCTTTCGAGAGCACGCCTTCGTAACATGAAACAGCGAAAGTTTATCGACAAGATGCCGATGAACTATTTGTATTGTGGTCTGATCCATGCCGCCATCCCCAACTCCAGGATGATCGTGCTGAGACGCCACCCGATGGCTTCTTGTTATGCGATGTTCAAAATGAATTTTGAGGGTGCCTATCCATTTAGTTACGACCTGGAAGATCTGGGAAGATACTACGTTGCTTTCCATCAATTGATAGAACATTGGAAAAAAGTTCTGGGTGATGAGATATACGAAATCCACTATGAAGACCTAATCGCAGATCAAGAGAGACAAACACGCCGCCTGATAGATTTTTGTGGTCTAGATTGGGAGGACGCATGTCTGGATTTCCACAAGAACAGTGCGGCTTCCTCTACAGCAAGCGCACTACAGGTACGGCAGCCCATTTACAGCTCCTCAGTCGACCTTTGGCGTAACTTTGAGGATCAGCTTCAGCCGCTTGCGGACATATTGCGTCAGGGTGGAATCGAATTCTAAGCACTCCAGACGGTCCACACCGGCTCGACCTTGTGACCCCATTACCTTTTAGACTGGGAGTGTACGAGCAGAAGAAGCCTGGTCTTCTTCTATAGCAGTAGGGGCATCGGCCGCCGCTGCTAAAATCAACTCCCGACTAGACAGCTGCAGCAGTTCGACAGTTGCAGTGTGTGCAGCGACCGGATCACGGGCGTGAATCGCCTCCGCAACATTGAGATGGTACGGGAGCGTAATCCGATAGATCGAATTCTCTCCGTTGAAATCCGTCATCCGCTCGAATCGTTTGGTGATCAACATTCCCAGCGGTCGGGCTATGCTTATCAACATAGGGTTGTCAGCCGCTTCGAATACGCGGGAGTGGAACGTTTGGTCTGCCAAGATCGCTGCTTCACGATCGTTCATCGCCCGATCCATAGCCTCATAGGCTTCAAACACACGCAATATTTGCGTCGTCGACGCTCGTTCTGCCGCTGCCGCGCTGATTGCTGGCTCAAGGACCAGCCGCAAATGAGTGAGCTCTTCAGTGAGGGCGCTTTCTTCACGAGAGTCGTCGAATCGCCATTTGAGGACCAACGGATCGAGAAGGCTCCACTCTTCGCGAGGAAGCACCAGCGACCCCGTGCCGTGCACGGTTCGAACCAGATGCTTTCCGCTCAGCGTCTTTATCATTTCTCTTGCCGAGTTTCGGCCCACAGAATAGATTCGGCAAAGTTCAGCTTCGGTCGGTAGTAGCGTTCCAACCGCATAGTCGCCGCGAACGATTCGGCGTCCCAAGTCGTTCAAATTGTCGTTCATACAGCCTCGTGTGGTTTAAGAATACTTAGTTTGGGAGCGATTGGACTTGTCGCTCAAGTTATCAGAACTTGGAGCGAACTGAGGTCGCCAATTCTACACCGGGGGGGGTTGTCCTACAAATTAACCCAAAACAGCCCCGCCAAAGGATTCGAAGGGAAACTGGCCGTTGACCTACACTTGATTTCCACATACCCTACAAAAAGGACAAAGACATCCTACAACTGCTAATATACGCTAGTTAAAATGTGTTCGAGGTAACTCAATTCCCAGGATGGACCAAATTCACACGCACTTTTTTTATACTCAGGGAGACAAGTAATATGCTCAGACGAATCCTCACCGTGGTGGCATCCACGCAAACCCTGCCTTCCGGAGGACCAACCGGCTACACTTTAGAGGAGCTTGCCGCCCCCTATGTGCGTTTCCGCCGGGCAGGCTTTGAAGTAGACATCGCTTCCCCGAAGGGAGGCGCTGTTACTCATGATCCAGCCTTCGAGAGCGGTGACTTTCTGACGAACGATGGTCGCGCCTTGCTGGCCGACACTGAAGCAATGGCAAAGCTCGCTCAGACAATTGCCCTGAGTGACGTCGAAACGTCACGTTACGATGCGGTCTTTTTAGTAGGTGGGGTACCGGCTGCAGGGGATTTCGACGCAAACCCCACACTAGATCATGTGCTTTCTGCGGTTTTAGAACGCGGTGGGGTGCTGGCTGCGGTTTGCCACGGTGTGGTCGGCCTGACTGGTTTGAAGACAGCCAATGGTGGGCTGATCGCCCAGGGCCAATCTATGACAGGCTTCAGTCTAGATGAGGAGATCGCTGCCAACCTCATTGATGAAGTAGCTGTAGTTCCCGAAATCCGGTTACGTGAGATCGGTGCCCACTACAGCAAGGCCGCAGACCTATGGGGAGTCTGCGTGGTGGAGGGGTCGCATTTCATTACAGGGCAAAATCCAGTCTCAGCTGGAGAAACCGCCGAGGTACTTTTGCGAAAGCTTTCTTAGTCAATGTGCGTGTGGAATTCGTCACGTAAGATACTGCTCGATCGAAGTGGTGAATTGAAGAGGCTCTCCAATTCAGGCACGCTCATAGATGTAAAGGGGGATCAACCATTCCAAGTTTGTTGAACACCAGTACGCGTACATTCTTCGCCTCCGGCGCCGTGGCGTCCGCGGTTGTGTTGAACCTGACCGGCAGTTTTATTCTCATCTACTACAGCCGGGTATTGGGAGCACCTCCCGGACTTGTCGGTGCCGCGCTCGCGATCGCACTAGTTTTTGACGGCGTGTCTGACCCCATCATCGGCTATATGTCCGACAATACAAAATCACGTTGGGGCCGCAGACATCCTTACATGTACTTCGCCATCTTGCCCGTCACGCTGCTGTGTTGGGCCATCTGGAACCCCCCAAGCTCCCTGGGACCCACGGAGCTGGTGCTTTATCTAATCGTAACAATTGTTCCATTGAGAATAGCCTTGGGTATCTTCGAAGTGCCGAATGTAGCCCTGACAGCCGAGTTAACCGATGACTATGATGAGCGAACCCGTCTGGCCGTTTACCGCACGTGCACAAGCTGGTTATTCTTCACGTTGTTCAATGCTGTCGTTTACGGCTATTGGCTGCAAGATATTCCGGAGTACCCAGATGGACTTCTGAATCCCGAGGGATACCGGAACATGTCGATCGCTGCATCGTTGCTCATCCTTGCCGCAATGCTCATCAGTTCAATCGGCCTGCATAGACTTATCCCTAAATTCTCAATACCTTCCAGTGAGCATCGCTTGAGTGTTGGTGACCTGTTCGCCAGTTTTCAGGGTGTTCTTAGCGAGCGTGCACTCGTACCTCTTTTTTTATCTGGTGCGGCCATCTCAATAGGTTTTGCCGTCTACGGCGCGCTTTTCGCTATCTACTACAACAACTTCTGGGGTCTAAACTCATCAGAGCTCTCACTTACAATGGCACCATTTGCTTGTGGTGCCATTGTCGGTATTTTTGCTGCGCCATACCTGAATCGTATCCACGAAAAGCGAACGATCGCCATCTTGGCCACCAGTGCGCTCTGCGTGAGTGTTGCAACTCCAGTCCTGTTAGGGATTCTCGGCCTGGCTCCGATGAGCGGCGGGAAAGCGGGTTATCTTGTCATTTATGGGTTCCTGTTCGTGGACATGGTTACTTATGTTCTGGTGATGGGCTCCCTCTTCTCCATGATCACAGATGCTGTAGAACATCGCGCACTGTTGCGGGCAGGGCGGCGAGAGGAAGGTACCATTTTTGCGGTGCAGACGTTCGTGTTGAAAGCCAGTTCAGCGCTCGGTGTGTTCATTGCCGGGATCTCCTTGCAAGTGATCGGCTTCGGGAACAAAGGAGGTAGCGCCGACCCAGAGTTAGCGAGCAATATCGGTTTTATCTGGATTGGCCTCAATTTGGTATTTTACTTTCTGGGTATTTGTCCAATACTTTTCTATCGATTCACGCGCCGGAGGCATTTAGAGAATATCGTGAAACTGCGGGCCGGTTCTGAAATCTCCTAAACTCACTATAATCGCGTTGCCGAGCCAGAATTCGGCTTTTGGGACCATGCCGATCTGAGTGCATCAAAATGGACTGAGTCAATGAAGTATGTCAAAGACCCCTTAATCATTTTTCTGCTGTTTGGCGCGACTATCTTCGCGGCGCAACAGTTATGGGATGCAAAATCAACAGAAAGTCACTATCAGATCGATATCACGCCAGGCCTGCAGAAACAAATCTATGATCAATGGGAGGTGCAGATGGGGCGGGCACCAACACCGGCAGAAGCCAGCAACCTGTTCGAACAGTGGATAAAAGAGGAGATTTATTATCGAGAGGCTAAAACACTGAGGCTGGACGACAACGACACAATAGTCCGCCGCCGGCTTGCCCAGAAACTCACGTTCCTGAACGAAGATCTGGCCAATGCGCAACCAGCCACCTCTGCCGAATTGGAAGTGTTTTTTGCGGACAACGTCACCGCCTATGCGGAGCCCGAGCGATTCAGTTTCGAACATCGATATTTTTCCAAGGATCGGCGGGAGGACGCGCAGCGCGACGCTGAGATCGCGAGATCTTATGAAACGATCACGGGTGATCCTTTCGTTTTGCAGCGTAGTTATGCAAGACGATCTGTCAGCGAACTCGCCGATATGTTCGGCCGCGACTTCGCCGCGAGTCTTGCCGGTCTCGATCCGGACTCTCCAGACCCCTGGCAAGGTCCCATACCCTCCGCTTACGGCTGGCATCTGATCCATCTCACTGAGCGAACCGCTCCACGACACCCACCTCTCGGTGAGGTTTCGGAAGCTGTGTTGCGTGATTTTCTGCAACAACGCCGTCTAAAGGCTAATGAGGCTTTCTACCAGCAGGTGAGGTCTCGCTACAATATCCAACTGATAGAGCCTGCCAGTGGGACCTCACCCTCGATATGATCTGTTCATTTAGAACCACGGAGAACCTTGCGTCCGGCGGCTTGGACTTTATTCGGCACCTGAACCTGACAGCGCTCATTTGCACACTCTTGTGTTCGATGTCGGCGGTAGCGCATGAGGTACGTCCCGCCTATCTGGCAATCGATGCACTGGCAACGGAACATTTCCAGGTAACGTGGAAGCAGCCGATCCTCGGCGATCGGCGACTCCGGCTAGATCCAATTCTACCTGAGTCGTGTGACACGGTGAGCGAAGCGTTACCTGAGCACACCACAGGAGCTCTGATACTGCGCTGGGAAGTCGCTTGCGATCTCAACAGCGGCCAGATCCACATCGAAGGACTGTCACGAACGCTGACCGATGTTATGGTCCGTATCACCGATCTTGATGGTCGCGTCACCACATCTGTCCTGAAGCCTGACTCACCGAGTCTGGTTCTGGATGATTCAACTCCACCGATCGCCGCTTACCTGACTCTCGGCATGCAACATCTGCTGTCCGGCATTGATCATATCCTGTTTGTGGTTGGCCTGGTGCTGTTTATCCCAAACCGCTGGATGCTGCTGAAAACAATCACTGCCTTCACTGCTGCCCATTCCATCACCCTGGCGTTGTCGGTGCTTGAGGTGATCAAATTGCCTCAACAGTCAGTGGAAGCGGTAATTGCTTTATCAATTCTTTTTCTGGCCCGGGAGTTGATGCTGCCTCCAACAGAGCGTTCAGCCCTCATGCTGATCAGGCCGTGGCTGATGGCATTTGCATTTGGGCTGTTGCACGGCTTTGGCTTCGCGGGAGCGCTGGCGGATATCGGCCTGCCTCGCGAGATGCTGGGTTGGTCGCTGCTGCTTTTTAATCTGGGTATAGAGGCGGGGCAACTGCTGATTATCACTGTGATGTTGTCTATCGCGTGGCTCATTGAGCGTAGCAGCCTTCTGCAAGCTCCCGGTTGGCAAAACAGCTTTACATTCGCGATGGGCTCGGTAGCCGCCTATTGGACTATCGATCGGATTGCAGCGGTATTCTAAGCCTGGCACCGTGATGCCGCATCACTCAAGGCAGGTACCAGATGGGTGATGACCATGCACGTTCCTGAATGGTGGAAGGCCAGTCGGGGCGCGGAGCCA
>Ga0206679_10004591_pt1 | contig 10308 bp, 8 predicted proteins | sample M110012015metaG_FD_155464 | JGI IMG/M metagenome (GOLD analysis project Ga0206679, IMG submission 155464) | Ammonia-oxidizing marine archaeal communities from Monterey Bay, California, United States - M1 100m 12015 | ecosystem: Environmental > Aquatic > Marine > Intertidal zone | place: USA... | reverse complement strand
AACCTGTACAATGAACATGATAGTTATCATTGCCCTTAACTACCTTTCCACCAACTATCTCTGCTATATCTGTATTTGACCTTGAAGAATAATTGACCCCATTAAAATGAAAAGCTCCATTTTCGTGACATCTTCCCAAACAGCACATATGACCAATCTCTTCTTTTTTAAAATGTTTTAATAGCTGTTCATTTAAATTATTTTGAGTACCTGCACATTCACAAGCTGTACCATTACAGACATATACTTTCTTGTTTTTATTGTCCTCTTTTAAAAAATCATAAAAAGTAACAGCACCATAAGTGTTTGCATTACCAACCAAAAAGTCATCAGCTAATTGATCTAGTTGATCTTGAGACAATGAATGATTCTCAGAATTAAGCTTACCCATTTTATCAAACAAGCTCTCATTCACTCCTTTTCTACCCAGCAATTCACTTAAATTCTTAGACATATGGCTATTTTAGTTGTTATAAAATTAATATATTCTACTTATTAGGAATATCTAGTGGCTTTTTTATCTCTGCAAAAACCAAAAACAGAAACCCCTAATTCTTTAGCAAAATCTACAGATAACGATGAAGGAGCAGATACAGCTAAAAGCACAGGAATTTTAGCCATAAAAGTTTTTGTTACAATTTCATAGGAAATCCTACCACTTACTGCTAAAAATTTAGACCTATCTAATAGGTTTTTATTGATCAATCCTCCTATTACTTTATCTACAGCATTATGCCTTCCTATATCTTCCCTGATAATAAGCAGCTTCCCATTTTCATCAAAAGCAGCTGCTGCATGAGAACCTCCAGATTGAGCAAAACTCATCTGTTGATTCTTCATTTTATCTAATAATCTATCGATTATATCAGGAGAAAAACTATACCCACTTAATTTATCACCTTTAATAGAAAAGTCACCTAATTCTCTTTTTCCACAAATTCCACATGACGACACAGAGAGTAAGCTTCTGCTATTCAAATACCCATTTCCAAGTAGGTTAGATGGGATATCTACATTTAATGCAGTAATATAATCCAACTTATTTTTATTAATGTTATTGAATTTCAATGGCTTATTACCTTTAAATATATCCTCATTATGAAGCAATCCTCTCACCATATCTTCTTCATAACCTGGAGACCTCATAATTACTGTAAAAGGCTCTTGATTAATATTGATCTGAAGAGCTTCTTCAATAGTCAAATAATCATCTACTCTACTAAAAGAACCATTTTCAAATTTCTCCCCTTCATATTTAGGAAGCTCAAACATTAAGATAATCCTGAAATTTTACCATCATTGTCAATTTCCATTCCTTCAGAAGCAGGAACAGCAGGGAGCCCAGGCATTCTCATCATTTTACCTAAAATAGGGATAATGAATCCAGCACCCGCAGCAAATTCAAATTCACGTACATTTACTGTAAACCCCATAGGCCTTCCTAAAAGAGCATCATTGTCACTAAATGACTTTTGTGTTTTTGCCATACAAATTGGCAGATGATCTAGTCCAAGGTCTTTAATTCTACCTAATTCTGTTAATGCTTTTTTACTATAATCTACTCCATCTGCACCATACACCTCTTTTGCTATGGTATCAATTTTATCTCTTACAGATGAAGACCAATCATACAACGGCTTAAAATCATTAGAACCACTATCAATTTCATTAACAACAGCCTCTGCAAGTGCTGTCATTCCATTGCCACCAAGCTCCCAGCCTTCTGCCAAAACAGCATTAACTCCTAACTCATGACATTTTTTAATAATAAAATCTGTTTCTTCGCTAGAATCTGTAGGAAAAGCATTGATCGCCACCACTGGATTTAATCCGAATTTTTTACAATTCTCAATGTGTTTTTCCAAATTATCAAAACCTTTCTCTACTCTTTCCAAACTTGGCGTATTGTATTCATCCTTTTTGGCTCCTCCATGATGACGTAGCGCTCTTATTGTAGCTACCAAAACCAATGCTTTTGGAGACAATCCACCTGACACACATTTAATATCTAAGAATTTTTCAGCTCCAAGATCAGCACCGAAACCAGCTTCTGTAATTACATATTTACTTAAAGAAAGTCCCATTTTAGTAGCAATAATGGTATTGGTGCCTTGCGCTATATTTGCAAATGGTCCTCCGTGAATAATCGCTGGATTACCTTCTAAAGTTTGAACTAAATTAGGTTTAATAGCATCTTTCAATAAAATAGCCATTGCATTTTCAGCTTTCAGGTCTCGAGCATAAATAGGTTTCTTATCAAAAGTAAGTCCGATAAATATATTACCCAATCTTTTTTTAAGATCCTCAAAATTTTCAGCCATACATAAGATAGCCATCACTTCCGATGCAGGAGTAATATTAAACCCATCCTGTCTTGGAACACCATTGGCAGTTCCCCCTAATCCAATTACAAGATTTCTAAGGGCCCTATCATTCATGTCCATGACCCTTTTCCACACGATAGTACGAGGATCAATATTAAGACTTCTAGTCTTGCTTTGGATATTATTATCTATTAATGCCGATAATAAATTGTTGGCCTTTTCAATGGCAGAGAAATCGCCTGTAAAATGCAAATTAATATCCTCCATAGGAACTACTTGGGAATAACCACCTCCAGCAGCACCACCTTTAATTCCAAAAACAGGTCCTAGTGAAGGCTCTCTTAATACAACAATTGATGATTTTCCAATTTTATTCATCCCTTCAGTTAGCCCAATTGATGTGGTGGTTTTACCCTCTCCAGCTGGAGTAGGAGTCATTGCTGTAACTAATATTAAATTACTATTTTGAATGTTGTTTTTATCTAACAAGCTTAACGGCAATTTAGCTTTATATTTACCATAAAGCTCTAGTTGATCTTCTGTTATATTTAATTTAGAAGCAATATCATTGATATGATTCATATTGGCTTCCTGCGCTATTTCGATATCTGATTTTGAGTGTCCCATAGATGTTAAATTATATCGATGAAGATAATTAAAAAAAAGAATTACAGTGTTAATAATTAATTATTCAATATTAAAGAAAACCATTTTATATTCAAATATTGAACATTAAATTTACACCTTACAACTTCAACGCATTATGAAAAATTACACTTTGGCAATTCATGGAGGTGCCGGAACTATATTAAAATCAGAAATGAACCCTTCAAAAGAGGAGCTTTATAAAAATGGTCTTGAAGAGGCACTAAACAATGGATTTAAAATTCTAGAAAATAAAGGCTCAGCGCTTGATGCAGTAGTCTTAGCTGTTGAAACCCTTGAAAACAATCCATTATTTAATGCTGGCAAAGGAGCTGTTTTTTCAGCAAACGGCAATCATGAAATGGATGCATCAATAATGGATGGGAAAACATTAAAAGCAGGGGCAATTTGTGGTGTAGAAGGGATTAAAAACCCAATAAAACTTGCTCAATCAGTAATGAACAACAGTAATCATGTTATACTAAGTGGTAAAGGAGCGATTGATTTTGCAAAAGATCAAGGATTTGAACTTTTAGAAAATGATTACTTTTTTGATTCCTATAGACACGAGCAATGGCAAAGAGTAAAAAAAACAGATGAATTTATTTTAGACCACTCCCCTAACAAAGCTGATAAATATGGGACTGTTGGTGCTGTTGCATTGGATCAAGATGGAAATATAGCTGCTGCAACATCAACTGGAGGAATGACCAATAAAAAATATGGAAGAATTGGAGATAGCCCAATAATAGGTGCTGGTAATTACGCTAATAATAACACATGCGCTATATCTTGTACTGGCAGTGGAGAATACTTTATAAAAGGAGTTGTTGCCTATGACGTTTCTTGTTTAATGGAAATGAAAAACCTTTCACTTAAAGAAGCTGCCGAACTCACCATTCATAATAGAGTGAAAAAAATAGGTGGAGATGGAGGATTAATTGCTATTGACAAAAATGGGAATTTCGCTTTACCATTTAACACAAAAGGTATGTATAGAGGAGTGAAATCTAAAAAGGGAATTCATCAAATTAATATTTATTGATCAAAAGGTTCTTCAATTGGTAATACACTGACAGACCTATCACTTAATCTAAATCTATCTCCATTGGCCAAAATATGTGTTGTTAAATTAGAGATAGACATAGGAGTTCCTTCTTTCAATAGAGAATGATTATTATGAGTTAAATTATTAGGATCGAGTAAAATAACCATTCCAGAACCTATCACTTTAAATTCATTTCTATTTTTAATAATAATACCTGTATCTTCTGCCAAACCTATTCCTATTTTATCTGGAAATCTCGCAACAGCCTCAGATAATCTTCCAAATCTACCTCTTCTAATAAAATGAGTATCTATAATTAGATCGTTAATTAAATGCAATCCTTCTCTCATTTTCACAGCACCTTTCACCATAGACTCCTCACTGCTTCCACCCATGATCATTTCAGTAACCATTGCCATAGCACCTGCACTTGTACCTGCGATAACAAAAGTTTCATTAATAAATCTACTCAATAATAAATCATGAAATAATGTACCTCCAATAATATCAACAATTTTAGATTGATCTCCACCAGAAAATAACACTCCGTCTGCAGTTTTTAATTTATTTAAAAATGCTGGGGAATTACATTGAACCTCGTTTCTTATATCTAAAACACTTACACAGTCACAATTAAGCATATTAAATGCTTTCATATAATTCTCAGCCACTTCATCAGGAATTCCAGAAGCTGTAGGAATAATTAAAATATTGGAATGAATACCACCAGCCTCTTTTAAAATATGAGATAAAATACCTTCAGTAATAAAGTCGAAATCCACTTTATTATCAATTCCTTTATCTTCATTTCCTCCAATAGGAATTAGAATACCTTTTACCTCTTCCATAATTACAAAATCTAATTTTATGCAAATATCATGTAATCATAATAAAAATTAAAATTGTTTACGTCATATAAAGAATTATTTTTGCGCTCATTTTTGAATTATTTACAATAAATAAACAACAAAAAAGCAATGAAAATACTGGAAATCAAGGCAATGAGAGGCCCAAATTATTGGTCAATCAGAAGACATAAATTAATTGTTATGGTTCTAGACTTAGAGGACCTAGAACAAAAACCAACCAATAAAATAGATGGTTTTCATGATAGATTACAGGAAATGTTTCCAGGAATGTATGAGCACAGATGTTCTATTGGAACACCTGGAGGATTCTTTCAAAGAGTTAAGGATGGAACATGGATGGGACATGTAATTGAGCATATTGCTTTAGAAATACAAAGCTTAGCTGGAATGGAAGTAGGTTTTGGTAGAACTAGAACCTATGGTAAAGAAGGAGTTTATTTTGTTGTATTTGATTACATAGAAGAAAAGGTAGGTAGATATGCTGCAAAAGCTGCCTTTAGAATTGCTGAAGCACTTATTAATGATGAAAAGTATGACCTTGAAGAAGACATTCAAGAGATGCGTGAAATTAGACAATATGAAGGACTTGGACCTAGCACTGCTTCTATTATCGCTGAAGCTGAATCAAGAAATATTCCTTGGCTTAGATTAAATAAATATTCTCTGTGTCAGCTTGGATATGGGGCTAATCAAAAAAGAATTCAGGCCACTGTTACTAGTCAAACTAGTAGTATTGGTGTTGAATTAGCATGTGATAAAGATGACACAAAGCATTTACTTGAGCAAGCAGAAGTTCCAATCCCTGATGGTGATATAATTAGAACGGAAAGAGGCCTTAAAGAAGTTATAGAAGACATTGGCTACCCAATAGTGATTAAGCCTGTAAATGGCAATCACGGAAGAGGCATTACAACTAATATTAATAATATTGATGAAGCACTAATAGCTTTTTCAGCAGCTAAGGAAGTTTCAAGACTTGTAATAGTTGAAAAATATATAACAGGAGAAGATTTTAGAATACTAGTGATTAACAATCAATTTGTTGCTGCAGCGAAACGATCTCCAGCTCACGTAATTGGTGATGGAAAATCAACTATACAACAACTTATTGACAAAGTAAATGAGGATCCAAGAAGAGGATTTGGGCATGAAAAAGTATTAACTAAAATAGAAGTTAATAACCTAACACTAGAGATTCTTAAAGAGGAGAATTTAAAACCTGATTCTATTGTTAAAAAAGATGAATATGTAAAGCTTAAAAACACAGCTAACTTAAGTACTGGAGGAACTGCAGAAGATGTTACAGATATGGTACACCCCTCTAACATCTTTATGGCTGAAAGGATTTCTAAAATAATAGATCTTGACATCTGTGGAATTGACATTATGGCTGATACGCTAACTGAACCCATTTCAAATACTGGTGGAGCAGTTTTAGAAGTAAATGCTGGCCCAGGATTTAGAATGCATCTTCAACCCTCTTCTGGACTACCTAGAAATGTTGCTGCAAATGTAGTTGACATGCTTTTCCCTCCAGGAGAAAACTCAACTATACCAATTATTGCAGTAACTGGCACCAATGGTAAAACTACTACTACTCGTTTAATAGCTCATATAGCAAAAATGAAAGGTAAAAAAGTGGGATACACCACTACTGATGGAGTATATATTCAAAATAGATTATTAATGACTGGTGACTGCACAGGTCCTGCAAGTGCAGAATTTGTACTTAAAGATCCTACAGTAAATTATGCAGTATTAGAATCTGCAAGAGGTGGACTTTTAAGAGCTGGTCTAGGTTTTAAAAAATGTGATATTGGAGTTGTCACTAATGTTTCGGGAGATCATCTTGGTCTAAAAGGTATTCACACAATAGAACAATTAGCCAAAGTAAAAGGGGTTATCCCTGAAACTGTAAAACCAGATGGTTATGCTGTTTTAAATGCAGATGACGACCTTGTTTTTGCTATGGCAAATAATGTAGAATGTAATTTTGCTTTATTCTCTATGGATGAAAACAACCCTAGAATAAAAAGACATTTCAATAGAGGGGGAATTTCAGCTATCTATGAAAATGGATACATCACCATATGTAAAGGTGAATGGAAAATGAGAATATCTAAAGCAGTAAATGTTCCTCTTACAATGGGTGGAAAAGCTAGCTTTATGATACAGAATGTACTTGCTGCAGTTCTTGCGTGCTATTTAGATGGATTTAAAATAGAAGATATTAAAGTAGCTATTGAGTCGTTTATCCCCTCTCCCTCACAAACACCAGGCAGATTAAATATGTTTAATTTTAAAAACTTTAAAGTTTTACTTGATTACGCTCATAATCCAGCAGGTTTCAGAGCAATTAAAGCTTATGTAGATCAAATACAGGCCTCTAAAAAAGTGGGTATTGTCGCTGGAGTTGGAGATAGAAGAAAAGAAGATAATAATGAGCTAGGTGCAATTGCTGCAGAAATGTTTGACGAGATCATTATTAGACAGGACAGAAACCTTAGAGGTAAAAATGAAACAGAACTCATTGATGAAATTCACAATGGAATTAAATCTGTTAATCCTAATAAAAAAGTTGATATTATACGCTCAGAAAAAGAGGCAATTATACATGCTATAAAAAATGCAAAAAAAGACTCATTGGTTATTGTAAGTAGTGACGTAGTACCTGATGCACTAAACCTAGTAATGAAGCTTAAAGAAAAAGAAAGAATTAAAGAATAATAAATTTATTTGTAAAGTACAGGAGTTACCTCTTTTTCAGTAAAAAAGATACCATGCTCCTCTAGCTCTTTTAATATTGGAAGATATATTTCTTTTTGTATTGGCAAATGGACACCTTTAAGTGTTATTTTATTATTTAATATCATTTTAGCACATATAGCGACAGGTAACCCAACTGTATCGCTCATAGCAGTATAGGTTTGATCCTTGCCTATATAAGTCATGTAAGAGCGTATTTCTTTTTCTTCTCCATTAAGCTTAAAGTTTAGTTTGTGCCACATGACTATCATGTCTTTATCCTCTGGTTCTAACGTCCATTTATCTTCTAGTATTTTCTGTAAAATTTGAGCTGGAGTAGCATTTTTTAATCCTATTTTTTTATTCTCGAAAATACCTAACCATATTAATTTCTCCCATATATAATCATCCTGTTCAATACCAAGCTGATATCTAAACTTAAGCTCAACAGAATCATGTGAATTATAAGAAAGAAAAGAATTTATAAAATCTCTATTTGTCATGTTCTCAGACCCCTCAACCACATATGAATCATCTGTTAATCCTAATTTCACAAAAACATTCCATGCTCTGCAAAAACCAATCTTTCTTAGTGTTCCTCTAAATATAGTTGGGATATTTTCAAGACCATATATTGAGCGATATCTTAAGGAATCTCTATTAGCATAACCCTCAAATTTTCCATATCCTTCAATTTCAATAATTTCAGTCCTTCTAAAGAGGTTGTGATAAGGAATATATTTGTATTGCCCTTCCTGTATAAATTTTGCAGCTCCTCCCTGTCCCGCTAAAACTACATTTCTTGGGTTCCATGTAAATTTGTAATTCCATGGATTATCATCACTTTCAGGAGCAATCAATCCACCTGTGAAAGATTCAAAACCCTTAATACATCCACCAACATCTTCAATTTCATCTAAAACTTTCATAGCAGACATATGATCAATTCCTGGATCTAACCCCATCTCATTCATAGCAATTATACCGGCACTTACAACTTCATCGTTTAATGCTTTCATTTCATCTGTAATATAACTTGGAGTGATCACATCTGTTTTATAAGTAATACAATCTTTAACAACTTCCATATGAAATCTTGCAGGAAGCATTGAAATAACAATGTCCGCATTTTTAATCTCATTAGCCCGGTGAATAGAGTTTAGTGCATCAAAAACAAACGCTTCTCCATTTGGATGACCACCAACCTTTTCCTTTGCAGTAGCTAAATCCATATCCCCTACTCTAACCTTCCATTGCTGTTCATTTGAATGATCCAAAAAATATTTAATCATTGTAGACGAACTTCTTCCTGCTCCTATTACAAGTATGTTTTTCATGATGGTTTAAAATTAATTAAGCACAAATCAAATCATTTTTTTTCACAACTAACAAATCATTTTAAAGAATATTTGGCACGTGTTTCGCATAGCGAAAAACAAATATTACTTTTATCCTAATTTATTATAACAATGAATCTAAACATAATTCCTTTTGTAATATTCTACTCAATTAATTTCATAGGTCTATCTCAGGACCTATTTAATAATCTTATTATAAAATCCGAAGATTCTACCCAATTCATAATAACAATCAATGATTTTCAACAAAACTTAAATCCTAATTTCAATATTAAGATCACACATATATACGATCAATCTATATCCTTACAATTAAAAATTATTGACTCAACTAATCAAACTATTGAAAAACAGATTTTTTTCGAGAAAAAAGAAATGGAAACTAACGCTAAATTAATTAAAAAGGGGGATGATTATAAGTTTAGATTTATTGGAGAAGTTAATCTAGGACAATCTGCTATTGATAGTACGCAATTAATTGTTTCTTACAATGAGAATAAAAAAACTATTAATGGCCTAGACTCTACAGCTATAGTTGAAAATATAAATACAGACAGCAGTTCTACAGCCAATGACTCAATAATAATTAGCCCTAATATTACATCTTATTCAGGGAAAATTGGATGTGGTCATATAGCTGGATCAGCTCAAACTATTATTAATGAACTAAACAAAGAAATCTTTTCGGCTCAAAAACTAAAATTAGCTAAAAGCAAAATCCAAAAAAACTGTTTTCTTTCTGATGATATTGCAAAAATTATAAGTGTATTTGAATTTGACGACCTTAAATTAGATTTGGCGAAATTTTCTTACAACTATACTTTTGATATTGAAAACTATAATGTAGTTATTCAAATATTAGATTTCGATGCTTCAAAAAAATCATTATCTGACTATATAAAACAATTATGAAGTTGAATTATTGGGCAAGTTTAAGTGCAATTATTTTAGCAATTGGAATAGCTACTGGAGCTATTGGAACTCATACACTAGAGAATGTTTTAAATCATGGACAACTCTCGATATGGAATAAAGCTGTGTTTTACCATCTTATTCATGGGCTCGGCATCTTGATCTTATCTATAATTGCCAAACACTATACCAACATCAATTTTAATTGGTGCTTTTACTTCTTTTTAATTGGAATATTATTCTTCAGTGGTTCACTTTATTTAATTGCACTTAACAATGGGATATTTGGAGAAATTCAGCTCTTGAAAAAAATATTGATTCCCATCACACCCATTGGCGGTATCTGTTATATATCTGGCTGGATACTATTGGCAATTAAACTTAAAAATACCTAAAAAAAGGTATTG
>Ga0206679_10004589_pt1 | contig 10311 bp, 9 predicted proteins | sample M110012015metaG_FD_155464 | JGI IMG/M metagenome (GOLD analysis project Ga0206679, IMG submission 155464) | Ammonia-oxidizing marine archaeal communities from Monterey Bay, California, United States - M1 100m 12015 | ecosystem: Environmental > Aquatic > Marine > Intertidal zone | place: USA... | reverse complement strand
GTCGATTTTGGCCGCCACCTCTTGACCGATGTAGCAACCCTTATCCAAATTGAATTCGTTGTCGAGCCGCGCTTCAGCAGGATAGATGTCATCGCTAATGTCCACTCCCCAGCGTGGACGTAGCGCTTCTACGCGGAGAGAGTTTTCGGCTACGCGGCCCAAGGGGCTCGCGCCTGCTGATTGCAGGGCTTGCCATAGGGGAAGGCAGCCCTTGGGGCCCGCATCTAGGCGCAGGCCGGAATCCCCTGCGCACTCGGCGGGGCTGATGCGTAGGGCGAAGCCCTGCCAGTCTCGGGTCTCCACCTGATGGGTCAGGGGACCAACGACTTGTTCGGCGATTTCCTGGGCTCTTGGTCCACCCAAAAGCAGGGGGGCGCAATCGGCGCTCAGGTCCTGCAATTCGACCTCTTCGCCGAAGAGATACATGTCGAGGGTTGTGATCAGGGGCGCGGCTTCACCCGGGGGTGTATCTAGGCGAAACCCGTCTTCCTCACGGAAGAGATCAAAGCGCGCTTGGACTTTGCCCTTGGAACTCAGCAGCAAATTAGGATTGCCTTCCCCGGGTTTCAGAGGCAGCACATGGTTCGCCAAGAGCCGATGGAGAAAAGCGGGCGCGTCGGCCCCTAGAATCCGGATCGCGCCGCTGGTACTGGCGTCGATCAATGAGCAAGAAGTTTTCCCGGCGAGGTACTCCGTGGGGACCTCTGTGTGTGCCAAAACAATGGCACCTGCCTGCGTCTCCGTGACACGCGCCCCCTGGGCCTGCTGGTGTTCGAGGAGTGGTGAGTGCTGCATGGTGGCTGGGTGTGGCCCCAGGGAGAGGGGCTTGGGGAGGGATGGGGGGAGGATGCAGGGTATTGCACCTTTACCGTGGTTCCTAGGAGGGTATTCGTGCTTTCCATGATAGCTCCTCCTCTCCACAAGCCGCCGTGGCGAATTGTCGCACAAGGTCTAAGCCTTCCGACCCGCGCCCCTTGACACCCCATGCCTGCTCTTTAGATCCTGCACTCCCCTTCGTGCCCGTGCGGGTCCGAACGAATTCCATCCTGGCCCGATTCTCGGGCCCGGAACACCCGATGCCCCAAACCTCATGGCAACTCAGCGATCGATGCGCTTGCGGCCTTTGACCTCGCGCAACCCCTTCGTCCTTGTGGGACTGCTTGTGGGTGTTTTCGCCTCCTGCGATTACGACCCCCGACACGCGGACCTGTCTTTCGGCCTTTCCGAGACCACGATGGCGTCCCTCGACGACGTCGGTTTAGCAAGTTCGAGCCCGCAAGTGAGCGGTGCCCTGACCACGCTCTTCGGTACGCCCCAGGATCCGCACTACTTGATCACCGGCGACATGCTCGATGGGGACGAGAACCCGAATCTTGCGGGGGACTTTGAACTCTCCGAAGAGCAATGGGAGGCGATCGCCAGGGACAACCGCTCACGCAGATTTTTGCGTCAGTTGGACCTGATCGCTTCCGAGCGCTTTGCGGAGGTTCCCGAGCCGCTCTATGCCGGCGACCTGTGGGCCATCTGGACCAGAGACTTCGCGCCTTTGCACACGGGTGAGGCTTCGGAAGATGGCGGTCCCGCCACCACCGTCGATCCTGCTTCGGCCTTCCCGGTCGACGACCTGTGGGTTCCGGGATTGCCGGAGGACGGAGCCACTTGGGCGGAAGCCGCCCGGCTGCTTTTCGTCAAGTGGTACCCCTCCATGCGTGAGTCCGCCGAGATGTATCGCGCTCAGTGCCTGCATTGCCACGGCGTAGATGGGGGCGGCGACGGCCCCACGGGCGAGTTCTTGGAGCCGCGCCCGAGGGACTATCGCTTGGGCAAGTTCAAGTGGATCGCAGTGGAGAACGGCAAGCGCCCGCGCCGTCAGGACCTGGTCAACATCTTGATGCAGGGTGCTTACACCACAGCCATGCCGTCCTTTGCGCGCTTCAGTTCGGGCCAGCTGCACGGTTTGGTGGACTACGTCCGTCTCTTGGCCATGCGTGGCGAGACTGAATCTCGCCTGGTACTTGAAATGGGGGATTCCGATTCCGGCGATCTGCCCTTGGACATGATCCAAAGCACCTACTCGGACGTTTGGGCCAATTGGCGCGATGCGGACGAGAACTATGTGGCGGACGACGTGGTCGTTCCCCGCTGGGACCAGATGAGCGTCGCCGAACAAGTGACTCGCGGAGAGCATGGACGCGAGCTGTTCATGGGTACCCTGGCCAACTGTTTCTCTTGCCATGGCACGGACGGCCGAGGTGCGGATGCACCCAACCTGCCGATTTCCTTGGCAGAAGTGGTGGACACGGAAGATCATGAAATCGATCCCGAGTATGAGGCCCGCGGTGGTTACCGCTGGGTCGAGCGCAAGGATGCGGATGGTCAAACTCTGACCGATGCAGAAGGCCACGCCCAGCGGGACCTTTATCGCATCAAGGCGGACGATTGGGGAAACCCCTCTATCCCGCGCAACTTTACCCGCAGCATTTTCCGCGGCGGTTCACGCCCCATCGATCTTTACAGGCGCGTCAAGTACGGCATCACCGGCTCGATCATGCCCGCGGCTGAAGCCGGGATCAGTGATGAGGACATCTGGGACTTGGTGATCTACGTCAAATCGCTCGCGAACTCCACGGACTTGGCACGGGTGTACGAGCACAAGCGCGCGGCCCTTGCGGAACTCCATGAGGCAGAGCACGGGGATGCAGGTCACAGCGACGATCATGATGATGATCATGATGATGACAATAGCGACGATCACACCGACACCGACACCGACGAGGCCTCTGGGCACTAGAGAGGAAACATCATGCTAATGCGAATCACTGTAACTCTGTTGATGGCGGCCCTCTTGGTCTTCGGGATCGTGAGCTGGGCGGATTATGACTTTTGGCTCATGGGGCCGTCCCCGTCCCACTACACCTGGTGGTGGCCGGAAGAGATGAGCACCCTTGGACAACATGCCGACAACCTGTTCTGGTTGATCATGGTGATGGTCACGGTGATGTTTGCGATCACCATGGGAGCCCTGACCTATTCCATCTGGAAGTTCTCGGCCAAGCGCCAAGACAAGGCAGTCTTCAGCCACGGATCCCACAAGCTCGAATTGCTTTGGACCGCGATTCCCGCAGCCCTGCTGCTGGTGATCGCCTTCAGCCAGATGAGTACCTTCGCCGCCATGCAGTTTGATAGCTCTATGGAAGACGAAAACGGCGAGGAGCTGCCGGTGCTCTGCGAGATCTGGGCCAGTCAGTTTGATTGGCGCTTCCGCTATCCGGGCAGAGACGGTCGTTTTGGTACCAACGATGACTTCGAGAGCGCCTACGAGCTGGTCATGCCAATGCGTGACACGTTCGGAGATCCCGACAAGAAGAAAGTCGTTTTCCTGCTGCGCTCACGCGATGTGCTGCACTCGTTCTTCGTGCCCCACTTGCGCTTCAAGCGTGATGCCGTTCCGGGTATGACCCAGCGCATTTGGCTTGGGGTGGATGACGAGCAATTGGCCGAAATTATGGGCGACCGTGAGGACAAGAGCTTCGACATCATTTGCGCAGAGCTATGCGGTTGGGGTCACTACAAAATGAGCGGCAGGGTGCGTGTGCTCCCTGACGCGGAATACGAGAAGTGGGTGGACGAGATGACCGCACTTCAATTCGGAAACTCCTGACAGCGAACTGAACCGAACACGAATCATGTCTGATCCCAACGCATCTTCTATCCGCCCCGGAATGGGCGAACCGGGTACCACCCGCACGAGTCACGAGCACCATGAGCTCGGATTCATCCGGAAGTACATCTTCTCCGTCGACCACAAGGTCATCGGCATCCAGTTCATGTTGCTGGGTCTGGTGTTCTTCGTGCTCGGTGGCCTCTTCGCCATGGCGATCCGCTACCAGTTGGCTTGGCCTTGGGAGAGCATGCCGGTCATCGGTGATCTGCTGTTCCCTAACACGGGGCAAGCGATTACGCCGGAGTTCTACACCATGCTGTTCACCATGCACGGCACGATCATGATCTTCTTCGTGATCATCCCGCTGTTGACAGGTGCTTTCGGCAACTTCCTGATCCCCCTGATGATCGGTGCGCCAGACATGGCCTTCCCGAAGCTCAACATGTTTGGCTTCTGGGCCATGATCCCGGCCGTCGGTTGTGTGGTCATGTCCTTTTTGCAGCCCGGTGGAGGGCCTGGGTCTGGATGGACCGCATATCCGCCCCTTTCAACGATTGCCAGTGCTAGCCCGGGCTCGCTCTCGGCCCAGACCTGGTGGCTCTTGGCCCTGACTTGGGTCGGCTTCAGTTCCATGATGGGTGCGGTCAATTATGTGACCACCATCGTCAAGATGCGTGCTCCGGGGCTGACTCTGTTCCGCATGCCCTTATCCGTTTGGGCCCTTTTGATCGCCGCGCTCTTGCAGCTCTTCGCCCTGCCGGTGTTGACCGCAGCGAGCATGATGCAGATTTCTGACCGCGTGCTGCAGTCGGGCTTCTTCACCCCGACCAACCTTGTGATCAACCAGATCAACCCGGAGGGCGCTGGCGCGGCCGCGGGCGGCCAGCCGCTCCTGTGGCAGCACCTGTTCTGGTTCTACAGCCACCCGGCCGTATACATCATGGTGGTGCCGGCCATGGGACTTGCCTCGGACATCCTGAGCGTTCACGCGCGCAAGCCAGTCTTTGGCTACAAGCCCATGGTTTATTCCATGGGTTCGATCGCGGGGCTAGGCTTCATCGTCTGGGGACACCACATGTTCGCGTCAGGTATGAACCCGGCACTTGGCATGACGTTCATGGTGGCCACCATGATGATCGCCTTGCCCAGCGCAATCAAAGTCTTCAACTGGCTCGGGACTCTTTGGGGCTCGCGCATTCAGTTGACCACTCCGATGCTGTTCACCTTGGGCTTCATTGCCATGTTCATCATCGGCGGCCTGTCCGGCATCTGGATGGCGGCCACTCCGGTGGATATCTACATCCACGACACCTACATCATCGTGGCTCACTTCCACTACGTTGTCTTCGGCGGCTCGGTCTTCGCGCTCTTTGGTGCGATCTACCACTGGTACCCCAAGATGTTTGGCCGAGTGATGAACGAGACTTTGGGCAAGATCCACTTTGTGGGCACGTTCATCTTCACCAACGGCGTCTTCTACATGATGCACCAGCTCGGTATGGCCGGCTTGATGCGTCGGACAGCGGACCCCTATGACTACGAGTCCTATGCTCACTTGCAGCCCCTGAACGTGTTCATCACGATCAGTGCATTCTGCTTGTTTGTCTGGCAGATCTTCTTCGTCTGGAACTTCTTCTACTCCATGTTCTGGGGCAAGCGCGTGGGTCGTAACCCTTGGAATGCCTGCACCTTGGAATGGGAAGCGCCCTCGCCTCCCGGCCACGGCAACTTCGATAGTGCCTTGCGCGTGTATCGAGGCCCTTACGAGTACGCCGACCCTTCGGTTGAAGAGGACTTCCTGGCCCAAACCCGAGACATCGAGAGCGAGTAACTAACGCCTTGTTTAAGTCCATCCGCACCGCCCCGCTTGCGCGCTCCCTCGCGCAACTGCTGGTCTTGACCACCCTGCTGCTCCTAGGAGTTGGCGGGTTGGTGACGACCTATAGGGTGGGGATGGCGGTGCCGGATTGGCCCACGACCTTTGGTCAGACGATGTTTTCCTATCCCCTAGGAGAGATGGTCGAAGACCTGGGGCGTACCCTGGAGCACAGCCATAGGTTGCTGGGCAGTGTTGTGGGGCTTTTGTCCATTGCGCTGCTTTTCGCAGTCGCCCGGCCCGCCGGACGGCAAGCGATGATCGCCTGCTGCGTAGGCATTGGCCTTGAAGTTGTGGCGGTCGGGAAGCTTTACACGCAAAGTGGCAACATCAATGGAGGTGCGGCCGTGGATTGGGTGGCGCCCGCCGGTCCCTTTGCGGGTGCGGTCTTGGTGTTGGTCGCAGGCCTACTCTTTGGTAGCCAGCGGGGCACCCGGGCGTTGGCCCTCTTGACCCACCTGGCGATCATTGGCCAAGGACTCGTGGGTGGCACGCGAGTGCTAGAGAACAACGTGGAGCTTGCGTTCTTGCATGGCTCCCTTGCCCAGTTGGTGTTCTTGATCGCGGCTGTCACCGCGACTTTTGTGGGCACGGCTCGAGCCACCACCCGGGCGGGCTTAGCTCCCCTGCAAAGGGGTCCGTTCTTCTTGACCATCCTGGCCCTGGCCGTTGTTCTGGGGCAAGCGGTGCTTGGTGCATGGACGCGGCACACGGGCCAGACCATGGCCGCTGGCCTGCACGCAGTATTCGCGCTCATCGTCTTGGGAGTGGTATTGCTTCTCTTTGTGCGCTTGGGCGCTTTCGAGCGCGAGACCCAGTCGTCCGTTGTGCGCAGCATGCGCCGGGGCCTCCTGCACTTGGTGGGAGCACAAATTGTTCTGGGGGTTGCGACCTTGATCGTGATCCTGATGTTGGCCGGTGGATTTAACGGGCATGTGACCGTCACTGAAGCAATCTTGGCCTCCGCCCATGTGATGGTCGGTGCCTTGCTACTAGCAGCGGTGGGCCGCGCTGCGGTGATTTCCCTGGGCGTGCGGGTGCAGCTAAGCACTGCGGACGCTTCCGGGAACTCCAGCGCCCCGAGTGACCCTCGGGAAACCAATCACGCGCTCCAGGCGGGAGGAATCGCATGAACTCCACGACCCAAGGCCTGGCCCAAGATCAAGCGACTCAGAACCCTTGGTTGGTTCTGCTGCGTCCGCGCATTGCGGTGATGGTCACGATCATGGCGGTCTTGGGAGCCGCTGTTGTGCCGGGATTCACCTGGGGCCTCGCTATTGAAGCCGCCCTGTTGATCACCCTGGTCACGGGCAGCGCGAGCATCCTGAACCAGGTGCTAGAGCGCGACACGGATGCCCTGATGGAGCGCACGAGGCTGCGCCCCCTGGTGACCGGCGAGGTCAGCGTGAGTGCGGCTCTCGTGTATGCCGTGGTCCTGGGAGTCCTTGGCGTTGCTGGTTTGGCCCTGCGATTCAACTTGCTCTCGGCCCTGCTTTCCTTGGCGACCCTGGTCAGCTACGTGGTGATCTACACGCCCATGAAGCGGGTCAGCACCACCAACACGGTCGTGGGCGCGATTCCAGGGGCGGCTCCGCCGGTGCTGGGTTATGCGGCCGTGGCCGGTGACATTGGCCCTTGGGCCTGGTGCATGTTCGCGGTGATCTTCGCTTGGCAGTTCCCGCACTTCTTTGCAATCGCATGGATTTACCGCGAGGACTACCGTCGTGCGGGGCACCGCATGTTGCCTTCCATCGAGAACTCTGACGGCTTGGCCGGACGCCATGGGGCGTACTACGCCATTGCCCTGGTGCCGGTTGCACTGATGCCCATTACCTCTGGATTGGCCGGTTGGACCTACGGGATCGGAGTGACGATACTGTCCCTCGTTTACCTGGCCGCCTCCATTCGCTTTGCTCTTCACGAGGATCACCGGCGCGCTCGCGCTTTGGTCCTGGTTTCACTTGTGTACTTGCCCCTTTGGGCAGTGCTCATCCTAATCGACCCCTTCCTGACTGGATCCGTTCGATGACGACCACAATGACAAGCTACGACCCCGCGGTGGATGCTCCCAAGCACCACCACCCCGTCTATGACTACGACTCGGGCCCCCCCGTGGATCGCGGCAAGTTCGCGATCTGGGTGTTCTTGGGCACCGAGATCATGTTCTTCACCGGCATGATCGGCACCTACATCGTGCTGCGCGCGGGATCGCCAGAATGGCCGAACCCTGCGCACCGATTGGCCGTGGGCATCACCGCCTTCAACACCTTTGTGCTGATCTGTTCTTCGGCCACCGTGGTGGCGGGCCTCTTCGCGGTTCAAAAGGACGATATGGCCGCCCTACGCAAGTGGTGGGGCTTATCAATTCTCTTGGGCGCAGGCTTTGTTGGCATTCAGGCTTATGAGTACGTGCACCTGATTGACCACGGGATGACTCCTAATCAGGATCTGTTCTGGTCGACTTTCTACCTGATGACCGCGCTGCATGGTTTGCACGTAATCATCGGTGTCCTTTGGCTGGCAGTGGCTTATGTCAAGATTCTGCGTGGCGGATACTCGTCTAAGAATTGGGTCGGCCTAGAGCTTGCTGGCCTCTACTGGCACTTTGTTGACTTGGTCTGGGTGCTGCTCTTCACTCTTATCTACCTCATGTGATCCGAGGATCTAAAAATGTCTGAACATCCCCCGCAATTCAGTGTCAAGAAGCTCTGGGTCCTTTTGCTGGTGCTCACCGCCGCAGAGGTCATCTACGGCGAAATCGGCAACCGGTATTTCTACGAGCAAAAACTCCTCCTCTGGGGTGGTTTGCTGAGCTTCGCTTTCGTCAAGGGATACTACATCTTCCAGTATTTCATGCATATGAAGTACGAGGGAGCGATCGTCAAGGGCAACGTGTGGTTCACATTCCCCCTGGTGGTCTACATGATGATCATGATTTGGCCCGACACCGCTTCTAACGATAAGTTGAACTACGAGATCGCAAACCAACTGGATCCCTTCACCGGAAAGGTGTCGACGATCATTGAAGGTTCACGCAACATGGTGAACAAGGAATTCCAGTACCTGTATGACGACTATGCGGCAACCCACCCGGGCGCAGAGATCCATGGAACTGGTGGGCACTAGCTTCTTTGGATCACTACTGAGGGCCTTGACCCTCGCGTGCTGCGCCGTTTTCCCTGTGGAAGCGGCGTTTGCCGTGGGGGCGATGACTTTGTGTCCTGGCGCCTCCCAAGGGATAGCGTCGCCGCCGGCTGATTCCGAGATTCGCTTCACCAGCGTGCCTTCCTTTTCGTTCACCGAGCGCTCTGGCAAGGCCGTGTCCCTGGACGATCTTCTGGGCGCTCCCTGGATTGCTATTCCGTTCTATGCCCGCTGTATGGGGCCTTGCCCCTCCATGACCGGCGACCTGCGCGCGCAGGTCTACCCCTTGCTGGAAGGATCCGATGTGCGCATGGTTTCATTCTCGGTGGACCCGGCCTTCGATACGCCTTTGGTGTTGAATGAATGGGCGGCACGCTACACGGTCGCCGATGATCAATGGCTTTTTCTTACGGGCGACAATGAAGTGATGGGGGACTTTGTGCGCGAGGGGCTCAAAGTAGCCCTGGCCCGGAGCGACGATCCAAACTTGGAGCCTGGCCTTGCCATCACCCACGCCACACGGTTGCCGGTCATAGATGGGGAAGGCCGTATTGCTGGCTGGTATGAGTGCGCGGGGGATGATTTATCCCGGGAAGAACTTACGGCCAACATGGTTCTCATGGCGGAAAGGGCCTTAGCCCTTTCCAGCTCGTCTGGGCCGAAGCGACCCCCATCGGTGCTTCCCGCGGTGAATGCCATCTTGAATGGACTTGCGGGAATCCTCTTGGTGCTGGGGTTAATCGCCATCAAGAACGGCCATAAGGAGCGCCATGCCACCCTGATGCGTTCTGCATTCCTGGTCAGTGCAGCATTCCTCGCCAGCTATATCTACTACCACACTGCGGTCCTGCCCCTGCAAGGTGGTCCCACGCCGTTCAATGGCACTGGGGCCATCAAGGTGGCGTATTTGGTCATGCTGGGGACCCATGTGCTCTTGGCGGCGATCAACCTGCCCATGGTCCTGCGCACCCTACTGCTGGCCCATCGCGAGGATTGGGACCGTCATCGCTGGTGGGCGCGCATTACCTTTCCGATTTGGCTCTATGTGAGCGTGACCGGCGTGCTGGTCTATTTTGTTTTGTATCATTGGAATCCAACACCATGAAACATCTGTTCCGCATCCTGTTGCCCTTGGCCATGATGCTGGCCCTCGCGCCGGCGGGCTTTACCTGAGACTCTTGTAAAGCGGCATTAGCCAGCGAGGGCGGGTCCCTCGGCGCAGGATTCACATACAGCATCTATTTCATGCTGGGCGTTGTGTTGCTTTTGATTCCGGGGTTGTACGCGGGGCTCTTGTGGAACACATACCGCGGGCAGCGCGCCCGGAAAAAGGATGGAAAGGGCTATCAGCCCCGAGACGGTGTCGTGCGTTGGGTGGACGATGACAAGCAATCGTCTGATCCCGGACAAACCGACTGAGCCATGACCGAGACCCTCTTGCGGCGGCTCGTCAAGACGCCCTTCGGGTTGTTTGAATTGATCGGAGGGGAAGAGGGTTTGGCTTGGGTTTCTCTGCCGGGACTCGGTGCCTCCAGCGGCCGTGATGCACACCTCGCCCGTTGGTACAAGAATGCTGAGTTGAAGGATGCGCCCCGTTCTCATGGGGATGCGGTGCAGCAATTGAAGG
>Ga0206679_10004587_pt1 | contig 10313 bp, 9 predicted proteins | sample M110012015metaG_FD_155464 | JGI IMG/M metagenome (GOLD analysis project Ga0206679, IMG submission 155464) | Ammonia-oxidizing marine archaeal communities from Monterey Bay, California, United States - M1 100m 12015 | ecosystem: Environmental > Aquatic > Marine > Intertidal zone | place: USA... | reverse complement strand
GAAGTAAGAGAAGATATTGTTGGAATAGCAGAGGTTCGGGACGTATTCGAGTCCAAGAAAATGGGCCAGATTGCTGGCTCGATGGTCATCGAAGGAACTATTTCCAGGTCCAAGCAGATTCGTGTTCTACGGGACAATGTGGTGATTTACGAAGGTGAGCTCGAATCACTGAGGCGCTTTAAAGACGAGGTACAGAACGTTTCGAGTGGAACTGAGTGTGGTATTGGTGTCAAAAATTACGATGACGTGAAAAAAGGTGACCAGATCGAAGTGTTCGATACTCGAGAAGTTGCCCGGGAACTTTAAGGGTCGATAGCGATGCCAAAAGAATCCAGCCGAGGTCGTAAGATTGGCGACCTTATTCAGCGCGAAGTAGCGGTGCTTGTTCAGCGTGAGATCAAAGACCCACGAATTGGAATGGTTACTATCAATGAGGCTACGGTTAGCCGTGATTTAGCCTTCTCTGACATCTATTTCACAGTACTGCCATCTGAAAACACCGAGATAGTCGAGGAAGTACTCAACGAAGCCAGTGGGTTCTTGCGCTCACAGCTTGCGAAAGTACTGAGTACCCGTACGACGCCCAAGCTACGTTTTCATTACGATAATACGATCGAAAGTGGCGCTCGCATGAATAAAGCGATAAATAAGGCGCTCTCGCAGGATGAAAGTCAGCGTGATTCGAGCCAGACGGATGAGTAGACGAGGAAGAAAAGGCAGGAATATCAGTGGGATATTGTTGCTGGACAAACCAGCGGGGATAACGTCTAATACCGCGCTGCAGATTGTGAAGCGGTTGTTTGACGCCTGTAAGGCTGGACATACAGGGTCTTTGGACCCCCTTGCGACTGGCGTTCTGCCTCTTTGTTTCGGTGAAGCCACCAAGTTCTCCCAGTTCTTGCTCGATGCTGATAAACGCTATCAGGCAACGTTCAAACTGGGAGTTATCACGGATTCTGGAGATGCAGACGGTAAGGTCCTTGAAACGAGGGCTGTTCCTGAGATCAGCGACTCCAAACTTGAAAGTGTCCTTGAAAACTATCGAGGAGAGATCAGTCAGATTCCATCGATGTTCTCGGCATTGAAGGTAGATGGACAGCCACTTTACAAGCTTGCTCGTCAGGGAATAGAAATCGAACGCAAGTCGCGTCAGGTGACGATTCACGAACTGGATGTCTTGGAACGCCATCAGGATAAAATAACGGTTGATGTGCATTGTACTAAAGGTACGTATGTCAGAACGCTGGCAGAAGATATAGGGCTGGAACTCGGTTGCGGCGCTCACGTGGTGGAACTACGTCGACTGGCAGCTGGACCCTACACGGTTGATGAGGCTGTCTCTATGGAACAGCTTGAAGCATTGGCCGAAGACAAAGCTCAGCTGGATGCAAGATTACAGCCAGTGAGTTCAGCTGTTCAGGATTGGCCGCAGGTTGAGCTGACAGAGGTTACCGCTTCCTATATTAGGCAGGGACAGCCAGTTCAGATAGCGAATGCACCGACCACAGGGTGGGTGAGTATTTTTTCAGAGTCTGATGATCCCAATGAAGAGTTCATTGGTGTTGGTGAGGTTACGGATGATGGACGGATAGCACCCAGGCGATTAGTCGTTACTAATTAGGCTAGCCGAACAACATAATTTTCTATCGAGAGATTTGGACAACCAAGGCTCTCGATGGAGAAAGTTCAGCCAGGGATGGCAGAACCTACAGAACAAATTGCGAAGCGATTTGTTCTGGCGCGAGCGGGCCTAGGCCCGCGACTATTCGACAATATGCAGGAAAGTATATTGGCGAAATAAGAAAAGCAGGTCGTCTATAAATATGCGTGGATATACCTGATTTTTTAACGGCCGAATATCCAGTGATTGGGTTAGGGCCAGGGCATATTAAACTGGAGAAAAACGAGTGGCTTTATCAGTCGAAAGAAAGGCTGAAATCGTTAAAGATTTCGGCACATCAGAGAACGACACAGGATCACCTGAAGTACAGGTAGCCCTGTTAACTGCGAATATTGAACAACTTCAATCGCATTTCAACGAGCATGCCCATGATCATCATTCACGGGTAGGACTTCTACGTATGGTTAGTCAAAGAAGAAAATTATTGAACTATCTACGCAACAAAAACCCCGACCGTTATACATCTACTATTAAAAGGTTAGGTTTGCGTCGGTAGTGTTAGTGTCGGTGATTGGCACTGACTATGGAGAATAATGTGAGTTATATAAGTAAGAAATTTATGTTCGGTGACCAGGAAGTCCTTCTGGAAACTGGCAAGGTTGCGAGACAAGCAACAGCATCTGTCATGGTAACCATGGCAGAAACAACAGTTCTAGTTGCAGTGGTTGCACGCCCTGACATGAAAGCAGGTCAGGCGTTCTTCCCCTTAACTGTGAACTACGAAGAAAAAACATATGCAGCGGGTAAAATTCCCGGTGGTTTCTTCAAGCGAGAAGGTCGACCTTCCGAGAAGGAAACGCTGACGTGTCGTTTGATCGACCGTCCTATCCGTCCACTCTTCCCAAAAGGTTTCATGAACGAAGTTCAGGTTACTTGTCAGGTAGTTTCGGCAGCGAAGGATGTAGATCCAGATATCGTTGCCATGATTGGTGTATCAGCGGCTTTGGCCCTGTCCGGTTTACCATTTGCAGGCCCAATCGGTGCTGCGCGAGTTGGTTTTACGCCTGAAGGTTACCTGCTCAATCCAGGCTACGAAGCGCTTAAGACTTCAGAACTTGACATGGTTGTTGCAGGTACAGAATCTGCGGTATTGATGGTTGAATCAGAAGCGAACGAATTAACTGAAGACCAAATGCTGGGTGCGGTACTTTTCGCTCACCAGGAAATGCAATCAGTTGTTGCTGCCTGTGCTGAGCTTAAAGCAGAAGCAGGCGAAGAAGCCTGGGTCTGGGAGCCAGCTACCCCGAACACTGCGCTGATTGACGCGATTACTACTCAGTTCGGTGAAGAGATTGGCGCTGCTTATCGAATCACTGAAAAGATGGCTCGCCAGGACAAGCTCTCTGAGCTCAAAGCTGCCGCAGTGGCGGCACTTGAGACCGAAGAGACAGCCAAAGACGAGATCAAAGCTGTATTTGACAGTGTCGGGAAGTCTATCGTTCGTCGCGCTATCGTATCGGGCCAGCCTCGAATTGATGGCCGTGATACTACAACGGTACGCCAGATTGATGTTGAAGTTGGTGTGCTGGCGAAGGCACATGGTTCTGCACTGTTTACACGGGGTGAGACTCAGGCGCTGGTTTCTACCACTCTGGGTTCTATGAGAGATGCTGCGATCATCGATGCGCTACAAGGCTCATACCGGGATAACTTCCTGTTGCACTACAATTTCCCACATTACAGTGTTGGTGAAACCGGTTTTTCTGGCGGACCCAAGCGACGCGAAATTGGTCACGGCCGATTAGCTCGACGTGGTATCGCGGCGATGCTGCCAAAGAGTGAAGACTGGCCGTATACGACACGAGTTGTATCTGAAATCACAGAATCAAACGGTTCTTCGTCAATGGCTTCTGTCTGTGGCGCAAGTCTTGCGTTGATGGATGCGGGCGTACCACTTAAGGCGCCAGTTGCTGGTGTTGCCATGGGTTTGGTGCTTGAAGGTGAAGACTTTGCAGTACTGACCGATATCCTGGGTGATGAAGATCATCTGGGTGATATGGACTTTAAAGTGGCGGGTACGGAAACAGGTGTTACTGCGCTTCAAATGGACATCAAGATTCAGGGTATTACTGAGCAGATTATGGAAACTGCGCTTGGTCAGGCCAAAGATGCAAGGCTTCATATCCTGGGCGAAATGAACAAGGTTATTGGTCAGTCCCGTGAAGGTGTTTCTGAGAATGCGCCTGCGATGGTGACCATTAAGGTTGACGCAGACAAGGTTCGGGATGTTATTGGTAAAGGTGGTTCCACTATTCGTGGAATTACAGAACAAACCGGTGCTTCCGTGGATATCGAGGACGATGGTTCAATCACTATCTTTGGAGAAGATGCCGACTCTCGTGATGCTGCAGTTGCCATGATCGAGGCGATTACCAAAGAAGCCGAAGTTGGTCAGATCTACAACGGAAAGGTCGTTAAGATCGCAGATTTTGGTGCTTTTGTTAACATTTTACCTGGTAAGGATGGTCTGGTTCACATCTCTCAGATTGCCAAGGAACGTGTTGAAAAAGTCACCGACTACCTGACCGAAGGGCAGGAAGTTAAGGTGCTGGTTCTGGATGTGGATCGCGGTCGAATCAAGCTTTCGATGAAAGAACTGATTGAGGAGGTAGCGGCGGAAGAAGCCGATGATGACGCTGATGGGCCAAACGGCAATGTTGCTGATGAAAGCGCAGGCTAATCACTAACCTGGAGTGTTACAAAACGCCGTCTTCTGACGGTGTTTTTGTTTCTGTCTACTGTATCACTCGCTTTTAGAAAACGACCCTCTATGAGGTCACTGGACTGTCCCTGATCAGGTCATCCACTACTGAAGGGTCGGCTAGCGTGCTGGTATCTCCCAGGTTATCCAGTTCGTTCTCTGCAATCTTACGGAGAATACGCCGCATGATCTTGCCGGACCGGGTCTTCGGTAAGCCCGGGGCCCATTGTAGGATATCGGGTTTTGCAATTGCGCCAATCTCTGATCGCACGAGGTTGTTAAGTTCGCTCAAAAGCTCATCCGTGCCTTCGGTTCCCTGCATCAAGGTGACGAATGCGTAGATGCCCTGGCCCTTAATGTCGTGGGGATAACCGACAACTGCGGCTTCTGCAACAAGGCTGTGTTCGACCAGTGCGCTTTCGATCTCTGCGGTACCCAGGCGATGTCCGGAAATATTCAATACATCGTCAACCCTGCCAGTGATCCAGAAATAACCATCTTCGTCCCGTCGGGCACCGTCACCGGTGAAGTAATAACCTGGATAGGTCGAGTAGTAAGTGTCTATACACCTCTGGTGATCTCCAAAAACAGTCCTGATTTGGCCCGGCCATGAACCGCTAATCGCCAGGTTACCTGAGGCAGCGCCTTCCAGCTCTTTGCCCTTTTCATCCAGCAGGACGGGTTTGACGCCCAAAAAAGGTCTGGTAGCTGAGCCGGGTTTTAAATCAGTTGCCCCGGGCAGGGGCGTGATCATGATGCCGCCAGTTTCAGTTTGCCACCATGTATCGACGATCGGACATCGCGCGTCACCCACTACATGGTAATACCATTCCCATGCTTCCGGATTGATGGGCTCACCAACACTGCCTAATAATCGAAGACTCTGGCGGGAGGTTGATTTTACGAAGTCATCTCCCTGGCTCATGAGTGCCCGCAGGGCGGTCGGAGCAGTGTAGAAAATATTAACCTTGTGCTTGTCGACGACCTGCCAGCACCTCGAAGAATCGGGGTAGGTCGGAACACCTTCGAACATCAGTGTGATAGCGCCGTTGGCGAGAGGGCCGTATACAATGTAGGAATGTCCCGTCACCCAGCCAACGTCGGCAGTGCACCAGTAGACATCACCTTCGTGATAATCAAATACGTACTTATGGGTCATTGCGGCCTGCAACAGGTATCCGCCGGTTGTGTGAAGGACACCTTTTGGTTTTCCCGTTGAGCCAGAAGTGTAAAGAATGAACAAAGGGTCTTCGCTACCCATGGGGATGGCTTCGCACTCCACTGAGACTTGGCTCGTTGCCTCCTCGTACCAGACATCACGATCGTCGAACCAGTCGATTTTCCCACCTGTTCGTCTAACGACCAGGACAGTAGAAACGCCGGGACAGTCTTCGAGGGCTTTGTCGGTGTTTTCCTTGAGGGGGACTGGCCTGCCGCCACGCACTCCCTCATCAGCAGTGATCACCGTCCTGCAATCGGAATCCAGGATTCGGTCCTTTAACGCCTGCGGAGAGAAACCGCCAAACACAACCGAGTGTACTGCGCCTATCCGCGCGCAGGCCAACATCGCGTAGGCGGCTTCCGGGATCATTGGCATATAGATGCAGACTCGATCACCCTTGGTGACTCCGCGATCCAGCAATACGTTGGAAAGTCGACAGACGTGTTGGTGAAGTTCGCGATAAGTAACACGGAGGTCATCACCGGGATCGTCGCCTTCCCAGATGATGGCGGTGTGGTCAGCCTTCAGTTCAAGATGTCGGTCGATGCAGTTATAGCTGGCGTTTAGCTCTGCGCCTAAGAACCATTTTGCCTCGCCTTGATCGAAGTCAGATTCGGTCAGCTTGTTCCAGGGTTTAAACCAGGTGATGAATTCATCAGCTTTCTGGGACCAGAACTCACCAGAACGATTAATCGAGGCGTCATACATCGCAAGGTATTGATCGTTGCGAATATGTGCATGGTTCTCGAATTCCTTGGGGACAGGATAAACCTTGTGTTCCGACATTGCGGCTCCTTCAAACCAGGTGTAATAGGATAGACAGGGTGCCACAATGTGGCTCGGCTTAAAACCAGGATCAGGCAGGAGTTGTAACGGATATTCTGGGTCCCGCCGTTAGTGCAAGGAGGTGTGATCGCTGGTAGTGGCTTTCGGGCGAGGTTTTCTTCGACGCTTTCGCTTTCGCTTACGCAGGCTGCCATCGCTGGTTGATTGTTTCATGGCAAGCTTGCGTTCTTCGGTGGCTTCCTGGTATTCGGTCCACCACTCCCCAAGTTGGTCTGTTTTCTCTCCAGCCTGTTCTCGGAGTAAAAGAAAATCATAAGCAGCCCTGAAGCGCTTATGCTCTATAATTCGGTCGGGTTTCTGGCCAAATCGGGAAGGTAGTCGCGATTGCAGGAACCAGATGTCTCTCATCGGACCGGAGAATCGTTTCGGGATAGAGGTGAAAAGCTGCTGCTTTGATATCACATTATTGGCCGCTTCATGTGCTGCAGCCTGTGTGATCCCATCCTCCTGTTCTAGCCGTTGTTTTTCCTCAACAAATGGATACCAGAGCACTGCTGCATATATAAATGCTGGTGTGACGGGCATGTGTTTCGCGATTCTCTGGTCTGTGCTGGTTAGTGCCAGTCGTACGAGTTCTTCAGTCGCATTGTTCTCCATCGACCGCTTGGAATCCGGGAATAACCACCCATAGATATCATTCTCTATCATGGAATCGAAAGCAGCAGTGCCATAACCGGACAGAAAAAGCTTGAGTACTTCTTCGAATAACCTGGCCGGGGGAACATCCTGTATAAGGTAGCCCAGCGATCTTATTGAGCTCTGGAGATCGGACTCCAAATCAAATCCCAGTTTCGCCTGAAACCTGATGGCACGAAGCATTCTGACCGGGTCTTCCCTTAGTCGGCCTGTTGGGTCTCCGATTGTCCTGATAATCTGGCTTTCAATATCGGCAGTACCGTCTGCAAGATCGATGATTTCCTTTGCCTGAAGCTCGTAATAAATGGCATTCATCGTGAAGTCCCGCCGGAACACATCTTCTTCGAAGGTGCCATAGACATTGTCGTCCAGGGTCATACCGGAATCAGAGTGGTTCTCATCGTACTCGTCCGCGTGAGGTCCGCGAAAGGTTGTAACCTCTATTATTTCGCGTCCAAACCGGACATGGACAATCCGAAATCGTTTCCCAATGATGCGAGAGTTGCGAAACAACTCACGGACTTCTTCCGGGTGAGCATCTGTTGCGATGTCAAAATCTTTTGGGGTTTTGCGCAGCAACAGATCACGAATACAGCCGCCGACGAGGTATGCCTGAAAGCCATGGTCCTGCAGACGACTGATTACCTTGCTGGCATTGATACTGATGGCACTTTCTTCAATAGAACTTAAAGAATTCATCTTTGATGCTGTAAATCAGTCATTTGGCAGGAGTTGACCTGGAAGTCCCAGCGTATTGGTGGGAGTAAAGTTGAAAATACGAGTCATAAAAACAAGTATAAGGGGCTAACGTATTTAGGATCACAGATAGTTTAACAGAGCGAAGTGGTTCTTACGGTAACGTTTTTGCGGGGGGGAGTGAAGAAAGTGGTAAAAGCGAACTTTTCCCATGGAATCCCCCCATGAACGCTATCGGTGACTAAGATAGGTCTCTGGCGCGCAGATATCGTGAACATTTGGAATAGTAGTGGGATTCCAGGAGGAGGCTGCCTTCTCTAGCAGTTCTTTGATACTTAAAGAGTGCTCGTGTGTATTCTGCCCCAGGTCTGATAACGCGCTACGGATAGTGGTTAAAGCATCACTGGTATCCACTGGCTTTGCATGAGCCTGTTTACTCAGTTTGTTTCCGGACTCGTCCACCAATACTGGGATATGCAGATACTCGGGTGGTGAAACTTCTAACCGCTCGTAAAGCGCGAGTTGGCGCGGTGTCGAATCAAGGAGGTCATTGCCGCGGACAATATGGCTGACGGAATAATGGATATCATCAACGACAACGGCGAGTTGGTATGCGTGAAATCCATCCTTGCGCTTGATGATGAAGTCGCCAACCTCTTTTTCCAGATCCCAGGTCTGCAAACCAAGGCAACGATCATTGATTGATACGCTGTGCCTGGGCACCTGGAGTCGAACTGCATATGGTTCGCCGGGCGCGAGATGTTTCCTGAGACGGCAGGTGCCTGGATAAATGTTAGGAACCGCTTTTCGGGGACAGGTGCATGAAAAGGTAGATGTTTGAATGGATTCAAGGGCGGTGTCGTAGGATTTCAGTCTGCTGCTCTGGCAGAGGACTTCGAGGTCCCAGTGCAGACCAAGGGCGAGTAGCTGCCTGATGATTTCCTGGGGTGCGTCTATGGATTCTCGGGGTGGATCAAGGTCTTCAATCCGCAGTAGCCATTTACCACCTGCATGTCGGGCATCAAGGAAACTTGCCAGGGCAGCAACTAACGAACCATAGTGTAGCGGGCCGGTCGGAGAGGGGGCGAATCGACCGACGTAATCCATTTTAGAGAGGTATGTTTGGCATTATAGGGTGATCACTATTTTACCCGTGGATTTGACGCTCCTTGATTTCTTCAAGCGTCTTACAGTCAATGCACTGGGTTGCGGTTGGGCGAGCTTCCAGCCGCTGCACACCGATCTCAACACCACAGGACTCGCAGTAACCGTAATCGTCCTGATCGATCAACTCGAGAGTTTTGTCGATTTTTCGAATCAATTTTCGTTCGCGGTCGCGGGTTTTTAGTTCGAGGCTGAACTCTTCTTCCTGACTTGCCCTGTCGGCTGGGTCAGGGTAGTTAGCTGCCTCGTCTTTCATATGGCTTACAGTTCTGTCCACTTCTTCCATCAGCTGGAATTTCCATTCCAGTAGGATTTCGCTGAAATGAGCTTTCTGCTCTCCATTCATATACTCCTCATTGATTCTTGTTCTATAAGGAGTAACGGTAGGCTCATTAGCAACAGTCCTTAGCCTTGGTGCGCTAGGTGGTGGCCGTGGTGCTTTCTGCTTTATGTCTACTGTTTTTTTCGGGGCTGCAGCTTTCTTGATTGCAACCTTCGCTTTCGCAGCGGGTTTTCCTGCAGTTGTTGTTTTCGAGCTCAACTTCTTCGTGACCTTTTTACTGCTGGTTGGAGTTTTCTTGGTGGCTTTTGGCTTCGTCTTGGCGGGCGATTTCTTTACCGCTGCCTTTTTCGTTACTGCCGTGGCCTTGGTTGTAACTTTTGTTTTGACCTTGACCTTGACCTTGACCTTGGCCTTTGTTTTTGTCTTGACCTTGGATTTTGCCGCAGTCTTGGCCTTGGCCTTGGTTGTCGGCTTTGGCTTCGGTTTGGCTTTTGCCTTTGGTTTGGCCTTGGCCTGTGGCTTGGCTTTTGCCTTAGGCTTGGCTTTTGCTGTTGGTTTGGCTTTTGCCTTAGGCTTGGCTTTTGCCTTTGGTTTGGCTTTTGCCTGTGGCTTGGCTTTTGCCTTTGGTTTGGCTTTTGTCTGTGGCTTGGCTTTTGCCTTTGGTTTGGCTTTTGCCTTCGGTTTGGCTTTTCCCTGTGGCTTGGCTTTTGCCTGTGGCTTGGCTTTTGCCTTTGGTTTGGCTTTTGCTGTTGGTTTGACTTTAGCTTTCACGCTGACTTTCTTTTTTGCAGGTGCTTTCTTGACGGGTGCATTCTTGGCCTTTGACTTGGTTTTTGTCGGGGCCTTAGCCTTTGCCTTGTTTTTTGGTTTCGCCTTTGCGGTTGCTTTACGCTTCGCTGCCATTGATCTGTCCGTATCAACAAAGTGGGTTCTAAAACGAGCGGCGAACCTTACCAGATAGAAATCCATTCGCCAAGCCTATTTCCGGCGACCCTAACCCTTGTTTTTTTAGGGTAATATCCGTTTCTTGATATCCTCGGGATACGGTTTTGAAAGTAGCAAAGAGGCTGAGCAAAATAGCGCC
>Ga0206679_10004582_pt1 | contig 10319 bp, 10 predicted proteins | sample M110012015metaG_FD_155464 | JGI IMG/M metagenome (GOLD analysis project Ga0206679, IMG submission 155464) | Ammonia-oxidizing marine archaeal communities from Monterey Bay, California, United States - M1 100m 12015 | ecosystem: Environmental > Aquatic > Marine > Intertidal zone | place: USA... | reverse complement strand
GTTCAGTCTTCAAAAATCCTCCTGGAGATTTTGCTGCCCGCTTGATAGAAGCCACCGGATTGAAAGGTAAAATCAGGGGTGGTGCTCAAATCAGCCCAATTCATGCTAATTTTATTGTTAACCTTGGAAACGCCTCTTCAACAGATATTTTATCGTTGATTGATACCGCCCGGGAAACAGTTTTTAGCAAGCATTCCATTAATTTGGAGCCTGAGGTTCAAATCCTGCAGAGTTCAGTATACGGATAACTTTCGGCAGTTTACTGTAAACGGATTGCTAACATCCGTTTTCAATCCTGTCTGAAAACCATATACTGTCATACATTTACTGAAAGCCTTGTTTTCCATGCAGGATCTCAAACGACAATCAAATCGACGCCCTGTTGTGCGAAAGCTACGGACTTCATCAATGAGAGTCCGGAAAAATCACAGCAATCCAATCCCGGGTCTTTCCGTTAAACTCCGCAAACCCAATACCGAACCTGGTTACAGCAATTCCTGGCTGCCGCCGTATTTTGTCGAAAATGAACCCGCATTTTTGCGTATGAAAATGCGTTGGCTGATTCAAAAATTTATTGGATTCTGTGGACTGATTTTTATTTTATGGCTGGTTGGAGGCAGTGTTTGGGTTGGTCAATGGTTTTTTCAACAACCACTCTCAAGGGTCAATATCAAAGGTAACCTGTTGCTGAAAGATGCCGATGTGCTTTTTGCAAGCGGCCTACGTCAAGGACAACGTTTGAATGATCTCAATCCATATCAGGTTGCAGCACGTCTTCAGACGCATCCCATTGTAAAAAAAACCGACATACGTAGAAAATTTCCGGACGAAATTCACCTGATTATAAGTGAACATCAGCCTGTTGCTTTGCTTCAGCTTTCACAACAGACGAACGTTTTTTCATCTGCATCCTTATCGAAAACAAAGTACGTCCTCATTGGAAACAATCAGCGCCTGCTCAAACTATTAACCTTTGATGAACTGCGGGACTCACTGTATAAAAACCTGCCGCTGATCAACGGACTGACAGTACCGTCCGTAACACTTGGTTCCAGTTTAGATTCACCGGTTCTTGATAGAGGTTTAAGATTTCTGGAAACATTTCAAACAATGGCTGCAGCTCAAAAAGCTGAACTGCAAAATACACAGATAAAACTTGAAGGTCAATTTAGAATAGTTGACTGGTCTTCTCAGCCAATTCACATAGATATTTCTGATCCGCTAAACCTGAAAATTAACTGGCCACTGAATTCACCTGAGCTTCAACCTGGTTCACCGGAACCTTTGCGTACCATTCCGCTGACGATCCAAATGGGAAGTCGTGATTTCGGCGAACGCTTACGTACCTTCCAAAACATTTATCCTGTATTAGGTAAACAGCATCCTGGATTAAAAAGTATTGACCTGCGCTACAAAAATAGGGTAATGCTAGTCCCTGATCTAAATTCAAAACAAAAAATACTGGAACGTAGACATTTTGTCTGCCGGCATTTAATGGAGCATGACAATGGCCTTGTTGGATGAACTGGTGCAGGAAGAAGATTTGGATCCGGAAGTGATGGGGCAGACCAGCAGCACTTTCAAAAACCTCCCGGAGCTTGAGAAAATAAGGCGTCTGATTCAGATGGATTTGCTGGAAGAATCTCACCTTCTCCGGAAAATGTCAGACCGTTATAACCTCCCACTGCTTTCAACAACACTTGATGAAGTCCAAAATTACGAAAACCTTCCTTTGTCAAAGCAACTTTATGGACGCACCGGCATTTTACCGATGCGTCTGGGATCAAAGTGTGCCTGCCTGTTGTCAGTTCAGTCAAACTGGTTGAAGATGAATCAGGTTGCCTTTCATCTCGGCGAATCGATTTATTGGTATTTAGCACAACAGCAGCAAATTGAAGCACTGCTTGAAACTTCTCATTTGCAGATTGAAGATGCTGATATTTCGGCAACCGACAGAATTCATCATTTGTTTGAAGAAGCTATTGCCCGAAGAGGATCAGATATTCATCTTGAACCTGAAAAAAACCAGCTGAGAGTTCGATTCAGGATTGACGGCTATCTCCAGGACGCCGCTCCAATGTCGATGAGTTTCCACCCGCTTATTTTCTCACGCATTAAATTATTGGCCGGAATGGACATCGCTGTCAGGCGCCGTCCTCAAGACGGACACTACACATACAACTCCAACAGTAATCGCATTTTTGACGTTAGAGTTTCCACTTTGCCTGGTCAATTTGGGGAAAAACTGGTGCTGCGGCTTTTGGATCAGACACCGGTACAACACAAATTGGAAGCACTCGGTTTTTTCAAAAATGACTTAAAAATGCTTTATCAGGCAAGCCAGGCTCCAAGCGGCTTGATACTAATGGTTGGGCCGACCGGCAGCGGTAAAACAACTACACTCTATGCAATCCTCAATGCACTGAATTCACAAGAAAAGAATATACTTACAATCGAAAATCCTGTTGAGTATCACATAGAAGGCATCACCCAGGTCTCAGTTAAACCGGAACAAGGCTTGGGTTTTGCGGATACATTAAGAGCGGCACTGCGTCAGGATCCGGATGTTCTGTTGATCGGAGAAATAAGAGATGAAGAGACTGCAAACATTGCTGTCAAAGCTGCGCTTACAGGACATTTGGTACTCTCAACACTTCACAGCAGCGATGCTGTAACTGCTATTCAGCGTCTGTTGAACCTCGGGATTGCTCCGGATTTATTAGCAGAAACACTGACAGTAATCGTTTCCCAAAGATTAGTGCGACGCCTCTGTTCACACCAGAACGAAAACAAGTCAAATCCTCATACTTCGGACAAAAACTGCTTGAGGTGCAGGGGTACGGGCTACTCCGGCCGCATTCCCGTCTACGAAATTCTGAAGGTGAATTCTCTGGTACGGGACCGGATTCAGGCTGGTGACACAGGAAGGAAATTGATACGCCCAGAACCTGAACTTTACTTTCACACAATGGAACAAACTGCTCAACGCCTGACCAAAGAGGGTTTGACTGACTGGAAAGAAGTACAGCCGCTGTTACTGAATGTTTAAGTATTGAAAGAAGTTTTGAGACTTTAGGCTATAATAATAATTGATGATGTTAATCAGTTCTTTCTGGACAGAGATCTTAGATTTGTAGAAAAGCAATTGAATCCCTTGATCAAACAGCTTCATGATACTCCTTCATAACTACAACACCAAATCACGTTGGCGGAAACAACGAACTAACTCTAAACCTGTCTCGTTGCTGAAAGACTTTCACAACATAACTACTGTATGAGATTAAATATGCATAACTTTTGCACGATTTTGGCAGGAAAGACTTTGGGACTAGTTTTATGGTAAAATAAACAAACTCTATCCGTAAGAGCCGATTAATTGAAACCTATTGTATATGTTAGTACCGATCGTGCTAGTCCAGGAAGAATTTGAATATAACAGGTCTGTTAAGGCAACCGCGGCAGACTAATGTTGTTCGGCAGATCTGTTTAAAGCTATTCTCAAATTGGTTGTAGTTAAGTTATTATAGTGTTATAATGAGACGTTAATTTCGGCCATTTTCTATGTAAATGTGTGTATGAAAAACTTTTCAATCCTTCTGCTTAAAGATAGTAACTTTGGAGTAAGCCAGTATCATTTTGGGGCAAAATTTATGTTTTTTTTGTTGACCTTGATATTGGTTGGCGCTGGAGCTTTAGGTTGGAAATTTTTCGACCAGCACCAGACAATCTTGAAGCAGGCCCAGTTTCTTGAAAAGCAGGAAAATACTCAGATAGCATTTCAGCAGCGGATAGATCTCTATGACGGCCGGGAGTCCAGAATTTCGTTTCTTGAAAATTATGTTGAAGAATTGAAGCAGTCTTCACATAACAGTGACGTAATGTTTAAGAAACATTTGGCACTATTCCGTTCCAACACACATAAGTTGGATGAATTGCATGATTACATGTGCCAGACATTGGAGGCTCAATGTACTCCAAAACTCAAGGATCAAACAAATCCTCAACAGACCGTACAGTGGCTGGATCAGATATATCAGGATTTTCTGCTCTTTAATCAGTCTTTGCAGGAATTTGCTACAAATCGTAGAAGTTTTGAAGAACAGGCAAACACCATTCAGCAGTTACGAGGACAACTCGTTGAAACAGAACAGGATTTGTCTGAACATATGGAGTTCCTCAAAGTTAATCAGACGACGGTCATCCGGCTAACAAAAAAGATCAGTAAAACTACTGGAATAAGACTCAGCAAAATCGGAAAAACCAAACAAGTAAAAGCTAAAACTGGGCGCGGAGGTCCTACAATTTTGGATAGCTTGTCTCTCGACTCACCGCAAACTTTGTTAAGTTCCGGAAGTTTGCGTAGTTTTCTTTACAATAATTCTGATAACTACTACGAAACCGTTGCCCAACTGGAGGATTTAAGCCAGTTGATTGAACGAGATCAAAGTTTCTGGAGGCATACTCCGACCGTGATTCCACTTCGAAGCAGAGTATTATCTGATCGTTATGGAATGCGAAAGGATCCGTTCACCAAGAAACGTGGGTATCATGCTGGCATTGATTTCAGAGCAAAAAGAGGCTCCCCAGTTCACGCTCCTGCAGATGGCACTGTCAGGATTGCAGACCGCAAATCAGGATTTGGACTGCTTGTGGAACTACAACATGGAAGAGGTTTCTTTCCCGGAAAGAAAAATTCTGTTCGCTACAGAACACGTTTTGCTCATCTTTCTAAAATAAAGGTAAGACGTGGTCAGAAAATTAAACGTGGAGACTTGCTAGGATTAGTAGGAAGCACTGGACGCAGTACTGGTCCACATTTACACTATGAAATAATTATTAACGGTCGACGTACAAACCCTCTGTTTCCAATTTCCAGGTTTAATCCGGACCAGCGCCTTTATCGAAATTGAGTGCAAAGCTGAAAAATTAACATGCCGAACCAAAATACTGCAGCAAACAAAGGGCTTGGATTCCTGGGCGAGGATCTATATGTGGAGGGTACCATCCACTCACAAAAGAAAATAGTTGTGAGTGGAACAGTAGATGGATCCGTATTTTGCGATCAGGAGATTGTTGTTTCGGAAACTGGGCAAGTCAAAGGAAAGATTGAAGGTAATATAGTACTGGTTGCAGGAAAAATCAATGCTGATCTGCTGGTCCATGAACGCCTTGAGGTGAATGTAACTGCAAATATTCAAGGTGAGGTACAAGTTCCTTCCGGAAAACTTTTAATTCAGGAAGGAGCCAAACTGGACGCTCAGTGCATCATTCTTAACAAAGAACCTTCCGGCAAAAAAGCATTAACCTGATTTAATTGAGTAACTAAACTGCTGTGTCCAGCAGATAATTATTTTTAATTTTCAATAATGCAATACCCAACTTCAAAAAATAGTCTTAAACAGCAGAACAAGCCAGTTGAACAGTCAAAACTGCTTAAGAATCATGACAGAATTCTGTATGTTAGCGGACTGTTTTCTCCACCAAAGGTACAAGAAACTCCTGTTGTTGGCATGGCAAAAGAAACTGAAGAGTGGCGCTCGTTGTTCTCAATGGTCTTAATTGCAGGGTTTGGTGTGGTTATGCTCATAATCTCAGTGATTGGGAGTTATGGAATATTAGCCACCAGCAGACTGGAAGCGCATGAACAAATGCTTCTTCAAAAGCTTGAATCGATGAGGGTTGAGAAAACTTTGATGCAAGAAGAAGTTTTGGCACTGAAAACCAGTCCGGAATATATTGAATTGATTGCACGCAAAGAGTTGGGTTTAGTGCATTCCACCGAGCTGATTTATTATCTCCCTCCTTCAGCCAAAGATTCCTCCCGCACCGATTTTTAATTAATCTAAAAAATGCGGTCTTCAAGTTTTTCAATAGATTGTTGAATGACTTCCGGAATAGGGGTTGTCTGATTTTTTTGATAGTTGTAGCACACCACAATTCCAGTACCTTCTGCAACCGGATCCACATGCTTCTCACTGACGAGCAGATACTCCATTGTGAAACGTTTTTCGTGCAATTCTGTTATTTTTGCCCCAGCAAATACAGTATCCGGATAAGTGAGGGGAATCCGATAGCGGCAGGAAGTGGAGCCTAATATTGGACCAATGCCCATTTTTTCAATTATTTTCAGCCAGCCTAAAGTCTCAAAATACTGGATTCGGGCACTCTCAAAATAACGAAAATAGATCACATTATTTACGTGCTGAAATGAATCCATATCTCCCCAAATTACTGGAATTTTTGTGACAACAGGAAAAGTTTTTAAGAGTTCTTTCATAAATTTTCTCAATGAGTGAAATTAATAAACAAAAAGAGGGTCTGCCCCAAAAAATAGCCTTGATTATCTGCAATGGTAATCCGCCTCCGGAAAAGCTGTTGCACCAGTTATGGCAAGAAGCAGATTATCGGGTAGCAGCCGATGGGGGTGCAAATCAGCTGTACTGCTATAATCTGATCCCGGATGCAGTGGTTGGTGATTTTGATTCAATTAAGCCGGAAGTCCGGAAGAAATTGCCAAACTCTAAGCTATTTCATGTTAAAGAACAAGACACCAACGATGCCGACAAAGCAGTTCGACATTGCTTGAAACGCGAATGCACAGAAATACACATTCTTGGAGCAGAAGGTAGTCGTAATGATCAGTTCCTTTCAAGTCTGGAAATTCTATTTAAATACACCCCAAATGTACGCCTCATTTTGTGGACTCCGCTGGAACGCATGGAGTTTATTCTTGACAACTGGAAAGAGAATCTCCCGCCAGGAACAATTCTTTCTCTGCTGCCGCTTTTCGGTGGTGCTCAAGGTGTCGTCACACACGGATTAGAATTTTCTCTGGACGGTCACGATTTGCTTCCAGGGGAAACACCTTCCGGAGTCTCAAACCTTGTAATAAGCAATCCTGTATCAGTAACTCTGAAAAAAGGTCAGCTGTTACTTGTTGTTCAGCACACCACAAATTATTCATAACACTCTGAATTAGATAAAAGTCAGAATAACTGTCAAAGTTAGAACGCTGTAAAGCGTTGAAAAGAGTACCGTCGTTGTAACAAATTCAGGAAGCAGTTTGTATTCCAATGCAATAATTGAAGCCAGTACTGCTGCGGGCATTGCTGCCTGAAGAATGCCGGTACTGCGTTCCAGGCCTTCCAGCCCAAAATAGGGTACAATGAGCAGCGCCAAAACAGGACCTCCTATCAAACGTACTGTACTTGCAGCAAAAACATTGAAGTTAATCTTTATTTTTGTAATCTCTCCCATTTGAACCCCAAGTGTAATCAGCATCACAGGGATCATTGCCTGCCCCAAGAGTCCACTCAAACGTGACAGGAAAATTGGTACTTCTACATCAGTAATATTGAAAACTAGAGCCGGAATCAGGGCTATTAAAGCTGGTGTTTTAAAAACAGAAAAGACAGCTGTCACACCTCCACTGCGGGCCCAACTTGCCACACCAACACAAATTACAAAAGAAATAAAGACAGTCGCCACAAAATAAACAGTTGCATAAGTCCGGGCTGACTCTCCCAGCCGAAACACAATTAACGGCAGGCCAAAATTACCAACATTGCCAAACGTTGCAATCAGCACGAAAGCGGCTGTAATTTCCCTGGACTGGCGCAGGGCTTTACCAACCAAAAAACCCAGCAAAGCAACCGCAATTTGGGCAACAAGAATAAAGCTGAGCATCTGTAAAGCCAACCCAGAATCAATTTTCGCCTCACTGATAATATTAAATACAAATGCCGGAATGAACACAAAATAGGCTGTTCTTGAAAGTGAACGTGCCTCAATTTTTAGACGTGGGCCAACAAAATAACCTATAACAACAAGAATAAAAACTGGTGTGACAACATTGAGGAAAACTAAGAAGATCCCGCCAATATTTTCCATAAAGATAAAACTGCTCATTCTATGGCTAACAAATCATTAAGTGTAGGTTTTGTTAAGATCAAGGATTTAAGTTACTATTTTATCCGGATGTTCGCATTCTTGGGAAATCACACAATGTTCACAATCAGGTTTTCGTGCCCTGCAGACATAACGTCCATGCAGAATTAACAAGTGATGTGCGTCTCTTTTCCATTTTGCAGGAACTACTGACATCAATTTTTGTTCAACTTTTATGACAGTTTCTCCTGGTGCAAGTCCGGTACGGTTTGAAAGCCGAAAGATGTGAGTATCAACTGCAATCACAGGAACCCCAAATGCAGTGTTTAAAATCACATTCGCCGTTTTTCGTCCCACTCCCGGAAGTGCCTCTAAATCCTCTCTTTTGTCCGGAACCTCCCCTTTGTGCAACTTCACCAGTTGTCCACAAGTTGCAGCAATATTTTTTGACTTTGTCGGTGCAAGTCCAATACTCCGAATGTACGCAAATACTTTTTCTGAACCAGCCTCAAACATTTCTTCAGGCGTAGGAAATGCGGAAAATAATTCCGGAGTAACTTTGTTTACAGAAACGTCTGTAGCCTGGGCACTGAGAATTACGGAAATCAATAACTCAAAAGGATTCCGGTAGCAAAGCTCCGTCTTCGGATTCGGTATTGAGTCGCTCAACTTCCGGAAAAAACTAGCTATCTTTGCAGATTTCATGGATAAAACATCTCAAATTTGTTTCCTTAACTGCACATCCAGTTGCCTATCTGCAGGTTTTCACTAATAACTTGTTTTAAACCGTTCCGTATTTATTTCCAAAACTGCAGACAATCTATCACAAATGTCGAACAATGCCAGTCATGAGTTAAATTGACAATTAACACTAATAAACTGACAATGGACAACAATCCAATAATAAAACCGTCCACTGTGGTCTTTCAAAATTATTGAAATTAAAAACCGATTACAGGTTTAGCACATGAAACAACTTGATTTTCTGCCTCTCCGGATCTCAATTCTGGTGGTTTCTGATTCTCGAACTGAAGAAACCGATACTTCCGGGAAAATACTTACTGAACGTCTCACAGAAGAAGGGCACATTCTGGCGGAAAAATGCATTGTGCCTGATGATATTTATCAGATTCGTGCAGTACTGTCCCGCTGGATTGTTGATCCGGCAGTAGACATTATCCTTAGCACCGGTGGCACCGGACTCACCGGACGTGACGGCACTCCTGAAGCAGTATTCCCTTTATTTGACAAAGTAATCGAGGGCTTCGGTGAATTGTTCCGCCGGATATCATATGATGAAATCTCCACCTCAACTATCCAGTCAAGAGTCACTGCTGGAGTTGCCAACGGAACTTATATTTTTTGTTTGCCGGGTTCTTCCGGAGCTTGTCGAACAGGTTGGGACAAAATACTAGCAACTCAACTTGATATCCGCAGTCGACCCTGTAACTTCGCAGAATTAATTCCAAGATTGACTGAAAAATAGTAAATAGGATAAGTTGTCAGTTATCAAGCTTAACACTTTTAAAATACTGAAAGACTTCTTTCAATGAGTCAACAGCTCACTCTGTAGATTCTAATTTTCTGCTTCTGATGCAATAAACTCCTGTACCACAGGAACAAGTCGTTCCATCCCTTCTTCCATAGGACAGACAACCGGTATGCTCAAACGCTCTTCCAATTTTTGCTGTTCTGACTCCAGTTCTTTTTTAGTGAGTTCGAAACTGTTCAGTGTTATAGCCAAAGTTTGAGAACCATATAAACGAATCAGTTCCAATTCTTCCTCAATCGGTGGCATCGGCCAAAGTTTTCGATCATCATCAGTCAGGTAATATTTCTGCTTTGGCGCATATTGTAAAATCACACCTTTGGCCATTGCACTGCAAAGATATTCAGAACCGCATGGTCCGGAAGGATTGCGTAAAGAAGACTGACCTTCAAGCAGCATCAAGTCAGGATTTTCCTCCTGATCACAACGAAAAATTGCCGCTTCCAGTTCTCCGCTGACGAAATCATTGAGGGTTGAATCAAGAATAAATCCATAGCGTCCACCTTGCAGTTTCCCGGTCTGCCCGGTGTAAATCATTTCGGTGCGAATGCCCTGCTTACGACAGGCATCTCTGAGCCAAAGACTGGAAGTGCGCTTACCCAAGGCACAGTCCATTCCAAACATGGCAATTCTTGGAGCACGGACATTCAGGATATTTCCTGTCCAAAATGCGTGATCCTTTGCACTTTTGGGTTTTCGAATATCAAGCAATTTGGCCTGATTTTTCTCAGCTCTTTGTACTAATTCAGGATCATCGCTCAGATAGTGGTGCAGACCGTTTACAACATGCATACCACTGGACAGTGCTTCCAGTAACTCTATACGAAGTCCCTCGGGGATTACCCCGCCTTGAGTTGCAATCCCAATAATTGCGTATACACCA
>Ga0206679_10004579_pt1 | contig 10325 bp, 8 predicted proteins | sample M110012015metaG_FD_155464 | JGI IMG/M metagenome (GOLD analysis project Ga0206679, IMG submission 155464) | Ammonia-oxidizing marine archaeal communities from Monterey Bay, California, United States - M1 100m 12015 | ecosystem: Environmental > Aquatic > Marine > Intertidal zone | place: USA... | reverse complement strand
GATAATATTTATGAGCAAGTAGTTACTGTCAATGGTGTATCTAAATCATGGGCCATGACTGGATGGAGATTAGGTTATATTGGGGCACCACTAAAGATTGCAAGTGCTTGTAGTAAGGTTCAGGGGCAATTTACATCAGGAACCTGCTCAATTTCTCAAAAAGCTGCAATTGCTGCAATGAATGCGGATCCAGATATACTAAAGGACATGATTTCTGCGTTTAAAAGTCGACGTTCATTGGTATTAGATTGGCTGAATCAAATTCCTGGTATAAAAACAAATCATCCAGGAGGTGCATTTTATGTTTTTCCTGACTGTTCTTATTATTTCGGAAAGACCAATGGAAACATAATCATCAACAACTCCAGCGACCTCTGCTTATATCTTTTAGAGGAAAGCCTAGTTGCTGTTGTTACAGGAGATGCTTTTGGAGATGCAAATTGCTTTAGAATTTCATATGCAGCGTCGGAAGAAACCCTAAACGAAGCTATGCGTAGAATAAAAGACGCATTGTCTAAATTGTATTAAGTGAACTACCAAGAATTATTTAGTCATTTCAAACAAAAAAAGGTTCTCATCATTGGAGATGTGATGCTTGACGCCTATGTTTTGGGTAAGGTAACTCGAATTAGCCCGGAGGCACCAGTACCCATAATATCCCTTGAAAAAAAAGAAAGTAGAATTGGTGGCGCTGGAAACGTAGCTTTAAACATACTGAACCTTGGAGCCAAACCAATTGTAGCTTCAGTTGTAGGAGCTGATTCAGAAGGTCAAGAATTGATTAATCTATTTGAAAAAAGAGGGATCTCTACTCAAGGTGTTATTGTGAGCAATAATAGGCAAACTACGGTAAAAACCAGAGTTATTTCATCAAAACAACAAATGCTCAGAATTGATTCTGAGGACACCCATCCTATTTCAGATGAGATTGTAAAAAATCTTTACTCGACCGTTGAAAAAATCATAGACGAAGGTGTTGATGCCATTATTTTGGAAGATTACAATAAAGGTATTTTTTCAAAAAAGACGATTCGATTCTTTATTGAACTTGCAAATCAAAAAAATATACCCATCACCGCTGACCCGAAAAAAGAAAATTTCAACCAGTTTGCAGGACTAAGCATATTTAAACCCAATCTAAAAGAACTTAAGGAAGGGTTGAACATTGATTTTGAATTTTCAAAGGATAAGTCGGCTTTTGAAAATACCGTACAGCAGCTGAGAAGAGAAATACCTCATGAAATATCCCTCGTCACCCTTTCTGAACATGGTATATACGTAATGGACAATTCAAGCTCAGCTTATGCCAAAGCTCATCCTCGAGATATAACCGATGTATCAGGAGCTGGTGATACAGTAATCGCTACAGCAACACTGTGCTTAATTTGTGGAGCTACGGTCGAACAAATTGCTCAAATCTCAAATATAGCTGGAGGAATGGTATGTGAAAAACCAGGTGTAGTGAGCGTTCAACTAAATGAATTAATTAAAGAGGTGAGCGAACTCCTGTAGATCAATTTTGTTATACAATTATGTCAAAAAAACCTGTAAAACCATACAACTCGGATAAGTCAAAAAAAGAAGAGGTTGAACAAATGTTCGATAATATTTCTGCGAGATATGATTTTTTAAATCACTTTCTATCTCTCGGAATCGATCGTATATGGAGAAATAAAGCAGTTAAAGAACTTCGTCCACTTAAGCCAAAAAGAATATTGGATATTGCCACGGGCACAGGTGATTTTGCCATAGCAAATATGAAGCTAAACCCTGAAGAAATCATTGGAATTGATATTTCAAATGGAATGCTTGAGGTTGGAAGAGAAAAAATGCGTAAAAAGAAGCTCGATCATATTATAACAATGACACAAGCAGATTCCGAAGATTTGCCATTTGAAACCAATTATTTTGATGGATTAACTGTTGGATTTGGAGTTCGAAATTTCGAAAATTTAAACAAGGGCTTGTCGGAAATGCTCAGGGTACTCAAACCCGGAGGAAAAGCAGTCATTTTAGAATTTTCAAAACCAAAAAAGTTTCCAGTAAAACAAAGCTTTACTTTTTATTCAAAATATATCATTCCAGTATTGGGTAAGCGCATTTCAAAAGATGAACAGGCATATGCTTATTTACCTGAAAGTGTAGAAGCTTTTCCTGAGGGAATAGAATTTGAAGATATATTGAAAAAACTGAACTATAAGGACGTAAAATCATCCACCGTGTCTGGGGGTATTGCAACAATTTACACCGGAATTAAATAAACATACAACATAGAAGAACACTTCGCGTTATTGTAACAATGAGGCCCATACTGTCATTTCTTTTTATTCTAACCATCTCTTTTTCTTTCGCACAGAAAATGAAGCAACCGAGATTTAAAAATTTTGACAAAAAAGCATTTTCATTTGGATTCACATTAGGAATTAACTCCACTGACTTTACAGTTTTTCAGCTTCAAGATGCCTATGACAGCTATGGTTTGGTCTCAATTACAAACAAATCACAGCCAGGCGGACAACTCGGAATATTAACCTCCTTAAAATTAGGTACGCCAGTACTTCGTTTGCGGCTAATGCCCTGTCTCTCATTTCAAGAAAGAGTATTGGAATATAGAAGTATTGACAGTGTTAATTTTAAAAATGGCTTTAGTGAAGAACGGATCAACTCAACGAGCCTTGATATTCCTTTGACTTTTTTATTTAAAACAAAAAGGTTCAATAACTTTACAGCCTATGCCCTATTTGGAGCTCAGTACTCTATTGACCTTCAATCTCAGCAGGATGCCTCACAAAACTATATTGACCCATTTATCAAACTGAATCGTTATGACATACAAGGACATCTCGGTGCAGGTGTAGAGTTTTTTGCCCCCTTTTTTAAGTTTGCCTTAGAGTTAAAATATTCGCACGGTATCCAAAGTAGTTTTATTCAAGATTTTTCACCTGTTGCCAAACCCATTGATCAGCTATATAATAAAGGCTGGTGGTTTTCGATTATTTTTGAATCCTAATGGAAGAATTACAATTTCAATGTTCTCCAGAACAAGCCAAAGATGATGAATTTATTTCCACTAAAATAAAATCATTACTCAAGCTGAATTCAGATGCTGATGTATATTACACATGGTACAAACGAAGTATTGATGCTAGAAAGAAAAATGTAAAAATCAATTGTGTATTTAAGGTATCAACAACAGGTCCTGTCAAGAAAGAAAACCAAATCTATTTTGAGCCTTTAAATACATCAAAAACTGTTCACATTATAGGTATGGGTCCCGCAGGGATGTTTGCGGCTTTACATGCGATCAAAAGCGGCATTAAACCAATCATATATGAACGAGGAAAGAATGTTCGTGACCGTAGACGTGATTTGGCTAAACTAAATAAGGAAGGGGTTGTAAATCCTGAGAGTAATTATTGCTTTGGAGAAGGGGGTGCTGGAACATATTCGGATGGTAAACTATATACACGTTCCAAAAAAAGAGGTGATGTAAGAGAAGTCCTTAAACTCCTTGTTCAATTCGGTGCGGAAAAAGATATTCTAATCGATGCGCATCCGCACATTGGCACAAATAAGTTACCTCAAATTATAAGTGCCATAAATGAAAAAATTATTTCCTGTGGTGGAGAAATTCATTTTAACAGTAGACTGACAGATATTCATATTCAAAATGAAAAAATCAAAGAAATTACTATTAATGAAGAGCTAAAAATTAATGTTTCCAATATTATTTTGGCTACTGGTCATTCTGCAAGAGATATATATGAACTTTTACATGCAAAAGGAGTCAAACTATCAGCAAAACCATTTGCACTAGGTGTTAGAATTGAACATACACAAGATTTTATAGACCAAGCTCAGTACGGAAAACTAAATGATGAATTTTTACCACCCGCATCTTATAAACTTGCCACCCAAATTGACGACAAAGGGGTCTATTCATTTTGTATGTGTCCTGGAGGTATTATTGCTCCTTGTGCAACTGCTCAAGAAGAAGTAGTTACAAATGGATGGTCACCTAGTAAGAGAAACAATCCTTATTCAAATGCTGGAATCGTGGTCTCTGTGACTCCTCAAGATCTAAGCGATTCTGAATCTCCTTTTACTTGTCTAGATTTCCAAAAAGAAATAGAACATCGAGCATGGAACTTAGCAGGAAAAAATCAAAAAGTACCAGCACAATGCTTATTAGATTTTATACAAAATGAAAAAAGTGCGCATTTCCCAAGGTCATCTTATCAACCTGGAATTGAAAGCGTAAAAATGGATGACCTGTTTCCAGAATTCATTTGTAATCGACTGAGAAAGGGCTTTATTGAATTTAATAAAAAGATTCCAGGTTTCATTTCAAATGATGCCGTTATACATGCTCCGGAATCACGAACATCCTCTCCTATTCTTATACCAAGAGATAAAGAGCACTTACATCATCTTGAATTGAAGAATCTCTATCCCTGTGCTGAAGGCGCTGGATACGCAGGTGGCATTGTTTCGGCTGCCATAGATGGTATGAACTGTATGCTTAAATTGGCTCAGAAAAAAAACTGACTCCAATAAATACTCTTATTTTAAATATCAAATTAAATAACTGACAAAAATCATATTTTTCAGAATTTTCTGACAGTAGCTTTGCGCCATGAAAAAATGGCTTCTACTATTATTATATCTTCCACAATTTGTTTTTGGACAAAGCTATCACACCATTGGAAACGGTTCTTCTAGTTACAATTGGTATCCTTTTTATGGGTTGTATGACTATTCGCATAACATGTTTATCTATAATCAAAACGATTTGGGCTCTAATGGAAAAGAAATCTTCGAAATATCGTTTGAATTATTCGGATATGCTGATAACTACGAGTTCAATGGAATAACTATTAAGCTTGCTCATACTACAGATGATATATTTGCGAGTAATACAAGTGTTGATTTAAGCAACATTAATTACACAGATTTAACCACTTGTATTGAACTTTATGATTTAACTATTTCGTCAAATGGATGGGTTCAAATTCCATTTTCATCTACATTTTATTATAACGGGGTAGACAATTTACTCGTGATTATTGAAAACCATGACGGCGAATGGGATTCTGGATTTGGATCTGCTTATTGTGAATATAAAAATGAATATGTCAGTTGGTATAAATATGCAGATAATTTTTACCCGAATGGAACGGGGACAAGAGATAAATATATCCCAAATATAAAATTCGGTCATTTTGACTTCAACCCCCTACCTATAACACTAAATCATTTTTCAGCTGAATTAAAAGAAAATACGACTGCACCTGAAGTAGAATTAAATTGGTCTACGTCTTCTGAAAAAGACAATTCACATTTTACAATATGGAGGTCCGAAGACGGTTTGATTTGGTTGCCATTAACACAAATACCAGGATCAGTAAATTCAAATGAACAAGTCAAATACAATTACACCGATAGAACAATACCTCAATCTATTATAAAACAAGGTGTTGCATACTACAAACTATCACAAACCGATTATGATGGGACCACAGAGTATTTCAATATAATACCCATTCAATTTACAATTAGTGATGAATTTATTATCAGAAAAACAAACCTAATCGGACAAGATATAGACTCAGAATACAAAGGAATGATCCTTGAAGTATGGAATAATGGACATACCACTGCATCCTATCAATATTAAAGAGTCTAAACCATAAAGAATCAATTCTTTATCATAAGTAAAATACTCCTATTTTTGTACCATGAAACGGGTTGTAGTTGGTCTATCAGGAGGTGTTGACTCTAGTGTTGCTGCTCATTTGCTTATTAAGCAAGGATACGAGGTCATTGGAATGTTTATGAAAAACTGGCATGATGAATCAGTAACAATATCTGATGAATGCCCCTGGATTGACGATTCAAACGATGCATTAATGGTTGCGGAGAGCCTCGGAATTCCGTTCCAGGTTATTGACTTAAGTAAAGAATATAAAGAGCGAATTGTCAACTATATGTTTGCGGAATATGAGGCGGGTCGTACACCAAACCCCGATGTGCTTTGCAATAGAGAAATAAAATTTGACGTTTTTATGAAGGCTGCAATGGATATCGGTGCAGACTTTGTTGCTACAGGTCATTACTGTCAAAAAAGACAAATAGAAAGTAAAGGTTTTGAACTAGTTTCTGGTGCTGATAAATCAAAAGACCAATCATACTTTTTATGTCAAATCACGCAAGATCAGCTTTCCAAAGTACTTTTCCCTATTGGACATCTTGAAAAAAGAGAGGTGCGCAAGATTGCAAAAAAAATAGAATTGGTAACCGCAGATAAAAAAGATTCACAAGGCCTGTGCTTTGTTGGTAAAATAAAGCTTCCAGATTTTTTACAACAGCAGCTAAAGGTTAAACCTGGTGAGGTTATTGAAATTCCAATTGATCATAAGCAATATAGTAAATATACTGCTATTGGAAATAGTGCTGAAAATATTGAGGAACTATCACTGCCTTTTGAATACACCCCTAATGATGGACTAAAAGTTGCAGATCACAATGGCGCTCACTTCTATACCATTGGGCAAAGAAAAGGATTGCATGTAGGTGGAAGACCTGAACCCAGCTTTATTATTGGGATCGACACAAAAGAAAACTATGTGTATACTGGTCAGACAAAAAGTCATCCTGGATTAAATAGGTATGCCCTAAAGCTCAAAAGGGAATCTATGAATTGGGTCAATGAAAAATTTGATTTGAATCAAAAAGAATATTTTTTCAGAATCAGATACAGACAGGAGCTCCAAAAAGGAGTTCTAATACATAAAGGTAAAGATTGGTATATATTGTTTGATAATAAGCAAACAGCTATCAGTCCTGGACAGTTTGCCGCATGGTACACTAAAGATGTACTAATAGGTTCTGGAGTAATCGATCACTAATTCATGTTTATTGAAAACATAAGAGAATCGTTTTCAACATTAGTTCTATTTTTAACCAGGTCCATTAAAGAGGCTACTTCATGAATATCTATAGGACTATCAGTCCCCAACTCTCTGTGCTTAGATAATTTAAGCCGGGCATTTTTTACTTTATTTGTTCTCAATGTTTGTATGTTCCTTTTCATAACAAAAGTTTTAATGCTATGTATAACGCAAGAATCATTCCAAGGTTTCAATTCATTGATAATCCTTACTCTTTATTTTATTTCTATAAGATTACTTATTGAATTTGTTACTATTTCGACTCATCATACAGATTAAAAAATAAATATGAATAGTCCGTATATTTGTCAAATGAAATCTGTTTATTTTGTCATCACATTATCCTTGGTGCTAAGCTGTAACTTAGATTCCGAAACTGAGAACGCCAAACCAAATACAGATATATTTGGAAATGAGCTTAATGATGATTCTAAATCAAGTATTTCTTTGCTCGATAGCTCTGAGATTTTTATTCAGGAAGTATTACATAAACATTTCAAAAGAACATTATTTATAAATGATGATGAACAATATTCATATAACATTTTCAAGGAACATTTGAATGGTGATTCCATTATCGATGCTGTTATTACTTTAAATCGTCTGGAGTATGCAAAATTAAAAGCTGAGGAGTCAGGGAAACCATTTAAAGCCAAAGAAATTGGATATATGGGGCCTTTTAATGTATTCTTTTATTATGATGGCATAACGAATACATTGTCTTCACCTCTAATCGTTCCATCATCCCCTCTTCTTCCGCTTAAGGTATCCTTTGAGAATATTACATCTATAGATTTTAAGGATATTTTAATTGACTTCAGAATTAGAAATTCAAGCTATAAAGAAGTTTATTTCCTAGTCAATAAATTTCCCCAACTTGTTTTTGAATGGACCAATTTTGATGGTCTTGGTTCACCACAAGAAGAAGCTTATGTTTTCAGTTTCAACAATGTAAAAGAGAGGAATGTGAAAGATATTATTGTTAATGAAGGCAAAATCTCTTCGATACCAAATAATGTTGATCTATTTACATACGAACCAGTAATAATGAAAAAAAATAAAAAAATAAAAGAATTTTTCTTCCTTGAATCTGAAGGGAAGTATTTTACCTCAAAAAAACCTTAGAATTTCCCTCTTAGTGTAATAATAAAATTTCTTCCTGGAGACGAAATGTTAGAAGCGAATTTTCTGTAATTCTGATCTAGTATGTTTTCACAAGCAACTTGTATAGATAAGTTTTTACTAAACGAATAATTACATCTCAGATTTATAGTATACCAGCTTGGCATTCCTTGAGGTAAAGCAAATGCATAATTGTCCTCACCAACTAAATTGTAATCTTCCAAACGTTTCCATCCAGAGTAATTCACGAAAAATTCTGATGAGATTTTCTTCCTTTGATATTTTAAGCTAACCTTTCCAAAAAATGGTGGTATATGATCTAATGGATATGGTACACTATCAGTTAATATCCTTCCATGTGTATAGTTAATGGTGGAATATATATTAAAATATTTACCAATATTACCACTCAAAATACCTTCAACACCAATGACATACGCCCTATTGGAATTGGTTGTTGTGATTACTTGACTATAAGTTCCTTCGTATAAAATTGAGTCTTCCCCATTGAAGCTTGAATTTTGAACTGTTAAAGCATTCGTTAAATATGTACCAAACACATTTGTAGAAATCTTTAGCTTCTTAAAAAGCTTTATTTCAGAGCCCAATTCAAGGTTATATGAGTATTCTGGTTTTAAATCTGGATTTGGAACGATTACTTTACCCGGAACAGACTCAAAAACTTTTGAAACATCATCTACATTGGGTGCTCTAAATCCTGTAGCCGCAGATACAGTATATCGAAATGACTCATTAGGCATGTAAATTAAACCCAAATTTCCATTTACAGATGCATTTCTTTGTCTAATTGAACTAAAAGGAAAAGGGAAAAAAGTTTTATCTATAAAATCCGCATTCAGTCTTACTTGAGATGACCTCACTCCTGCATTGATAATCATTTTTTCACTTAACTCAAGGTTGTCCGTAATATAAACTGCAAAAGATAACATTTCGGATCCTCCATCAGGATAACGTGTATCCAAACTAGATATTTGCATTGTATTTATATTAGAGGAAAAGGCATTGGACTGCACATTGTTGAAGAACAAGTCTAAACCATACCTTATTTCATGCTTAAAAGTTCTGTCAGCAGCATTTGTATGATACGCTTCTTTAGAAAAATCACAATTCAAGGTAAGAATGTTTAATTTCTCCCTTCTTGAATTCTGTTGATCCTCCTGATACTTTCTTACTATTCGACTTTCTTCAATAGATTGATAAGCTAATACGAACTTTGAAAAATCAAATAAATCGTTCGACTTTGTAAGCTCAAGAGTATAAGAGGACATAAACCGAAATTGTGGCCCATAATACCATTCCGCATATTTTGCTTGTTCATTCTCTAATTGAGTTAAACGATCATATCGATCTACATTGCCAGAATTTGACAATTGAAAATTAACTTTGTGTAAAACATGTTTATTAGGCTTATATATGAATTTTTGTAAAATGTCATATTGAGAATACCCAGAGCCAATTTGAAGATTAGAATCCGAATTTTCTAGCATGGTATCTACTCCATTCACGCGAGAAACATACCAATTTCTTTCACCAAAACCATCAGCAATACTTAATCTTTTTGCCCCTTGTCGCAAATCCCCAAATGAAGAATAAGTGAAAGAAGTCAAAGAACCGAGCTTTTTATTCCCTACGGATACATGGGCATTACTTGCAAAACCGCTTGCAGCTGAGAAATATCTAGAATAAGCATTACCAATAACGAGCACTTTATCCTTTCTACTTAATACAGGGTCTTTTGTTTTAAAGGTCATCACCCCTCCAATGGCATCAGAACCATAAATAACAGATCCTGGGCCAAATACGATCTCTACCCTATCCATAATTGAATTGTCCAATGTGATGATATTCTGAAGGTGACCTCCTCTATATATGGCATTGTTCATTCTTACTCCATCTACTACCATTAATACCTTATTAGTCTCAAACCCCCTAATAATTGGACTGCCACCACCGAGTTGACTTTTTTGAACAAAAACATTACCTGAATTATCAATCAAATCAGCCATTGATGACTGATTCTGTGATTCCATTTCGCGACTACGAATCACCCGTATTTTTTGGATAACATCTTTTTTCTTTTCTGATATGCGATTTGCAGAGACCACCGTCTCTTCTAGAGTATTTGCACTAGACTGAAGGTAAACTTTGAAATTCAATTTTTCTAGAGCACCAAATGTTAATGTAGTTGAAATGTAATTTTCATGATAAAATGAAATACGCCATAACGAATCT
>Ga0206679_10004572_pt1 | contig 10330 bp, 8 predicted proteins | sample M110012015metaG_FD_155464 | JGI IMG/M metagenome (GOLD analysis project Ga0206679, IMG submission 155464) | Ammonia-oxidizing marine archaeal communities from Monterey Bay, California, United States - M1 100m 12015 | ecosystem: Environmental > Aquatic > Marine > Intertidal zone | place: USA... | reverse complement strand
AATCTTGGGATTCGCAAGACGACGCCCCTCTAGGACGCGTAGTAAAAGTGCTGGGTCAAGAAGGAGATAATGATGTGGAAATGCACGCAATTCTAGCTGAATTTGGGTTGCCTCTTGAATTTCCACCAGAAGTTGAACACGAAGCAAGCTTGTTTACGCCTAGTGCAAAAAGCAAAGCAGGCCTTGATAAAAAGGAATTAGCCAAACGCAAGGATATGCGTGACGTCCTTACGATGACAATTGACCCCGCGGATGCTAAGGATTTTGATGACGCATTGAGTTTACGGAAGCTGAAAAACGGAAATTTCGAAGTAGGGATTCATATAGCAGATGTGGCTCACTATGTAAAACCAGGAAGCGCTATCGATGCTGAGGCAATTAGTCGGGCAACCTCTGTATATCTCGTAGATAGAACGATTCCAATGCTTCCAGAAGTTCTTTCGAATGACCTTTGTTCGCTTCGCCCTAACGAAGATAAATTCGCTTTTAGCGCGGTCTTTGAGATGGATGCTGAGGCAAACGTTAAAAAGGAGTGGTTTGGGCGTACAGTAATCCATTCAGATAGAAGATTTGCATACGAAGATGCTCAAGTACGCCTCGAAACAGGGGAGGGGGATTATGCTGATGAGTTAGGCCTGTTATTCAAACTAGCTACAAAACTTCGCGAAAGACGATTTGATAATGGCGGAATTGATTTCAATTCTGAGGAAGTAAGATTCGAGCTTGACGACACCGGGAAACCCTTGCGTGTAGTCATTAAAAAGATGAAAGAGGCAAACAAGCTCATTGAGGACTTCATGCTTCTTGCAAATGTTCGCGTAGCTCGATTCCTAGCAAAAGTTCACCCTGAGAAGAATACGCCTACCCGCACTAGCATATATAGAATTCACGATAACCCTGATCCCGAGAAGCTTCAGGCATTAAGAGTGTTTGTAAGGAGGTTTGGCCATGAAATGCCCAAACCAAACCCGGGCAACGCAGAATCTCTAATCAGAGACCTACTAGTTGCTACTGCTGGAACTCCGGAAGAGGGGACTGTTAAAACTATGGCTATTAGGTCAATGGCAAAAGCAGAATACTCCACTACCAACATAGGACATTATGGACTATCCTTCCCGTATTATACCCACTTCACATCGCCTATAAGACGATACCCCGACGTTATTGTACACCGATTACTTCAGCATTACTTAGATGGTGGTAAAGATGCAGATAAAGGAGAAATTGACTCAAGATGTCATCACAGCGGAATAATGGAAAAACGTTCTGCCGAAGCTGAGCGCGCCAGTATCAAATACAAGCAAGTAGAATATATAATGACCAGAATTGGCGAAACCTATAAAGGCCTAGTCGCAGGAGCTGTTCCTAGAGGGCTTTTCGTGGAAATTCAGGAAAATAAATGTGAAGGTTTCGTATCTAAAGATGCTCTTCCAAACGATCATTGGGTTTACGATGAAGAGAGAATAGGCTTTGAAGGAATGCAGTCAGGACGATTAATTGCTCTCGGAGATGAGGTTAATATTAGGGTAGTTTCAGCAGACCTTGCAAAACGTCAGTTAGAGTTTGAGATTCTCGTAAATTAATCAGTACTTTTGCCCCTCGATTTGCGCTTGTAGCTCAGTGGTTAGAGCAGTGGACTCATAATCCATTGGTCGTAGGTTCAAATCCTACCAGGCGCACTGACTTAGACGCCGCGGAGATTAAACTCTCGGCGGCGTTTTTTTGGCCCCGTAGTTCAATGGATAGAATAGGACTTTCCTAAAGTTTAGATGCAGGTTCGATTCCTGCCGGGGCTACGAACTGACTGATCACTCACAACGAAATCAGTCGAGCACACAAAGTGTGCAGCATAACGACCGAGTAGGGGACAGAAGCTTGCTTCATGTCTCAATGCTCGAAGTGATGCGAAGAGCGAAGCTCTCGAATGATTTCACGGCGAACATCAGTTCCCTGTGAGTACCAAACATGAACACCGAGCCGAGCGAAGCGAGCGCGACGGTATTCCTGCCGGGGCTACTAAAGTGATTCTCTGTACTCCTTTGGATGCCGGGATTTTTGCTTTTATCCCCTCTGTATCTCTGTGATATGTGAGGAAACTGTGCAAAACGCAGTTAGGTTTTTACACGTTTAGAAAAATGAGGGGACTACTTTCGGCACAACAATGGGAACAACAAAATCCCAATGTTGATTGCCAATGAACATTTCATTTCAACTTTCACGACCTCAAAACCCACAATCATCAGTTGTTGCCCAGTTCATTTATGATGGCAAGAAGAGAAGGCTTGGAATGGGCTTGAGTGTTCCAAGTGATCGTTGGAATAAAGGCAAGCAAAGAATCAAAGTCCTTCAATCTATCCACAGCAATGAAAGGATGGATTATGAGGTCCTAAACAAGCGTTTAGACGCTCGTGAGGACTTGATTCATTCAGTCATCCATGAGTTCACATTAGACCTTGGAAAGGCTCCTACATGGTTTGAGTTCAAAGAAGGTTTGAAACGCAAGATGCAAGGCAAACAGAGAGCGTCATCAAAGCATCTCACATTCAACCAATGGGTCAAAGAATTCATTGATGATGCCCACAAGAGATTGAATGGAAAGGCCACTTTATCACCCTCACATGTAGTTTGTCCGAATATACTAATGCTTATCGGTTTAGCTCGATTTCCATGATTTAACTGTACCTTACTAGAATAAACTTTATCATTTTCACCTTCTTATATTTGCGCCATGACTTTGATTATTCCATCTATCTTGTTGTTGGTCATGGTCGCCATTGAGGCTTTCGTCTTGCGTGTTGTTCAACGAAAAGATGTTCCTTGGCACCAGTTGGTATTCAATTTAAATTCGGGACACACCATTATGTGGTTGTTCCGTGGCATTGAAATCGCGGTTTTCCATGCTGTTTCTGTGCGATTTAGTTTTGGTTGGGTCGAAGGTTGGTCGACAGTGGCGCAGTTTGTCCTCGCGCTTTTGTTTTGGGATTTTTGCTTTTACTGGATGCATCGTATGCACCACAAATTGGGCATGCTTTGGGCGGTACACGTGGTCCATCATGAAGGAGATCACTTTAGCTTGTCATTGGGCATTCGCAACAGTTGGTACAGTTCGCTCACGTCCATCCCTTTTTTTCTAATCCTTGCCTTGGTGGGCATCCCCCTTGAGGTGTTCATAGCTGTTGGGGCGATTCACTATTTTGTGCAGTTTTACAACCACAATGGGTTGGTCAAGAAGTCTGGCGTGTTAGAGCATATCATGATCACACCCTCCCATCACAGAGTACATCATGGCAAGAACGCGCCTTACTTGGACCGCAACTTTGGGGGTACGTTGGTGTTTTGGGACAAAATGTTTGGAACGTTTCAGGCAGAATTGGATGAGGTTCCTGTGCAGTTTGGGACGGATGATCATGTGAAAACGGACAATATCTTTTGGGCCAATAACTTACCGTTGTTAAAGTTGTTGGGTTTTAAACTTCCCGAGTTGAGGATTACCACGCATCGACTCGTTGGGGTGTGGACCTGGACCGCTGGTTTGTTATCTTTTGCCATCCTTTTGATGTACATCCATGCTGAAGTGTCTTGGCCGTTGCTCGACCGTAATTTGTTGCTCGCCTATGGGGCCTTGGCTGCCATTACGGTGGGGGGATTGTCAGAAGGAAGGTCATGGGGCAAAGTGGGGTGGACAGCCATTCATTGTACGGCGTTAGGTCTTGCTCTGACCCGGCCTCAGTGGCAAGATCCGGTCATTTACCTTTTTCTTGGTCTTGCCTTGGCACACGCTGCAGCCACATGGCGCTCGGCCAGTTGGGCCAAGGTTGCCTAAGTAAGGTCTTAAGTTCTTCTTGGGTCCATGGTGTATAGCGTGCTGGTGTACGATGCTCTTCTTCGGGGGCGGTGGACAATTTAAAGTCTTCTTCCCCTAGTTGTTTTACCAGTGAGCTGAGTACGCCATTTCGATCTTTTATTAGATCTTTGAATGGGACCAATACTGTAGGCATGATGTGTTCAACTGCGAGGGTTTGGTAAAGGTGATGTTGAAAGTCTTCAATCAGATTGATGAATGTTTGGCGTTCCTGTTTCGATAATGGTACATCCGTCGCGAAGTCTAACAAGTGCAACAACAATATCTCTCCCGAAGGGAATACAGATTTCGGATCTCTCTCAATGATTACAGCAGTCGCATCAGGAAACTCAGATGCCAACGCTTTCACCTTGTAAGGCATGAGAGGGTTTTTTGCGAGGAAACGACGCCTCTGATCTGGTGGAAGCGCATAAAGGTGTCGTTGAGCCAGACGTTTGTAGCGTTTCATAATGCGGGCCTTACGGCGAACTGAAACCTCTTGGTCGAAGCGATAAAGGTCACGGAAGACGTCGGACTCTGGATAGAAGAAGCCCAAGTACGCCGTCGAGAGGCTCCAAATTAAAGCGAGTTCGTCTTCCTCTTTGCAAAACAGGCTGGCCTTGTGAATGACATTGAGTTGTTTAAAGACTTTGGCGTCAGCTTTACGAAGCACCTGTTGGAAGGCTATAGGAAATCCTTTCCAGAGGAATCGAAGCAACTTTTTTTGGACCACAGCTGGTGCTATGAGAGACTCCCAAAGTGACAAGGCCGTGAAGGGCATTCCGGAATCTGTCAAGCCGTGCAAGAGGTTTGTGGTTCCTGTGCGAGGCAAGGACACTACAAAAACAGGTCGTTCCACAGGCTGGTGACGAAAGCTTGGAAACAGAAGCCAATCGAGGGCCAATCCAATGTTGTTCCACAGGCTCAGTATGCAGAAGAGGGGGAAAACCCAGCACACCGTGATGAGGCGATGCCAACGAAGGGACCTCATACTTCCTTCTTTAAATGAGAATAGTTGCGTAACCAGCTTAACCATGTTGGTAAAGCAGTGAGCCAATTGCGTAGCCGGCGGAGGTGCCACAGAGCATGACTGTGTCTCCTGGTTGAATTTTGTCGTTGGACATCAATTCGTGAATGCCCATAGGTATTGAGGCGGAAACACAGTTGCCACTGTGCTCCAAGATGTTGACGATTTGCGCAGGAGCAATTTGCGCGAGCTTGGGAATGATACCAAGTCCAGTCTTCGAGGCTTGGTGGGGGATAGTCCACGTCACCTCGGGCCATGTTGTGCCCCCTTTCTTGAAAAAATCTTCCATGAACCCAGGGAGGTATTTCAGCGTTAAGCGAAGAAGCTCCCGGCCGTCCATTTGGAAGTGGTATAGCTCTGAGGAAAAGGGGTAATCTGCGAACCACTTTGAAATTCCCCCTCCTGGAATTTGCGCAGAACGAATACCCTCAGTATAGTGTCTGTGCATGTGCGTCACCATGCCACAGTTGGGGTCTTCAGTGCGCTCTAAAACCATGGCCGCTGCACCATCACCGAATAAGGTGAGTGTTTCCCAATTCTCAGGACCTATGCCTTTGCTTGACACTTCCGATGCCACAACCAGTACATATTTTACACCGGGGAGTTGAAGTTTGTCGGCTGCAAGTGCGAAGGCGCTGACAAAGCTGAGACAAGTGGTATTAATGTGGAACGCTTCACATCGTGCTTCTTCTCCACCAGGCATTATGGCCAAGGTCAATGCCGCTTGTGATGGAATGATTTGATCAAAGCTTCCTCCGGAAGTGATAAGCACATCGATGTCAGAAATCGAAAGTCCCGCTTTGTCTAGAGCTTGCTGGCTAGCTTTGGCCCCCAATTCGGCCACGGTTTCCTTAATCACTTGATGACGCACAGAGACCCCGCTGTGTTTCAAGCTCCAACCCTCAGGCAACCCATGCGCCTTCTCAATGGTTGCAGAATCGACGGCAGGTGGTAAGTGTATTCCCGTGCTGAGAATTCGGCAAGGCCTAAGTACGGAGAGCAATGATGCGGCGGAGTTTGCTGCCATGTGAATGAATTTTAGAATTGGTGTAAGTTAGTATAATATCTGTGAGCCCGTGCTTGAGCAACATCTCTTGGAGTGCTTCAGAAGCCAAACCCCAATGGGCTCGGTGTGACAGGTATAGCGAAAGTTCTTGGCTGGAAATTTGAACCACTTGGTAGTCCATGATGTCAGGATGAGCGCCCACTACGGCACGTCGAATAAAGTCTGGGAACAGGGTTATATTCTCACCCAAGATTAGCACATCGTCCATCCGTCCTTCAATCTGAGAGATGGCTTGCATTTTGGATTCACACGTGCATGAGCCCGCATGGAGAATGTCATTCATGCGATACCTCAAAACGGGTTGGGACTCCCGTCTAAGGTCTGTGATGATTGGCACAAAGCGCGTGTCGTCGATCCATTCCTTTTCAATAATAAGCCAGTCCTCGTTCAAGTGAATGGTACCATGGGCGCAAGTTTGTCCAAATAGACCTTCAGTGCATTGGTACACCTGGTCCACATCGATGCCAAATGTAGCTTGAATGTGGTTTTCGTCTTCTTGAGATAACACCTCGGCCACAGAAATTATTTTGGAGGGAGCAATGTTAATGGAGCTTTGGATTTGGGCGTCGGCCAAGCGAATTAAAAGGCTGGGCTGTCCCACGATGACATCGGGCTTCATGCGGTCGATGTTTACAAGATGCTCTGACAAGGGCTTCAATAGATCGAAAAACTTAAACGAGATGAATTTTGACTGCACTGAGCTGTAGAGGTTGTTGTTTGCGCGGAGGAAAAAAGCGATTCGGCGCTTTTGAAAGGACCAACCTAAGATGCGTTGAAACACAGCAGCGACCCACAAGGCACGCTCTTGATCAGAAGCTAAAAAGAGACCACGGTTTCCAGAAGTCCCCGAGGATAACCCCACGGTGATGCCGTCGATGGTGGGCTTGAAGTCCCGACTTTCCTCAGATTTAACAGCTACATCCATGGCATCAGATAGGCTCAGTTCACAGGTGTTAATTTGGTTAAAATCGCGAATAAATTCAGCTTTTTGCTGAATGGAGAATTCTGACAGAGGTTCTGACAGACGATCTCTATACAAAGGGGCCTTGGCCAAAACGCGTTGTTGAAATCTGAGCCACATGGCGCGCTGGTGGCTTTTGGGGTCTCGCTCAAATGACCTTCGAGACCTTTCCAGTGACCACCAGGCCGAGAGAACTTCAAGTTTGAATGGCAACCTCATACTGGAGACTGAATGGGGACGATGAGTTTTGCTGCCTCAGGACAATGTGTGGCAATCAAAGGAACCTCGGGATGCTTGGCGTGGAAGTTACGGATACGCTGAAGACTCTGTGCATAAGCATCCATGTCATCGAAGAATACACGAACAATGGGATTAGGTACCTTGCCTTCTGTGACCGCGCGAATGTCCCAAAAGGCATCGGCGACTAGGAAGACAGGGCCTTGATCGGTCCTCACCAGCGCGCCATACTGTCCCTTAGCGTGTCCCGGCAGAGGAATCAGTAATATGCTTCCATCCCCGAGCAAGTCACGACCCTTTCCCAATTCGGGGTGGTCGATCGTAGGGCGAGATTCAAATGTCTTGCATGATTGGCGCCATCCGTCAGTGAAGAGTTCCTTAAGCACCCCCCGGGTCCAGCTCCGCCAATCGGGGAGCTCATCGACTTGTTCAAGGCATTCCTCTGATGCCCAGCACGTAGCGTCCGGGAAATCACGTAGGCCGCCCACGTGATCTGCGTGGATATGCGAACAAATGAAGTGTGTGACCACACTTGGGTTGACTTGACGGTGTGCTTCCTCTTCAGGTCGTATGGAGACTTTTGTCAGAAGTGCGTATATGCGCTTGGGAAAGTGCTTTGTGGCATCTAAGAAGCGCGAAGTGTACCCAGAGTCAAACAAAATGGTGCCGTGCTCTGGGTGGATCAGCTCTGCCCAAATTGCCTCGAATCGCACGGGCGTCCGCGCCGCGCCTTGAATAACGTGGTGGCCAGAGGCAAAACAATGCCCGGAGCTTCGAATACGAATGGAAACATTGGTCATGGCGAAGTTTTAAGGTGCCACTCGATGAATTCGTCTAACGCCTCATCCACGGATTGTCGCGGGGTATAGCCGAGCAGATTTTGGGCTTTCGAAATATCCATGCTGAAATTCAAGGTCATTATCCCCACACCGTATACGGTAATTGTCGGCTCTTGGTTGCCGTTGAACCATCGGGCATGCCACTCCATCAGCCTCGCCACTTTAAGTATAAGTGGAATCGGTATGGATTTGGTCAACGAGGGCAAGGATAGTTTGGCCAAAAGTGTTTTGAGCATTGGCCAAAGAGCGACAGGGTCGCCGTTGGAGATGTTGTAGGTCTCATTCAAAGCTTTGCCTTGGGCCTCCAATCCAAGAACGATGGCGTCGACCACATTTACAACAGGCGTCACATCGACTTTGTTTTTGCCATTGCCCATTTGTCGCAGGCGTGCTTCTTTATGGGCGCGCAGAATACGGGGCAAAATAACCGTATCACCACGTCCAATTAGTGCCCGTGGACGAAGGATTACGTAAGGAACGGTCGCCGCTCTGATCAGCCGCTCAGCTTCGCGCTTGGATGCGGCGTACTGATTTATGGGTCGTGGCAAGGAATTCGATTCTTTAAGTCCGAAAAGTGACTTCATCTCGAAGTACATGCTTGGTGTACTGATAAAAACAAACCGCGTTACGTCTTGACGAGTGGCAGCTTCGAGAAGCATCTTGGTGGGGTTTACATTCGATTCCCAGAAGTCGTCTTTGCTGCCCCATGGCGAGCTCAATGCCGCAGCATGCACAATGCAGTCCACTCCGTCGACCAATTGAGAGACGAAATCGGAGTCGTTCAAATCTCCAAGCATGTAGTGAACGTTGTCAGCCTTGACTTGGTTGTAGGTCTTAAGCTTTCGTCCTGTTGCACGTACAGAGAGGCCTGACATAACAGACAACCTTTCGACGGTCCGTGAGCCTAAAAATCCTGTGGCGCCTGTCACCAGGATCTGCTTCATGTTCTTCATTCGTTTAATGAACTATTTTGTCCGTTTAGGTAGAGCAATCTAAAGTGAGATCGCATGGCGGTATAAAAGTACTTTGAGCTGCGATAAGGCACGTTGTGCTTCGCTGCTACACGCTTCAGAATGCGAGTCAACGCAGGATAGTGGATATGGCAAACGTGCTGAAACAAGTGGTGGATGACATGATGATTGATGCCGCCAAACAAATGAGTGACCAAGAAGCTCTCTGTCGCATAGTCGCTAGTTGTCAGCATGTGATGTTTGGACCATGAGTGAGGCATCAATCCATTTTCATCTGGCTCTGGAAAATGGGAGTTCTCGTCGATGTGGGCACTGAGAAGTACAACTGTCATGGTAAGGCTGGCGCAAAATTGCAAGAGCAAAAATCCCACTGCAATGACTGTGAACGACAACCCAGTGACCAGCCAGGGGACGATCAGCATGATCGCTAAATAGGCCAATTTAAACAAGACCAGTTTCAAGACTTCAAATCTGGGATAGGGACGATTGTTAACTCCGCCGATGCGCTCCGAAAGCACATCCTTAAAATCGCGGTAGAACACCCAGCGCAATGTGAAAATAGCATAGATGAAAGGCATATAGAGCCATTGGTACTTGTACATCGGTCGGTGGACATCTTGGGGAAAAATCTTCACCACAGGAGTCTGCTGGATATCTGGATCGAAGTGGATGATGTTGGGAAAGATGTGGTGACCTCCCACGTGTCTTTTTTTCCAGTTGTAAGAGCTCAGTCCCAGTGTGTCAAAGACGTGCATGAACCAGTGGTTGAGTCTTCGATTCTTAAAAAGTGCGAAGTGCACAGCGTCATGTCCGACATTCAATCCCAAAAACACACTCCAAAATCCGAGGAACGCGAAACAAAGGTAAATGACGGTTGGATTTTGGTAGAACAGGACGGTACCATAGACTCCGAAGTATACCGCAAAGAGCAGCGCCATCTTCATGTACATGTTTAGATTGCCGTGGTGCGTTTCACCACGTGACTTGAAGTAGTCACACACCTCTTGTTGGAGGTCAAAAAAGAAGTCGTCATCCTCTGGTGGGAAAGTAATTTGTCGTGGAATTTTGGTCATATACTTACTCAAAAGTATTGCATAAACCCTTAGCTCAATTAATAATGTTTCATCTGGGGTAAAAAAGTGTTGAGAATAATCGATCAATTAGGAAGAGAAGTCAATCACACAACTAACCAAATCCTCTTCAAACTCGTTCGACCTTTGTCCTGTTAGCTCTACTAAAGTTGACTTTTTGACCTTCTTAAAGGTTCAATTCTCATTTTCGGGCTCTAATTCACTACTTTTTGTATCAAATCAATTCCAACCCCTAAAATTGTTGCAACAATCCAAAAAGTTATACTACCCAACAGATAAGATAAAAATCCTTTCAAA
>Ga0206679_10004571_pt1 | contig 10333 bp, 9 predicted proteins | sample M110012015metaG_FD_155464 | JGI IMG/M metagenome (GOLD analysis project Ga0206679, IMG submission 155464) | Ammonia-oxidizing marine archaeal communities from Monterey Bay, California, United States - M1 100m 12015 | ecosystem: Environmental > Aquatic > Marine > Intertidal zone | place: USA... | reverse complement strand
AGTGCGCATCGAATTGCAGCCATTTACGCTGGTGGGTGCGACGACCCGTATGGGCTTGCTGACAACACCGCTGCGCGACAGGTTCGGCATTCCGACGCGTTTGCAATTCTATACTGAGGACGAGCTGTTCATCATCGTAGAACGCAATGCCCGCAGGCTGGGCGCACCAGCCGATGAGGGAGGGGCGCGTGAAATTGCCCGACGGGCGCGCGGCACACCACGGATCGCCGGGCGGTTGCTGCGCCGGGTTGTAGATTTCGCAATCGTGGACGGTGATGGGCGGGTTACGCAGGAATTGGCGGACGCTGCGCTTACGCGATTGGGGGTCGATAACCTTGGCCTTGATGGAGCCGACCGGCGCTATCTGAGCTTGATGGCAGAACATTATGGGGGCGGCCCCGTTGGCGTTGAAACCTTGTCTGCGGCACTTTCAGAGAGCCGAGATGCGCTGGAAGAGGTGATTGAACCTTATTTGCTGCAACAGGGATTGATTCAGCGCACGCCGCGCGGACGGATGCTGGCGGCGCGAGCGTGGCGGCATTTGGGTTTGGATGCGCCACGGGTGGCCGGTGACCTGTTTGAGTGATGTGTTTGTGAGGCACGGGGACGACGCGCGTTCCTGGACCATACGGCCCAGGAACGGCGCCCCGCCCACCGTCCCTTGTATGCGTTGCAAGTCGTGTCAAAGCGTTATGCAAATAACTTGAAACACCTAACGCTGCTGGAAATCAAAGCATTCAATAGGTTAGGTGATACGCGATCTTTTAGGCATTTCGTCAAACGCTTTAGGCGTGTGTGGATTGAGCTTTGACCATTCAGGCGTTAGGGGGTAGGCCGCTTTGAATAGGTGCCTGTTATGACTGCAGACGAGATCGAGGTGTTGTTCACCCGCGACAGTGGGAAATTCGCGTTTTCACGGTGGGGGCGCGCGTTGGCGCCGGTGGTGTTTGGGGTTGAAGACAGGACCCTGAGCACAGTGAAGGGTGCGATTGAGGCAGTTTGCCAGTTGGCAGGTCACGAAATGGCTGAAACCGATCCCGAACTGGGGTCGAATTTCATGTTGTTCTTTTTCAATGATTGGGCGGAGTTGCCAAAGGTGCCGGGTTTGGATCGGTTAGTCCCTGATCTTGGGCTGCTCGTCGCGCGATTGCAGGCGGCGGATGCCAACCAGTATCGAGTTTTTCGTTTTGATGGTGCGGGCGCCATTCAGGCTTGTTTTGTGTTTTTGAGGATGGATCAGCATTTGTTGAAAGTGCCAGCACAGACGCTTGCGCTGAGCCAGGTGGTGCAATCGATGCTCTTGTGGTCTGATCTTGCATTTCGCGAACGTTCTCCGCTGGCTGTTGCCGGAGAGACGACGGTTTTACGCCCCGACATCGCTGCACTGATCCGGGCAGCCTATGATCCTGTGCTCCCTGCAGCGGCTGATGATCTGAGCCATGCCCTAAGGCTGAGTGCGCGCATCGGGCACGCGCAATAGTTTGTATTAATGACTGTCTCGCGCAATTTGCTGATCTACAGCGTTTGATGGGATATCCGAAACGTCGCACTTTACCTAACGCGTTGAAATCTATTATTTCAGGCAGATTTAGGAGTTTCAATTTCTTCGTATAACACTATAAGCTTTGCAAAATTTCAGGGCGCTTTTGTTGGTCGCTCTAATCTTTGCAAAGCGGACTTGTTTATCGAGTCAATGATCTGCCTTGATCTAAGGCAAGCGCGCTTTTAGGTTTCAGGTTGTTTTACGAGGGTTTCAGCAATGGCTGCACACCGTTTTTCGATCACGGTCTTTTATGAAGACACCGACATGGCGGGCATCGTTTACTATGCAAATTATCTGCGCTTCATCGAACGCGCGCGGTCGACCATTGTCGAGGATATGGGTGTGGATCAAAACGCCATGCGCGCGCGCGATATCGTGTTTGCGGTGACACGGGTCGAGGCTGACTATGTTGGCTCCGCTCGACTTGGTGACCGGCTGGAGGTTGTCACCACGCACCGCGCGGCCAGCCCGGTGCGCTGGACTTTTGACCAAGAGGTGCGCCGGGGCGCCGAGTTGATCTTTCGCGCGCATGTGGTCGCGGTGTGCATGACAACGGCGGGTAAACCCAAACGATTGCCTGCGGAAATCCGCGCAATAGTTGAGAAATGAACCCGTTCTGACGCCGAAGTGATGGCTTTTCCTTTTGTCGTCGGCTAGACTTTAACTCAATAAGGGTCGACAAACGCGCCCAAAGAAAAGAGCAGGCAGATGGAAGCAGAAACCTTGGCTTTGGCACGGGAGATTGATTTCTCTATGTGGGGGCTTTTTGTACGTGCCACCCTGACCGTGAAATTGGTGACGATCATATTGATCGTTGCATCATTCTGGTCATGGGGCATCATCTTTCAAAAGTTGATGATCTACCGAAGCGCGCGCGCGCAGGGCGCTCGCTTTGATCAGGCATTTTGGTCAGGCGAGCCGCTGGATAAGCTGTTCGAACAGATCGGTCCCGACCCTAAGGGGGCAACTGCGACAGTGTTTGCGACAGGGATGATTGAATGGCAACGCTCGCATCGCGAGGATGGCGGGCTGATTGCGGGGGCCACAGCGCGGATTGACCGCAGTATGGATGTGGCTATCGCCAAGCAGGCAGAGGCGTTGCAAAGCGGGTTGACTGTTCTGGCAACAGTGGGGTCGGCGGCGCCTTTCATTGGGTTGTTTGGGACAGTGATTGGCATCATGAACGCCTTTATCGAGATTGCAGAGCAGCAAAACACCAACCTGGCGGTTGTCGCGCCGGGCATTGCCGAGGCCCTTATGGCGACGGGGTTGGGGCTGTTGGCGGCGATCCCGGCTGTGATCTTTTACAACAAGTTGAGTGCTGACAGCGACCAGATCGTATCGGGCTACGAGGCATTTGCCGATGAGTTTGCAACTATACTCAGCCGCCAGTTGGACAGCTGAGCCATGGGCGCGGGTGTGATCCGGTCTGATGACGGGGGCGGTCAACGGCGGCGCCGCAAGCGCAGCCGCAGCCGGCCAATGTCTGAAATCAACGTGACGCCCTTTGTCGACGTTATGCTTGTCTTGCTCATTATATTTATGGTGGCTGCTCCGCTTTTAACGGTTGGCGTGCCTGTCGAATTGCCCAAAACCGCTGCCGGCGCGCTGTCCACCGGGCAGGACGAGCCATTGACCATTACGCTGACATCAGGTGGATCTGTGCAGATACAAACCACAGAAGTTGCGCGCGATGTGCTGGTGCCACGGTTGCGCGCAATTGCAACCGAGCGGTCGAGCGACCAGGTGTTCCTGCGAGCGGATGGGGCGGTGCCTTATTCGGAGGTCATGCAAGTGATGGGCGCGCTCAACGCGGGCGGGTTTTCGAACATCGGACTGGTCACGGATATCGGTGGACCGACGATGGACGGCGACGGATAGCTGCGGGTGTGGGGCTTTGAAAGGTGAACACCGGGCTGATTATATCTGGCATTGGTCACGCGAGTTTGATTGGCTGGGTGCTTTTCGGTGGCGCGTTCCAAAGCGAGCCCTTACCGTTCGAGGTGACTGAAGTGTCGATGATATCATCGGATGCGTTCGAAGCCCTGCTGACCACTGGTCCGCAACCCGATACCGTGACGGAGGTGGTTCTTCCTGCAGCACCTACCGTAGACTTGGACCCGGTCGCGACATCACAGCCCGATCAAACTATTGCCACAGACGCGCCACAGGTGTCCCCGGAACCCGTATCTGAGATCGTGCCAGCGAAATCGCCAAGCCCGGTGCCGCCGGTGCCCGAGGGCATCGATACTGCTCCGGTAGCTTTACAGCCGCAGGACTTTGCGACGTTGGTGCCTGACGTGGGCGCCAGGCCGATCCCGCGCCCCTCGGAACGGGTGGCGCCGCTGGCCGTGGCCCCACCGCCGCCCGAAGCGCTACCTGATCCGGTGGAACGTGATCAAGTGACCCAACAGGACGAGGCCGAGACCCCGGCGCAAGAACAAGAGACCACGGCCCCCCAAGAGGCTGCTACCGAAATCGTGACCGAGGCCGAAGAACCCTCGGGTGCGCTGCGCAGCTCGTTGCGTCCACCATCGCGCAGACCGGCGCCTCCAACACGAACAGTTGAAACGCCAGATCCTCCAGCCGCTGCCGCTACTCAGGCCGTCGTAAACGATGCGCTGCGCGAGGCCTTGGGTGGCACTGCACCCGACGTGCCCCTTGGCCCACCGCTGTCGGCAGGCGAAAAGGACGCATTGCGGGTTGCGGTTTCAGTCTGCTGGAACGTCGGATCGCTATCGTCCGAAGCTTTGCTCACCACCGTCACAGTTGGGTTCGACATGAGCCGAAAAGGCCGCCCGGTTGTTTCGACCATGCGGATGATATCCAGCTCTGGTGGATCTGCGGCAGGGGCCAAGCAAGCCTATGAAACCGCGCGTCGGGCGATCATTCGCTGCACCGGCCAAAATGGATATCAATTGCCCATTGAAAAATATGATCAGTGGAAACAAATCGAGATAACGTTCAATCCCGAAAGGATGCGTATCAAATGATGGTTCGAGTGCTTTTTGTGATTCTGGTTTGGCTGGGCGTGGCACCCGCTGTGGCCCAGACCGGCCCCCTGCGAATCGAGATCACCGAAGGGGTGATCGAACCCTTGCCCGTTGCAATCCCAGATCTGGTCGCCGAAACGGCGCGAAGTGTGCAGATGGGGCAGCAGATCGCGCGGGTTATCGCTGCGGACCTGACGGGTACGGGACTATTTCGCGAAGTACCGTCCTCTGCCTTTATCAGTCAGATCAACGATTTTAGTGCCGCAGTCCAATATGCTGATTGGAAGGCCATCAACGCACAGGCGCTGGTCACGGGTGCTGTCAGGGTGCAAGGCGGGCAGGTTCGGGTGCAATTTCGGGTGTATGATGTGTTTTCCGGTGCGGAACTGGGCGATGGATTGCAATTCGTCGGCGCGTCAGATGGCTGGCGGCGTATTGCCCACAAGGTCGCAGACGCAGTCTATAGCAGAATCACCGGAGAGGGTGGTTATTTTGACAGCCGCGTAGTCTTTGTTTCCGAAAGTGGGCCCAAGTCCGAACGCCGCAAACGTCTTGCGGTGATGGATTACGATGGTGCTAATGTGCAGTACCTGACCGACTCGGACGCGATTGTTCTGGCACCGCGCTTCTCGGCCAATGGTGACCGGGTGCTTTATACCAGTTACGAGACTGGTTTTCCGCGCATCTACGTGCTGGATGTTGGATCGGTTCAACGCAAGGTTCTAGAAAGCCAGCAGGGCACCATGAGTTTTGCGCCCCGTTTTGCGCCGGATGGGCGGACAGTTGTTTACTCACTGAGCCAAGGCAGCAACACAGATATCTATTCGATGAATATCGCCAGCGGTGCCACATCCCGCCTGACCCGTGCACCGTCGATTGAAACCGCACCCAGCTTTAGCCCAGACGGGGCCCGGATTGTTTACGAAAGCGACCGGTCGGGAACTCAGCAGCTTTACGTGATGCCCGCCAACGGTGGCGAAGCGCGCCGAATTTCTTTTGGAGATGGGCGATACGGCACACCAGTCTGGTCCCCGCGGGGTGATCTGATTGCCTTTACCAAGCAGTCCAAGGGCCGGTTCCATATCGGAGTGATGCGCAATGATGGTAGTGAAGAAAGGTTGTTGACGGCGTCTTTTCTGGACGAGGGGCCAAGCTGGTCACCCAATGGCCGTGTCATTATGTTCACCCGCGAGACCCAAGGTGTGGCCGGGCGGTCAACGCTTTATTCGGTGGATATCACGGGCCGGAATTTACGCCCAGTGCGCACACCCGAAGGCGGATCGGATCCATCCTGGGGGCCATTGCAGCCATAGGTTCCGTTTCCAAACCCTGCGATTCATGGTAATAGCATTGTAAAATAAGATTTTTTGAGACAGAAAAAGAGGCAAGCCAATGAAACTTAAGACATCCATCGTGATGCTATCCGCCGTCCTGAGCCTGGTTGCCTGCACCGATCCCAACCGTTTTGATAACCTTGACGGTGCAGGGTCTGGTCTTTTTGGCAGAGGTGCGGATGGATCGGGGCTTGGCAGCGCGTCTGATCCGGCATCGGCTGCGTATTTCCAGCAGGCCGTCGGTGACCGGGTGTTGTTTTTGGTCGATCAGTCCAGCCTGACGGTTGCGGCGCGCGCAACACTGGATTGGCAGGCGGAATGGTTGCTCACCAATACCGATTACACCGCTGTCATCGAGGGCCACGCCGACGAGCAAGGCACACGCGAATACAATTTGGCGTTGGGCGCCCGCCGGGCTGACGCGGCCCGTGCCTATCTTGTGAGCAAAGGCGTGCCTTCGGGACGTTTACAGGTGCTCAGCTACGGCAAAGAACGCCCAACCGAAGTTTGCAGCCAAGAAACCTGTTATGCTAAAAACCGTCGCGCGGTTACAGTGCTGACCGCTGGTTTGTCGGGGTAGAGTGCGATGTCGTTGATGCGGGCATATTTGCTTGCCGCAGCTGTGCTTGTTGCGGGTCTGATCGGCTCGCAGGATGTCTCTGCGCAAGACCAGACGCTGGCAGATATCCGACAGGAATTGACGGTGTTGAATGTCGAGGTGCAGAAACTGCGCCGCGAGTTGTCAACAACTAACGGTATGTCCATCCCGGTGACTGGCATGGACACATTAGATCGGCTTGATGCGATCCAGCGCGAATTGCAGCGGTTGACTGGCAAGACCGAAGAGATGGAGTTTCGCATTGATGCCATCGTCAAGGACGGTACAAATCGCATCGGTGATATTGAATTTCGTTTGGTTGAGCTTGAGGGTGGCGACGTCACGCAGTTGGGTATTACGTCCACCCTAGGGGACGGTTCAGTGCCAGAGACCCCTACCACAGCGTCCGCTTCGCAGTCGGACATTCAACTGGCAGAACAAGAGCGCGCCGATTTTGAGCGGGCGCAGGCTTCTCTTGCTTCCGGTGATTTCCGCTCCGCAGCAGACCAGTTTGCGGCCTTCAATGTAACCTACCCAGACGGGCCCCTTGCGGTAAAGGTTGAATTGCGCCGGGGCAAGGCCCTTGAGGGTTTGGGTGATGTGCGCGAGGGCGCGCGTGCCTATCTGGCCGCATTCATACTCGACGAGCAAAGCCCGCAAGCACCAGAGGCACTATTTCGGTTGGGTGCTGCGCTTGGTCGCTTGGGTAAGACCGACGAGGCCTGTGTGACGCTGTCAGAAGTTGGCACGCGTTATCCCGATGCGTCCTTTGTGCAGGACGCGCAATCGGCCCGACAAGATTTTGGCTGCTTCTAACTTATGACCGCGTATTTGCGCGAACGTGTGGACGCCGTTTTTGGCCTTGCGCGCCCCATGCGGTTGGGGGTGGCCGTATCGGGTGGCGGCGATTCTGTTGCATTGTTGTCGGTGCTTGTGGGCTATGCCCGTGATCACGGGATCGCCTTGCATGTGGTGAGCGTTGATCATGGGGTGCGGCCAGAGGCCAAGCAGGAGATTTCCTTTGTTGCGGACCTGTGCCGTCGATGGGATTTGCAGCATCATGTGGAATATTGGACAGGCTGGAATGGCGAGGGTAATTTTTCGGCAAAGGCACGCGATGCACGCTATGCGCTGATGGCCGATTGGGCCTGTGCCAATGACATTACCCATATTGCGTTGGGGCATACGGCAGACGATCAGGCCGAAACCTTTCTGATGCGGCTAGCGCGCGGCGCTGGCGTGGACGGATTAAGTGGCATGGCCTCGAGCCGAAGCAGCCGGGGGATTACGTGGGTTCGCCCCTTTCTTACCGTGGAACGCGCTGCCTTGCGAACGTTTCTGCGCGCATCAGGTTTGGATTGGTGCGAGGATCCCAGCAACGAAAATCGCGATTATGAGCGCATCAAGGTGCGTGATGCGCTTACTGTGTTGGGCACGTTGGGCATCACAGTGGATGGATTGCTAAATGTCGCCCACAATATGACTGAGGCCCGCGAGGCGTTGGATTGGCAGACCTTTCAGGCGGCGCGCGACCTGGCCACCGTGCGGCATGGTGTCATCGTTATCGACAAGGGCCGCTTTGACACACATCCCAAAGAAATCCGTCGTCGCCTGCTGGTGCATACAGTGCGTTGGATTTCAGGCAACGGCTATCCGCCGCGTGGTGGAACAGTGACCCGCACTCTTGAGGCGATTGCAAATGGGCGAACGGTTACGCTGGATGGATGTCAGATCATGTCTGATGGTAGCCAAATTTGGGTGTTTCGTGAATATGATGCGGTCCGTAGTCTAACCAGTGAGATTGGTGAGACGTGGGATGTTCGTTGGTTAGTTGACTGTGCCGACGACGATCCCGACCTGCAAGTCCGCGCTCTGGGTTTCGACGCACTCACAAGCATTGATGGCTGGCGCAGCGTGGGGCTGCCCCGCGCCGCCTTGGCTTCATCTCCTGCAGTTTGGTGCAATGGCCAGTTGGTTGCCGCCCCAGTGGCAAATCCCGACAAGGAATGGACCGCATATCTAAAAGATGGCGACGATGCGTACTTCTCAGCGCTATTATCGCATTGAACTAAGTTTCTAGACCACTATCTTACTGATAACAGCGCGGGCATCGAACCGGGCGGTGAACTTATCGGGAGACATTCCTTGGGAAATGTACGAAATATCGCCTTTTGGGTCGTTCTGTTCTTGCTGGTCCTGGCGCTGTTCAATCTTTTTGGCGGCGCGGGCAATACGCTTCAAAGCCGCGAAATCAGTTATTCTGAGTTTGTTGATGCCGTCGAGGACGGGTCTGTCAGCAATGTCACGCTGGATGGTGAACAGGTCAGGTTCCGTCGCGGTGCGGAAGATTACGTGACTATCAAGCCTGAAGATGCCGAAGTGACAGACCTTCTGATTGCGAACGACATCCCCTTGCGCGCCGAACAGCAGCAGCAATCGGGCTTTCAGACATTCCTAGTATCGCTTTTACCATTCCTTTTGCTGATCGGTGTTTGGATTTATTTCATGAACCGCATGCAGGGGGGCGGTAAAGGTGGCGCCATGGGCTTTGGAAAGTCCAAGGCCAAGATGCTGACCGAAAAGCATGGTCGCGTGACATTCGACGATGTTGCGGGCATAGACGAAGCAAAGGAAGAACTAGAAGAAATCGTTGAATTCCTGCGCAATCCGCAGAAATTCAGCCGTTTGGGCGGAAAAATTCCTAAAGGCGCTCTGCTGGTTGGTCCTCCGGGCACCGGCAAAACGTTGCTTGCACGTGCGATTGCGGGCGAGGCGGGCGTACCTTTCTTTACCATTTCAGGCTCTGATTTCGTCGAGATGTTTGTGGGCGTCGGCGCAAGCCGGGTGCGCGACATGTTTGAGCAAGCAAAGAAAAATGCGCCGTGTATCGTCTTCATTGACGAGATTGACGCTGTGGGTCGGCACCGTGGTGCAGGTTATGGCGGCGGCAACGACGAACGCGAGCAGACGCTGAACCAGTTGCTGGTTGAGATGGATGGTTTCGAGGCAAATGAGGGTGTGATCATCATCGCGGCGACCAACCGCAAGGATGTGTTGGACCCCGCGTTGCTGCGACCCGGTCGGTTTGACCGTCAGGTCACCGTGGGCAACCCAGATATCAAGGGGCGCGAGAAAATCCTAGGTGTGCATGCGCGCAAAACGCCACTTGGCCCGGATGTTGATCTGCGAATCATTGCACGCGGCACGCCTGGCTTCTCGGGTGCTGATCTGGCCAACCTTGTGAACGAAGCTGCGTTAATGGCAGCACGAGTCGGGCGCCGTTTTGTCACGATGATCGATTTCGAGTCGGCCAAGGACAAGGTCATGATGGGCCCAGAGCGCCGCAGCATGGTAATGACGCCCGAACAAAAGGAAATGACCGCCTACCACGAGGCTGGGCACGCATTGGTTGGGCACAAGCTTCCGAAATGCGATCCCGTTTATAAGGCGACAATTATTCCGCGCGGCGGAGCGCTGGGCATGGTGATGAGCCTGCCTGAGATGGACCGTTTGAACATGTTCAAGGATGAATGCCATCAGCGTCTGGCCATGACCATGGCCGGCAAGGCGGCTGAAATTCATAAGTATGGCGCAGACTCAGTATCCAACGGTCCGGCGGGCGACATTCAGCAGGCCAGCGCGCTGGCACGTGCTATGGTCCTGCAGTGGGGCATGTCGGACAAAGTGGGCAACATCGACTATTCCGAGGCGGCTCAGGGCTATACTGGAAACACCGGCGGTTTCTCTGTTTCTGCCAATACAAAGGAACTGGTCGAGCAGGAGGTGCAGCAGTTCATTCAGGATGGCTATGAATGGGCTTTGAAGATCATTCAGGAAGATAATGACGAATTCGAACGTCTTGCGC
>Ga0206679_10004568_pt1 | contig 10336 bp, 14 predicted proteins | sample M110012015metaG_FD_155464 | JGI IMG/M metagenome (GOLD analysis project Ga0206679, IMG submission 155464) | Ammonia-oxidizing marine archaeal communities from Monterey Bay, California, United States - M1 100m 12015 | ecosystem: Environmental > Aquatic > Marine > Intertidal zone | place: USA... | reverse complement strand
GGCAAAAGAAATTTTTAAAAAAAATTCTTTTAATATGGTTGATGTTTCTTCAAAAAAAGAAACTTTTAGAAGAGCACTCGCATCTGGAAAAATTTATGTTGGTAAAGAAGTTTTTGATTTAATTAAAAATAAAAAGATGCCAAAAGGAGATCCTGTTACATTAGCAGAAATATCAGCAGTTTTAGGTGTTAAAAAAACTAGTGAATTAATTCCTTTGTGTCACCCACTTCCAATTGACCATACAGCAACCAAAATCATAATGAACGAGGTTGATAATTCATTAGAAGTTTTTTGTGTAGTTTCAGCAGTTGCTAAAACTGGAGTTGAAATGGAAGCTATTATGGGTGTTAACGCTGCATTAATAACTATTTATGATTTAAGTAAAATTGTTAACCCACATCTTAAAATCGATAACGTTAAATTACTAATTAAAGAAGGTGGCAAGAGTGGATTATGGACTAATCCAGATGGTTTGCCTAGGTTTTTAAAAGATATTTTTTAAATTTAATGAAAATTAAATTAGAATTATTTGGTGCAAGTAGAGATTTTAGTGAAAAAAATTATCTTGAACTTGAAGTTCAAGATAAAGCTTCAATTAACAATTTACGAAATATAATCATTCAATATCTTAATAAAAACTTCAAAGGAAACAAAAGTTTTATCAAAATTGTAAAATCATCAGCATTTTGTTCTGAAAATAATCAAATAATTAGCGACAATTATGAAATCACAAAGGATCAAAAGATTGCTATTATACCTCCTATTGGAGGGGGTTAATGCTTCACGCAAAAATAATAGACTCTAAAAAAGAAAAAATTCTCATTTTAAATGCTGAGAAGTTTATTAGTAGTTTAAAATTTGGAGCTTCAATTTATTTTTTAGGAACTGTTAGAAACATCAATGATAACAAAAAAGTTATAGGTATTACTTATGATAGCCATGATGAAATGGTTATTAAAAGCTTCGAAGAAATTTATAATGAAACAGAGCAAAAATTAAATATTAAAGATAAAGCTGTTTTTATTGAACATGCTAAAGGTCAACTTAAATTAGGTGAATAAGTATTATTATCGCAGTTGCTTGCAAACATCGAGATCAGGCTTATGCATTATCGAGATTTATTATTGAGGAAATTAAAAAGAGATCTCCTATTTGGAAAAAAGAACACTATGAAAATGATGAAAGTGCTTGGCTAAAAGGAAATCCTATTGCAAATGAAAAAGTTTAAATATTCAGAAATTACTCCAGAAAAAATTTATAATAAAAGAAGATCTTTTATTAAATCTATGGGTTATGGACTTGGAGCTTTAACTATGAGTTCTGTGCCTTTAATTAATAGTGCAAAAGGTAATACCAATATTAATGAACCAACATCTTACAAGGATATAACTACTTATAATAATTATTATGAATTTGGCACAAGCAAAAATGATCCTCACAAAAAATCAAAAGATTTTATTACAAAACCTTGGAATGTTAAGATTGAAGGTGAAGTAGAAAATTCGTTAGAGCTACCAATTGAAGAAATTTTAGCGATCCGATCAGAGGAGAGAGTTTTGAAACTAAGATGTGTTGAAGGTTGGTCTATGGTTGTTCCATGGTTAGGTTTTTCTTTAAGTGAATTACTTAACAAAGTAAAAATTAAAACTAGCGCTAAATATGTTGAATTTGAAACAATTTATAATCCAGAGGAAATGGTTGGTCAAAGATATCCAATTCTAAATTGGCCTTATATCGAAGGTTTAAGAATAGATGAAGCGATGCATCCACTGACAACTGTTGTTACTGGTTTGTATGGTAAATCTTTGCCCAATCAAAATGGAGCACCTTTAAGAATATTTATTCCATGGAAGTATGGTTTTAAAAGCGCAAAAGCAATTGTTAAAATTAAATTAGTTAAAAAAATGCCGAATACAGCTTGGAAAAATGCTTCTCCAAGGGAATATGGTTTTTATTCAAACGTAAATCCTGAAGTTGACCATCCAAGATGGTCTCAATCAACAGAGAGAATAATTGGAGAAAGTATTTTGGCTCCAAGAGTAAAAACCTTGATGTTTAATGGTTATGGAAATGAGGTTGCACATCTTTATTCAGGTATGGACTTAAAAAAAAATTATTAAATAAACTTGAAAAATTATTTTAAAATTCCAGTTTTTTTTCTTTCACTATGGCCAATTTACATAATCACTTATCAATTATTTAATAATGAATTAGGGCCAGAACCTGTTGATAGAATTATAAATCATTTTGGCGAATGGACTTTAATTTTTGTACTTTTAACTCTTTCGATGACGCCTCTTAGAAAAATTACAAATTCTTTAGAGTGGATAAGATTTAGAAGAATGCTTGGTCTTTTTGCTTTTTTTTATGCTTCAATCCACATGTTAAGTTATGTTGGGCTTGATTATAGATTTGATTTTAAATCATTAATCAATGATCTTTTAAAGAAAAAATTTGTTTTCATAGGTTTTTCTGCTTGGCTATTATTAATTCCTCTAGCAATAACATCATCAGATAAAATGGTAAGAATTTTGAAAAAAAATTGGAAAAAGTTACATAGATTAGTTTATGTAATTTCAATCTTTGGAGTTTTGCATTTTATATGGTTATCAAAAACTATATTTTTTAAACCACTTATATTTTTAATAATCTTAATAATTCTTTTATTATTTAGAATAAATTTTAACAAATCAGTCTCTAAAATCTGAGGCTTTATCAAAATCTTTAAAAGGTTTATCACTGTTTATTTTAATAAATTTAGTTTGGTTCTTTAGTCTTTTCACCATAAATTTTGCCCCAACATCTCCTCTTATTTTCTTAAATTTTTTTAGAATTGATATATCAAAACCTATCGGATTCCCTACTCTATTCTTGAATTTTAAAACATGAACTAAAAACCTTTTTAATTTTATTGAACTATAAATTTTATTAACATCTGATAATTTTATAAATGGCATGTCTGATTGAACAACAATAAAACCTTTATCTTTACTTGAGATTTTTTTAAGTCCAACTTTAATTGAGTAAGCCATTCCTTTTTTGTAATCTTTATTAAATATAAAAATATTTTTTTTGTTTTTTTTAATAATTTTTTTTAGTTCTTTTTGTTGATGACCTAGAACAATTATAACTTTATTAACTTTACTTTTGTGCAAAATATTTAATGAATGATTTATTAATGGTTTTTTTCTATATATTTTTATTAATTTATTTTCAGATTTTATCCTCTTAGATTGACCTGCAGCTAATAAAATAGCTTTAATCATTTTTTAAATGTTTCTGAAACAAGTTGAGCAATTATTGATAAAGCTATTTCTGGTGCTGACTTTCCACCCAATTTAATTCCTATAGGTCCATGAATTGAATTTATTTGTTCATCACTAAATCCAGCCTCTTTTAATCTTTCACATCTATTTGCGTGAGTTTTTTTACTGCCAAGTGCCCCTATGTAATAAAATTTTTTATTTAAACCATGTTGCAATGCGGGGTCATCTATTTTTGGATCATGAGTTAATGCTATCAAAGCCGTATTTTTATTTGTTTCTATTTCTTTAAATGCTTCATCTGGCCACTTATTAACTATATTCATATTAGGAAATCTTTGTTTAGAAGCAAAATAACCTCTTGGATCAATGATGAAAATTTCAAAATTTAAACTTTTAGCAAAATCTGTGAGATATTGAGCTATATGTACTGCTCCGACTACGATCACTTTAATTGGTCTTATATATGTCTCAATAAATATTTCTGTTCCATCAATTATCCCATTTTTTTTTGATTTAAAGAAATTATTAATTTGAGTTGAATAATTTTCTAATTCTTTACTTAAAGGTTTATTTTCTTCAAAAATTTCACTTTCACCTGTTTTAAGATTGGTAACTATTGCAAATTCAGATTTGTTTTTTTTTTTACTTATAATTGATTTTAAAGTTTCTAATTTCATTAGTTTATTTGTTCTAAATAAACAGCTATTTCACCACCGCAAGCAAGCCCAACTTCCCAAGCACTTTCATTAGACACTTTGAATTCTATTTTTTTACAAGATTTATTGTTATTAATTAATTCGATACACTCTCTAACTACTGCAGATTCAACACATCCTCCTGAGACCGAGCCAGAAAAATCACCCTTCTCATTCACAATCATTCTACTGCCCGTTTGTCTAGGAGAAGAACCCCAAGTTTGAATTACTGTAGCTAAAACAACTTTTTGACTAGCATTAACCCAATCGTAAGCTTCTTCTAGAATTTTTTCATCAAATGAGTTTTTCATTTGATAAAATATAAATCTTAACTAACAAGCTTCAACAGCTTTTTTGGTATATAATGACACTAAGTTAGCTCTATATTCTGATGATGCATGCATATCCGAATTCATTTCAGAGTCATTTAATTTTATACCTTCAATTGATGATGATGAAAAACTATTTGTTAAAGCTTTAGATAAATCTTTGTCTATATAAACACAAGATTTTGCCCCTGTAACAGCAACATTTACATCTTTTTTGTGTTTGGCGACAAAAACTCCAATAACAGCATATCTCGATGCAGGATTTGGATGTTTTTGATAATCTGCTTTTTTAGGAATTTGAAATTCTACAGATTCAACAATTTCCCCTTTTTTTAAAGCTGTTTCAAACATTCCTTTAAAAAATTTAGATGCCTCAATTTTTCTCTCATTGGTATGAATTACTGCATTTAGAGCCATACAAGCTGATGGATAACAAGCAGATGGATCGTTGTTAGAAATTGATCCTCCAATCGTTCCTCTATTTCTTACTTGTGCATCTCCAATATTTCCTGCTAATTTTGTAAGAGCTGGAATTGCTTTTTGAACTTCTTTTGATGCCGCAACTTCTCCATGCTTAGTAGTTGCTCCAATTATTACAGATTTTCCACTTACTTTAATGCCTGATAATTTTTTTATATTTTTAATATCAATAACATCTTTATACGTAGCTAACCCCAATTTCATTGATGGAATTGTAGTCATTCCACCTGCTAAATAAGCAGAATTAGATGAAGCTAACTTTGAAGCTTCTTTAAGATCTTTTGGTGTGTGATAATTAAATGTTTTCATAATTAATTCCCTCCTATGCTGCTTTAGTGTTAGATTTTTTCATTGACTTGCAAGCTTTCCAAACTTTTTCAGCTGTTGCAGGCATTGAAATTTCTTGACCGCCTAATGCATCAATTACCGCATTCATTACTGTTGGTGGCGAAGCAATCGCACCTGCTTCTCCACAACCCTTAACCCCTAAAGCGTTAGATGTTGCATGAGTACAAGTAAACCCTAAATTAAATTCTGGAAAATTATCAGCTCTAGGCATTGTATAATCCATATACGAAGCTGTCATTAATTGTCCTGTTTCGTCATATTTAGTATTTTCATGTAATGCTTGGCCAATTCCTTGCGCAATTCCACCATGAACTTGTCCTTCAACTATATTTGGATTAACTATTCTCCCAAAATCATCAACTGCTGTGTATTTTTCTACTTTTACATGACCAGTATCAGGGTCTATTTCTACTTCACAAATATGTGAACCTGCTGGAAATGAGAAATTAACCGGATCAAAGAATGAGGACTCAATCAAACCAGGTTCATCACCCTCAGGTATTGGAGACTTCATTTCATCTCTTTGTCCAGGTAAATAACAAGCAAAAGCAACTTCACCAATTGTTTTTTTCTTATTAGATTTTTGAGCTATAAATTCTCCCTCTTTGAATTCAATTTCATCTTCATTAACTTCAAGCATTTTTGCTGCAACTCTTTTACCTTTAGCTACAATTTTTCTGCAAGCATTGACAATTGCAATACCACCAACTGTTAACGATCTAGAACCATATGTTCCCATGCCAAATGTACCTTTGTCTGTATCGCCATGAATAACATCAATATTTTCCATGGACACTCCTAATTCGTCAGCTGCAATTTGTGCAAATGTCGTATCATGACTTTGTCCATGACTATGTGAACCCGTATAAACAGAAATTTGACCTGTTGGATTAAATCTAACTTCTGCAGACTCCCATAATCCAACTCCACACCCTAACGACATAACAGCTGCAGAAGGTGCAATACCACAAGCTTCAAAATAAGATGAAACTCCTATTCCTCTAATTTTTCCATTAGCCTCAGATTTTTTTCTTCTAGCTTCAAACCCTTTATAATCTGCCATTTGTTTAGCCTTATTTAATCCAGCAACATAATCACCAGAATCTACCGTGTGAACTAGAGTTTGTTTAAATGGAAATTCTGTTGGAAAGTTTTTCATCCTGATTTCAGTTCTATCAATACCTAACTCCATCGCAGCTTTTTCCACTAATCTTTCAATTGTATAAGTTGCTTCCGGTCTTCCAGCTCCTCTGTAAGCGTCTACAGGAGCAGTATTTGTATAAACAGCTTTGACATTTGAATATGCTGCAGGAATTGCATAAACACCTGTTGCACATGGTCCAAAAAGATATGTTGGTGTAACTGTTCCAAATACTCTTGCATAAGCTCCAAGATTAGCAATTGTTTCATTTTTAAAACCTAAAAACTTACCCTCTTTAGTTACAGCTAATTCTGCATGCGTAACGTGATCTCTTCCATGAGTATCAGTTAAAAATGATTCTGTTCTTTCTGCAACCCATTTAATTGGTCTTTCAATTTTTTTAGATGCCCAGCTACAAACAATTTCCTCATTATAAACATTAATTTTAGATCCAAAACCACCGCCAACATCTGGAGCAACTACTCTCAATTTGTTTTCTGGAGCAACACCACCAAAAGCAGACATAACTAATCTGGATAAATGTGGATTTTGACTTGTTGTGTATAAAGTAATTTCTTCTGATGCAGTATTATAATCTACAACGCATGCTCTAGGTTCCATTGCGTTTGGAACTAATCTATTATTAATTAAATCAACTTTAATAATTTTATCTGCTTTAGCAAAAGCTTCATCTACAGCTTTTCTATCACCTAATAACCAATCATAACAAAGATTTTTATCAACACCATCATGAATAGCTTCATTTTTCATAGCTTCAGCTGGATTAGTAACAGCTTTTAAAACTTTATAATCTACGTTAACCATTTCTGCTGCAGTTTGAGCTTCATCTAAACTTTCAGCAAAAACAACTGCTATAGGTTCACCAACAAAATTTGCATTATCTTTTGCTAAAGGAGGGTTAGCAGGAACTTTCATCTCACTTCCATCTTCACTTCTAATTGCCCATCCAGCAATTAATCCACCAATTTTATCATTAGCAATTTCTTCGCCTGTTAAAATTCCCACTACACCAGATGCTTTTAAAGCTTTTGAAGTATCTACTTTTTTAATTTTTGCTCTTGCATGAGGAGATCTGACAAATACAGCATATGTCTGATTGGCAATATTAATATCTGCTGTATATCTTCCTTTACCTGTTAAAAATCTTGCATCTTCTTTTCTTTCTACTCTTGAACCTACTAAACTAGACATATTTTCTCCTTTCAAATTACATCTTTGTAGCTGCTTCTTTAACTGCAGCGACTATGTTTTGGTAACCTGTACATCTACAAATATTACCTTCTAGCCATTCTCTAATTTCTTGATCGCTTGGATTTTTATTTGTTTGCAATAAATCAATAGCACTCATAACCATTCCGGGTGTGCAAAATCCACATTGTAATCCATGTGTTTTTTTAAATGCTTCTTGCATTGGATGAAGTTTTCCGTCTTTTGCCAAACCTTCTATGGTGGTGACTTTAGATCCATCAATATCTACCACTAATGTTGAGCAACTCTTTATAGATTTTTTATCTATATGTACAACACATGCACCACACTGACTGGTATCACAACCAACGTGTGTTCCTGTTAAATTTAAAATATCTCTTAAAAAAACTGATAATAGGGTATGGTCTGGAACTTCTTTGGTAACTTTCTTGCCATTAACCTCTAGTGTAACTTTTGTCATCAAGCTGACTCCTTCCTGAATAAGATAATTACATCACAAGTAAAATAGAGAAGCAATTGTTAATTAGATTATAATTCTACCTCTACGAGAATTCATTTATTATTTTTTAAGTAAAAATAAAATAAATAAGAATACCTACTATTAAAATTACAGATGAGTAAATAAGAATTTTTTGATTTGGTTTTTTATTATTTATATTTTGGTTATCAAAATTTTGTTCACTAACATTAATTTCTTCTTTTGATAAGTTTGAGTTTTTTGAAATTAATTCTGAAAATTTACCAAAGAAAATATCCGCCATTTTTTTAGCAGTCATATCAATTAATCTTGAGCCGACTTGAGCAATCTTTCCTCCAACATTGGCTTTTACTTCATAGGTTAGTTTTGTTACATTATCCTGATCTTCTAACTTTACACTCGCTTCTCCTGATGCAAATCCAACTGGGGAATTTCCAGAACCGGATATTTTATAACTGATAGGAGGGTTAAGCTCTTTTATCTCGATATCACCTGTAAAAGTTGCATTAAAAGGTCCAATTTTATTTGTAGCTTTTGCAGTAAACTCTGTATCAGAGTTTTTTGTAAACTCTTCGCATCCTGGTATTGCTTGTTTTAAAATTTCAGGATTATTTAAAGCTTCCCAAACTTTTTGTTTTTCTAAATTAATTTGATATGATCCAGAAAGTTTCATAAGTGAAACAAAACTCTAACATATATAATTATGGATGATAATACTAAAAAAGAATTACAATCTGCTGCTTTTGAAAGATTGATTAAACACTTAAAAGAAAGAAAAGATGTTCAAAATATAGATTTAATGAATCTTGCTGGTTTTTGCAGAAATTGTTTATCAAAATGGATCCGAGAAGAAGCTGAAAAAAAGGGGGTAAAAATTTCAGATCTTGATGCTAGAAAGCATGTTTATGGTATGCCTTACTCTGAATGGAAAGAAAAATACCAAAAATAATTACTTTTCTTTTAGTCTTGGGAACAATTCAACAAAATTACAAGGCTTATGATTAATATCCAATTGATTTTTTAAAATTCCATCCCATGCATCAGTAACTCCGCCAGAAGAACCGGGAAGAGCAAAAATATATTTACCATTTGCTAAAACTGCACATGCTCTAGATTGTATTGCAGAAGTACCTACTGTTTTTAAGCTTATATTTCTAAAAACTTCACCAAATCCAGGTATATGTTTATCTGCAACTTCATCAACAGCCTCTGGTGTTATATCCCTTCCAGTCAATCCTGTACCACCAGTAGTGATAATTACATCAATATCTTTTTGGTTAATCCACTCTTTTAAAATTACAATAATGTCTTTTTTATTATCTTTGCAAATTTTTCTATCAAGCAAATTGTGATTGGCCTCTTTAATTTTATCTACAAGAATAGCGCCAGATTTATCATTATCAAAAGTTCTAGTATCTGTTACAGTTAATAAAGCTATATTTACATTCATGATAATTTTTTAAGTATGATTATATTATCAATATTTTTTTTTATAACAGCAATATTATATTCTAGTGTTGGATTTGGTGGAGGCTCTACTTATCTAGCTTTGATGTTAATTTGGGATATTCCCTACTATATTTTTCCAATAATAGCTTTATTTTGTAACATCATTGTTGTGTCTGGAAACTCTATAAATTATATTAAATCAGGTAATCTTAATCTTAAATTACTCACACCGTATCTTATTGGATCTATACCTTTCGCTTTTTTAGGAGCTTCAATTTCAATTGAAAAAGAACTATTCGAAATTTTGCTTTTTTTTATTTTGATAGTTGCTGGAATATTTTTATTAATTGAAAGCAATTCATTTAACAAAGATCAAATAAAAATAAAACAAATACCAAAAATTTTATCTATTTCTATTGGTTCTGTAATTGGATTTATTTCAGGCATTGTTGGAATTGGAGGCGGTATATTTTTAAGCCCATTCTTATTTTTAATGAAAGCTGGATATCCAAAACATATTGCAACTACAGCTTCTCTCTTTATTTTAATAAATTCTATTTTTGGTGTAGCAGGACAACTAACAAAGAATATTGTATTTAATGAATTTTTAAATTTTTGGCCTCTTTTCTTGGTTGTGCTTTTGGGAGGACAAATTGGAAATTTTTTGAATATAAAATTTTTATCTAATAAAATGTTAGCGTTAATAACCTCCTTATTGGTTATTTTTGTAGCTACAAGAATGGGTTTTAGATTGTTATCATAATGTTGATTTAATTATCTTTTAATATATCTAATTATACAATGAAAAATATTAAACCCTTTGGTCCTTCAATTGGTAAAACTAAAATTTCAAAAAGATTTTTTGATAAGCTTAATAAAGAATTTGATACAAGATCTAAATCAAAAAAAGTTGATTATAG
>Ga0206679_10004563_pt1 | contig 10343 bp, 8 predicted proteins | sample M110012015metaG_FD_155464 | JGI IMG/M metagenome (GOLD analysis project Ga0206679, IMG submission 155464) | Ammonia-oxidizing marine archaeal communities from Monterey Bay, California, United States - M1 100m 12015 | ecosystem: Environmental > Aquatic > Marine > Intertidal zone | place: USA... | reverse complement strand
ATAACTGCCAGTGTTTGATTAAACGGTCTGCTTTGCGAGTAAATTGCTGGTCAAAAGACTTTTTGCTGTGGACTTCCAAACGCTCGCAAAGGGCTTCAATATCGGCTTTGGTTTTCGCGGATTTTTTTTCAGCCTCACGAAATACGTCACACTTCTTTTTGGCAATGTTGTAAACCAGCTTGTCTTTACCTTGGGTATCTTTAAGCAGTTTTTTTAGCGTTGCAAGATCATTAATTTTGTCTGCCGCTAATTCACGAAGGCGAGCAGAAACACCCTCAATGGCTATTTTGTAAAAAAAATCGGCATCAACACTCACGTTCAATAGTTGTCCTAACAACTCTGGCCGTTGGCAGAATCCGACTATCGAGAACTGAGCCATGATGTCCATGCCATCAGTGGTCAACTGTTTTAAGCTAATACTGTCGCTATCAATGAGTTCAGCAATGCGGTGTCGAGCCTGCTGCTGGAGAGCCTGAGTCTCACAGGTTAGGGCGAGATCGGTTAGTGGGATACCATAATCGAGGTGGTTAATCGCTGCGGCACGCACAATGTCAGGTTCTTCACTGGCGATGACGGCGATTAAAGCGTCCATCGATAATTGGCTGATTTCAGCCACTCGCTCTTCGATGGTTTTGGGATTTATCTTATTGAGTAACCGCGACATTATAGCCATGCATATTTCCTTGTACTGATACCAAAACTATTGTTCTCAACTAGGCACAAAACAGTCATAGTTGATGAGTAGTCTGGACGTGTTTCAGAGCCGATACCTAGGCCCTCAGATTGAGTGCTGAACTGAAACTCGTATTGAACAACTAATATGATCTTACACCTAAAGAGATCCCGACGAAATAACCCTATGATTGCTTTGATTTTGCCATTTAAACAATACGGTAATATTGAGGTTTAGTATTGCAGGAGATGTTATTCTTGATTAGTAATTTAAAGGGGTGTATTAAAATGAAAAGCGCTATAACGATTATCGTTACCACCCTACATCTACTCACCATAGGGTCTGCCGTTGTTGCGGACGAGCAAGTAGAGTTAGACGTGATGCAGGGCTTTCCGCCTGCTCGTGAGACGCAAGCAACCATGAAAAACTATCGTGAGCATCCCTTTAACCAGTGGACCTTCCGTAATGCCGGCGCCCCTCTAAATGTAGTGATGATCCCACGAGAGGGTAAAATTAGAGAGTTACCTGGCCCGACTCAACCCGGGTTGGCCAACCATAGCGTCAGCGATGTGGCCGGTAAAACGATGGGTTTTCAAGCGTTGTTTGGCGCTAATCATACCGATGGCGTCGTAGTGGTTCAGGGCGATGAGCTGCTTTATGAACACTACTTTCATCAGTTCAATGCTCATGCACAACACCTGTGGTTTTCTATGAGCAAATCATTGACCAGTACCGCCTTGGGCTTGCTAGTGGCGCAGGGTAAGGTTGATCTGTCCGCCTCACCCGCAGCCTATATTCCAGAGCTTAAGGGTAGTGGCTTTGAGAGGGTGACCGTCCAGAACGTACTAGATATGGCGAGCTCGGTAGATTTCCACGAAACGTACACTAATCTCGACTCTGACTTTGCCATCCATTATGCACCAGCACTTAATTTAGGTTGGTTGCGGGGAGCAGCAGATGTACAACCAGAAGACACCCCAATATATGGCGTCCATGATTTTTTGGCCAACTTTATAAAGCCCGATCCCAAGCGCGAACCTGGGGATAACTTCGATTACAACTCGAGCAATGCGGATGTGCTGGGGTGGATTATTGCTCGGGTTAGCGGCCAGTCATTTCAAGATTTTGTACAACAAAATATCTGGTCTAAATTAGGGGCGGAGCATGATGCTTATATCGCTGTTGACCGCGCTTATATGCCAGCGGTGACCGGTGGGATGAACAGTACCACCCGAGATGCGGCACGTTTTGGCATGATGATTCGAGATCGAGGTAAATATAACGGTGAGCAGATAATACCCCAAGCATGGGTCGACGCTAATGTGGTTATCACTGACAAATTGCGGGCCAATATGAGGGCAAATATAAAGTACAGCGATGAGCCTTGGAGCGCCTACCACAACATGTGGTGGGTGCTGGATGAAACCAACGGCGAATATTGTGCAGTGGGTATTCATGGGCAGGTTATTTACATTAATCGCAAAGCCGATACGGTAATGGTGTGGTTCTCAAGTCAGCCAGGAGCATCGGCTGCTAGAGACCCTAATTTCCAATCTAAACTCAAAGCCGCCAGACTGTTGGCAGCTCATTTAACTGAGCAATAATCTAATGAAGTATCGCTTATTTTCTCATTTTTCATTAATCGCTCTTTCGGTGATTGTTGGATTTACCCTGACCACCAGTGTTACGGCGGCTGACCGTGAGACGAACCGTACAGAACTTTCTTTGGAGCAAGCGGCTAATCTAATGCAGTTGCCCTTGGCCTGCGCCGAGACTGAATACCCCAATAAGTTAAGTCAAACCTTGCGTAGTGAAGAGGATCTTGCATCACCGACGGACTTACACCCGGCTTTTTATGGATGCTTTGACTGGCATTCAGCGGTGCATGGTCATTGGTCAATGGTGCGTCTTTTAAAAGAATTTCCAGATGTGGTGGGTAACGCTCAAGCCAGAGCTATCTTACAGCGTCACATAACACCCGAAAATGTCGTTAAAGATATCGATTACCTTAGAGGCAATATCTCATGGGAGCGTCCCTATGGTTGGGCTTGGTTGTTAAAGTTGGTGCTTGAACTGCAGGATTGGAACGATCCTATGGCCGCCTCATTAACCACAGCACTAGAGCCTCTGGCGGAAGAATTATCAAAGATGTACATTGCTCATTTACCAAAATTAGTTTATCCCATTAGAGTTGGCGAGCACGCTAATACTGCCTTTGGTCTGACCTTTGCATTGGATTACGCGCGTCATTTTGACGATATCCCATTGCAAGTAGCAATAAAGCAGAGAGCGCAAGACTTCTATCTACAGGATAAAAATTGTCCTATTCGCTGGGAACCTAGTGGCTATGATTTTCTATCTCCCTGCCTAGAGGAGGTGGACTTGATGCGGCGTGTGCTGTCTAAAGAAAAGTTTATGGTGTAACGGATTGAGTTTGAAATATGGGTTTATTGATCATAAAGGTTTTCTCCAGTTTTCAGTTACTCTTAAATCAAACAATCTATGGACAACTCCATATTCTGATTATCAATTATACCTGTATGAAAGAATAACAAAATTGAGAGAAGAAGGGTTGGGTTACAGAAAGATCAGTAATTTGTTCAACAAAGAAGGATTAAAGACTTGTAGGGGTAAGAAATTTAGTAATTCTTCAATTCATTCAATCTTGAAAAAGAAACATATCAGAGATGAAAGGTTAAACAGGGAGTTCAAAACAGAGGTTTCTAAGTTCAAATTAGACTATGTGTAACAAAACAGACTACAAATTGTTATACAAAATAGTGTGTGTGAGAGAGAATCTAAGACACTTCTAATGTCTTTAATACAAAGGTTCAACTAGTCTAAGAAAGTCTCTTAAATCAGTCAAAATTGACTCTAAGGCTATGGAAAAACACCTCTGGAAGTCCTATGTAATCTATCTCTCCCTTTACTTAACACTCTACTTATTACTTGATTGACAGTTGGACTATCTCTCCAATCTTTATAACCTTCTTCAAGTTTATCTGTGTGAGTGTAATGTTTTATAAACCACGAACTGATCTGTTTATGTGAACAACCATTACGATTCAAAATTAAACAGTCGCCATAGTAAATGTAATATATTTTTACTTTCCAATGAAGGTTGATTTTTTCTCTACTTTCCTTCAATTTTTCTTCCAAACTCCCGTAAGCATACTTCCAGGAAATGCTTGAGAGTATTCAACTTTATCCATTGAACTTGATTTATTGATTTCAATAATATCTTTGATGATTCTATCGTAGTCCTGAGCAACATTAGCATACGGTGTTTCTTGATACGGATAATGAACAGCGATAGATAAAGCTCCATATTCGCTGAATAATTTGTTCAAATGTTTTTGTGAAAAAAAGTGAATATGCTCAAGTGGTGTAAATAAACGCCATTTATGTCTATAAACATTAAAGGCAAATGAATCGCCTGCTGGTGTGGCTGTTAAATAGATTAATCCTCCTGGTTTTAATATATCAATAGCTTTCTTCATTGCTGGGAGGGGGTTTTTCAAGTGCTCTATGACACCTCTCATCATAACTAGGTCATAATCTTGACCCACATCCGTTTCCCAAACCCTTCCTTTAAAGGTTTTAATATTATAATTATCAGATGCGGATTTAAGAGCATCATCAGTTAAATCGATACCATACTTTTCCCACTCATTGGAATCAAAAGTGCCTAAGAAATCCCCACCAGAGCAGCCTATATCAAGAACCTTTCCCTTTGAAATATAATTTAATACCCAATCTCTATCTTGAATGTACATTTCTTTTCTTTGCTCACCAAGATCCTTTGAAAGGACTCGATTTCCATAATATCGATTATAAAATTGATCTAAGCCTTCTTCTGTAAAATGTGGGTTAACTGAAATCATTTCACAATCATTACAGTAAAGTGCCTCTAAATACTCTTCTTTTGCCCAGGATGAAAAATTATGTCCCCCGCAAACATAGCAATCATTTTTTTCATCTAAATATTTGTAGAGCTCTTTATAAGTCTCTTTTATAGCCTTCTCATTCAATTTGTTTATCCTCCTGTTGCATTATGAAAATTATTATTAAGTCCAATTTCTTGGGTTTGCCCATGATTTGGGGCTCATTGCTAAATCATCGATCATTTTAGTCAATTCCGTCACCTGAATCATCTTTAGTATCTACTACACCAATAAATTCTTTTACTTGTTCTTCTCTACTTTTCTTTTTACCAACCATTTCTACACTATACAGTTGACACCGAAAGTAGTCCATTCCATGACATATCCTGACAGCCATAGATCGGGATAATAGATGTATAAGTTAAATTAATTCAATAGGAGAAAAAATGAAAAACATTAAAAAATGTAGAAGAAAAACTACCAAAAATTGAAGAAATGGGAGGAGTAAGAGAACTTGGTTGTGTCGGTGTAGATAGTGGTCAATTACTCGTAACTGATCCTTGTTATATAGATGGTCATTGGGAAAAAGAGAAGTATGAAGGAAATAGTAGTGACTATTTCAACTACTCATATCTTGGTTGTTGTAATCAGACACTCAAAAGTAATGGTGGAGAAGTCTTTGGTCTAAACAGAACAAAGGAAAGACACGGAGAGAAAGAACATGATTTTTCTGGTATCTCTCTTGGAACTGTTTTCAATACAGGACAGGTCGTCCTAAAAAAAAGACTTAAATAAAACCCATACTTCAAACTCATTCCACAGTGGCTAAATGAGTTTTTGCCTGAATTACTGTCACCAAGGTTTGACTTGCCTGTAGGGCAGGTTTTTGATCGAACCGATGGTAAATTAGTACACTTAGATGGGCTTAACTTTAGTCGGGCTTGAGTGTTTTATGCGTTGGCCGAACAGTATCCCGAGCTTGGGCATCTTAATAATCTCGCGGATCGTCACGTTGCGTATTCGTATCCTAACTTGGTGGGTGACAGTTACGAGGGTGGTCATTGGTTAGGTTCGTTTGCCATTAATGCTCTATTGCCTTAAATTATCGCCAATAGATCTTAATTGAAGCCAAATTAAGGTAGGAATCAAGTGAAGAGGTAGGTTAGGTGAGATTGTTATGAATTTTGTACCTTACGCAGTGCCGTTTTTTTTGCTACTGATCCTTGCCGAATTGGCTTGGGGATGGCTAAAAGGCAACAATACCTATCGTATTAATGACAGCTTAAACAGCCTGAGTCTTGGGTTGTTGAGCACCGCCACTAAGTTTGTATTTTTAAACATTGGATTGATGGTGTTTTCTAATATTGGTCAAAATTACGCTATCTGGTCCTTTGATGTGACATCCACTGGCCACTGGCTGTTGGGGATTTTACTCTATGACTTTCTCTATTACTGGTACCACCGAATCAGTCATGAACGTCAACTTTTCTGGGGCTCTCACGTGGTGCACCATCAGAGCGAAGACTATAACTTAAGTACGGCACTGCGTCAGACTAGTACAAGCTTTTTAACCACCTGGGTATTTTTTATTCCTTGCTTCTTTTTGGGCATGCCGATCTACATGTATGCCAGCATTGCGACCGCTCATTTGGTTTACCAGTTTTGGGTACATACCCAACATATCGGTAAATTGGGTTTTGTAGAGTGGTTTATTGTGTCGCCGTCTAATCATCGCGTACATCATGCACAAAACCCTGATTACATCGACAAAAATTATGGGGGTTTACTCATTGTCTGGGACCGGCTATTTGGTACCTTCCAAGAAGAAGACGAGCAACAAAAACCTATCTATGGCATTAGAGTAGCACTATCAAGTTGGAATCCGTTGTGGGCCAACGTGCATATATTTATCAATATGGCACGGGATGCCTGGAGGGCCAATGCTTGGACAGACAAAGTGAGGGTGCTTTGGTCTAAAACTGGCTGGCGGCCTGACGATGTGGCTAAACGCTACCCTGCGAGTAAATCTGACTTAAATCATTTTAAAAGATATGACCCCAAACTCAGCGCTAGGGCTAAGGTTGCAATGGTCGGACAATATCTGTTGCTGACCTTTTTTCACCTGTGGAGTGCGAGCCAGGTAACAACGCTTTCTTATGAGTTGTTGTGGGTCGTGGTGATTGCCCAGATTCTCACTCTCGTGGTTATTGGTGCGGTGCTAGATGGTAAACCTTTTGCTAAGGGGTTAGAGTTATCTCGATGGGTTGTAATGATAGCACTCCTGTACAGTACCTTTGCCGCAAATTTAATGGGCATGGATTGGCTGTATTACGCTATTGCCTATCTTGTTATGAGCGCCAGTTTAATGTGGATTTGTATTGGAACAGAGTCGACTAGTGAGATTGCTGCTAGCTCTGATCCAGCCTAAAAATAGTAACTAATTGTCATGGATTAAACCTGTGAAAAAAAGCCTGAAGGGCTCTGCCCAGTCCGTTGTGTCGCCACTTGCCGCGGCCGTTATTAGTGTTGATGTTGAGCTAGGTCAGGCGGTGGCAGTCAATCAGATTATCGCGACCTTAGAATCTATGAAAATGCAGACCGCACTCGTTGCACCTGTCTCTGGGGTTGTTCTGGAGATCGGGGTGGCTGTGGGCCAGACGGTCCAGACAGGACATGTGGTGTGCAAGATTACCGAGGTTGATGCGCCGATAGAAGACGAAAAAACACCTATTGATCAACAACCGCAATCTGATGGTCCCCTTGAAAAGCTTAATCAGCAGCTACATTACAGCCTCGATAGTGGACGCGAAACAGCAGTCAACAAACGTCATTCCAAAGGTTATCGAACCGCTCGTGAGAATCTTACCCAACTATGTGATGCTGACTCTTTCGTGGAATATGGTCAACTTGCAGTGGCCGCTCAGCGCGATAGGATCAGTGGCGAGAATTTAAAAACTGAGACCGCAGCCGATGGTGTAATCACGGGTTTGGCCACGATCAATAGCGAACACTTTGGCAATGCGGCGACACAGGTCGCCGTTATCATCAATGATTACACTGTGTTGGCAGGCACACAGGGTTATTTTCATCATCGTAAAATTGACCGGATGTTGAAACAAGCCCAGGAGTCTTTTCTGCCAGTAGTCATGTATACCGAGGGCGGCGGCGGTCGCCCTGGAGATACCGACGTCAAAATTCAGATCGCAGGATTAGATGTGCCCACCTTTGCTAGCTGGGCCGGTCTTAATGGACAGGTACCGATGATCGCGGTTAACAATGGTTATTGTTTTGCCGGTAATGCAGCCTTGTTTGGTTGCGCTGATGTTCGTATTGCCACCAAGGCATCGTGGATCGGTATGGCTGGGCCCGCCATGATCGAAGGGGGTGGGCTGGGAAATTTTGCACCGACAGACATTGGGCCCATTGGTGTGCAGGCAGAAAACGGCGTAGTCGATTTGGTGGCCGATGACGAGGCCCATGCGACGCAATTAACCCAACAGTGTTTGGGTTATTTCCAGGGAACCCAAGACGATTGGCAGTGCGCTGATCAAACTGATTTACGTAAGATGATGCCTGCAGACAGACGCTATGTGTACGATGTTCGGTTGATTGTTGATCATCTAGTGGATACCCATAGTTTTCTCGAGCTCACTCCAGCCCATGGCTGCGCGGTGGTCACTGGGTTTGCTCGTATAGAGGGTAGGGCGATCGGTTTGATCGCTAATGATTGCCAAATACTGGGGGGTGCGGTAGATGCAGAAGCTGCCGAAAAAGCCGCAAGGTTTATAACCCTATGTGATAATTTTGATATTCCTATTCTTTCGTTGTGCGATAGCCCCGGCTTTATGGTCGGGCCTGTAAGTGAAGAGCAGGGCGCGGTGCGTCGCATGGCTCAGCTGTTTATTGCCGGCGCTAAATTAGAGACGCCTCTGGTGACGATATTTTTGCGCAAAGGTTATGGCCTAGGGGCCATGGCGATGGCTGGCGGTAGCTTTCATAAACCAATCTACAGTGCAGCTTGGCCCAGCGGTGAGTTCGGAGGCATGGGTTTAGAGGGCGCTGTTCGTTTAGGCTTTAAAAAAGAGCTCGCGGCAATGCCAGATGAATCTCAACGAGAGGCTTTATTTACAGAGCTCGTTGAGAAAATGTATGAACAAGGCAAAGCCACTGAGGCAGCCGCACACTTGGAAATTGACGCGGTAATTGATCCCGCCGATACTCGAGGCTTGATTATCAAGGCGTTTAATAGTCGAACTGGCTGACATGGTGGACCAATAAAACTGAGGTAATGCAATGAACGACGCTAATGCACAAACTATGGACCTGAAAAACCCCTTTGATAGCTGGAAGTCCATAGTGATCAGCTTATACATGACGTTGATTGGTTATGGTGTGTTGGTGGGTATCCCTGTGATTAGTACAGCCTGGGTAACCTTGCTGGGGTTCTCTGAAGTGGAAGTGGGTCGAGTGGCTGGCGCTGATCTAGGCGGGTTATCCTTAGGTGCAGTAGTGACGGCTATTTTTGTGACCAGGGTGAGTCGCCGCTTGCTGGCAATCGTAGGCCTTGTTTTGGCGGTGGCCGCTAATTTTTTGTGTATTACCATTGTGGACTATGACCAAGTTCTATGGCTTCGGTTACTGGCCGGTTTCGGTAGTGGTATCTATACCGCGGTTGCAGTGTCATCTTTGGGAGCAAGTTCTAAGCCAGCAAGAGCTTACAATGCGATGTTGTTTGCGTTTGCTTTTTCTCAAGCGCTAGAAATGCACTTTTTACCCTTACTGTCGATGGCAGGAATTTATCAGGTGTTTATCGCCTGTTTTTTATTGACCATACCTTTTATTAAGTGGATTCCAGCTTATTCTAGTTCTAACGCCCAGCAGTCAGAGTTCATGGCGCAAGAATCATCTACTGAAGCTGCGCCTCTGCAAGACATACCTGCCTACGTCCCATGGCTATGCTTATTTGCGATAGTGGTCGCCTATATTAATATAGGCGCCTACTGGACCTATATTGAGCTTGCCGCACTGGCGGACAAAGCTAACCCCGAGTGGGTAGGTCAAGTATTAACCTGGTCATCATTGTGTAGCATCGTAGGCTGTTTATTTGCCACGGTATTAAGTAACCGTTATGGCTTATTAAGACCCTTGCTGGTGACCCTGCTAACTGTTTCGGTGATCGTCGGCATGTTGGCTAACGGCATTACCGACACGACTTTCTTTGTCAGTGTTTTCGCCTTTAACTTTCTATGGATTTTTAACGATGTCTATCAGATGTCGATAGTTGCCAATGTTGACAAATCAGGGCGCTTTGCGGCCTTATTGCCCGGAGCCCAGGGTTTGGGGCAAATTATTGGGCCGAACGTAGCGGCATCCATTCTGGCCCTAAATTTGGGTTATTCCGGCGTGTTTTTAATGTGCGCAGCCGCAGCCTTTATCGCCTTATTAATATACGCCTTTATGTACTTTCGCTTTAAACGAACCATTCCCGCACTAGCCTACGCGACGTAAATGTCATACTTCCTGGTGCCCAGGAGAGGACTTGAACCTCCACGCCCGTAAGGGCACTAGCACCTGAAGCTAGCGTGTCTACCAATTTCACCACCTGGGCTTTCTTGTGTGCACTGATTGAACCACTGATTAGATGAAAATGGAACGGTTAACCAGCGGCGCGCACTATAGTAATCGGGGGTATTTTTGTCAATTAGCTCCAAAGCTCTAAAACCTTTTGTGTGGAGTTGGCCAGCGCGCCGTTTTTTTTTGCCAATCACTTTACCATTCACAAAATA
>Ga0206679_10004562_pt1 | contig 10345 bp, 8 predicted proteins | sample M110012015metaG_FD_155464 | JGI IMG/M metagenome (GOLD analysis project Ga0206679, IMG submission 155464) | Ammonia-oxidizing marine archaeal communities from Monterey Bay, California, United States - M1 100m 12015 | ecosystem: Environmental > Aquatic > Marine > Intertidal zone | place: USA... | reverse complement strand
ATCTATCCCATTCTTAAATAAAGCTGTATTCCAAGTAGCCTCTTCTAGCCTTGGATCAGAAAGTATTGTAAGACCACCCATTCCTAGTTTATTTTTCACAACAAATACTTTAGAAAGATCCAGATTCCTTACAACAATTTCTAAATCTAAATTATCTATATGTTTTTGTAATTCTTTTGCTTCTTTCTTTAATTTTCTTTTAGATTGTGCAAGAGTAGTTGTGGTTACAACAACCAACGAAATTAACAAAATAAATAATTTTCTCATAGTATTCTTTATTCTTAAAATATATACAAATATATAATTAAATAGACCAAATTAAATTAACAACACGTTTTATTTCATTAAAATAAGATAAGATTAATACCGGTAAAACAATTATTGATAATTTATTATATTCATATCCGATTAAGAAATCTAAATGAATTAAATGTTGAATTGCTCTTGTAAGACCACAAGCAAAACACTCTCTATCAAATAAAACAACTGACATACAAACTGAATCACCACTATCAAAAAAAGTTGAAGGCAATACCAACAACACTAATGGAATAATTAATAGTAGCGCTAAATAAATCTTTGGATATTTCTTTTTCATGGAGTAAAGGTAGTAATCTAAATTTAGTTTTATAAATTTGTAACATGAGATATATCCTACTACTAAGCATTGCATTTTCAAGCACATTTGCTTTTAGCCAAAACACTTTCAGTTATTTAGGAACACTTATTTTATCTAACAATAATCCTATAAGTTTTAGCTTAGAACTACAAGAAGACAATGGTATTGTGAATGGCTATTCCATAACCAATATAAATACTCCTGATGAAACCAAAAGTGAAATAAGTGGTCTGTATTTTAAAAAGGATAAATCCTTTCAACTGCAAGAAACCCAAATTCTACAAACAAAATCGGAAGCTGCACTAAACACTTTCTGTTACATAAATATGAATTTAAAATTTAAAGGGAAATTTGGCAGTAAGCATTTAGAAGGCACTTTTACAGGTAATTTTTTAGATAGCACAGAGTGTGCAAGTGGAAAAATAATCCTAATGGAAAAAGAAAAATTAGAAAAAAAGATTGAGAAGATAAAAAAGAAAGCAGAAAAAAAGTACACTAAAAAATACCAAGACACTTCACTTGTTAAAAGAACAAAAGTATTAAAAGATGGTGATAATTTTACAATTAATTGGGAAAGCAATAAAGTTAAACTCTTTATCTGGGATGCCAATATGGAAGATGGAGATAAAATCACATTAACAATAAATGGAAATATTATTCTTGATGATTTTGAAACAACTAATAAACGCAAAAAGATTAAATATAAATTAGTAGAAGGAGAAAATACAATTGAAATTATGGCGACTAATTTAGGTAATTCACCACCCAACACTAGCCGAATAGAACTAGTAGACAGTAAAATTAAATACCCAATAATCACTCAATTAGAATTAGGGAAAACGGCAATCATTAAAATTATTAAATAAAAAAATCCCAGAACTTTCGTCCTAGGATTTTTATTTTTTTAGTGAACTCGGAGGGATTCGAACCCCCAACCTCCAGAGCCGTAATCTAGTGCACTATCCAGTTATGCTACGAGTCCTAATAAGGCTGCAAATATAATTTATTCGCCCTTAGCACAAATATTTTTACCGGAAAATATTAAAGAATCTCTACATTCAAACCATACAGAGCTAAATCCTCCCTTAACGGCTCTAAATCAGCAGCATCACCCATTACAATTTCGCAACTTCCCTTATAATGGGTAAGCAATGCACATTGTTCGGCCTGTATAGGGTCATGATCGCAAATAGCAGTTAAGCAATCCACAACATAATCAAAGGAATTATAGTCATCATCAATTAAAAATAACGACTTAACTTGAATTTTACTTGAGTTTGCTTTTGGCGTAAACTTTGGTGACTTTTTCATATTAGTTATTTTTTACCAAATTTAACTTTTGTTTCCTTTCCTCTTACCAACCTTTCAATATTTTTTTGATGAGTTATTAACGTTAAAATAGGAACAAAAACTGCAAACAGATTTAATGAAGAATTAGTTGAATTCAAAACTAAAATAACGAACACAGGAAAAGCAATTGAAGCTAATATTGAACCTAGTGATACATATTTTGAAATTAAGAAAACAATGATAAAAATCAATATAGAAAATAGCGCAGCAGCAGGATTCAACCCTACTAAAAGACCTAACAGGGTAGCAATACCCTTCCCTCCTCTAAATCCTGTATATACAGGGAATAAATGTCCAATCACTGCAGCAATACCAAAGGCTAATTGAACCTCAAAAATAGCTTCTTCTGATTGTGGAACATTAGTCAAGAATGAAATATAATTGATAGAAAGCCACCCTTTAAATATATCCATTATCAAAACTGGGATACCTGCTTTTTTACCCAATACCCTGAAAGTATTAGTGGCTCCAGCATTACCAGAACCAAACTCACGAACATCAATTTTATAAAATGTTTTTCCTACCCAAACTGCTGAAGGGAAAGCACCTGTTAGGTAAGCAAGAAGTACGAATAAAAGAGTTTCAGTAGTTAACATAAATGGCCGGCAAGATAATAATTAATACTTTTTCTTAACTGATTTCAGGAATTTCTCAGTAACATCTTCAGGTGCAGACATGTATCGATATGGAGTAGCTCCTTTTTTAGGTTCTGCCTTGCGTTTACCATCAGCAATTTCTCGTATTGCAATGTTAAAGTCCTCATTTGTTGACCATGATCGCATTACACCATTCTTGTACTGAAAGTAATACTCATCATAAAACTCAGTTTGCAAGTAAACCGTTAATATATCAGAATTTCTACCCTTTTCGATAATGATATATCCATCCAATAAACCATTAAGTTGGCTATCATTAATATTACCAAGCCATAACTCTCCTTTTGCAACATAAGCTTTATTTATATTATCCCATTTAAACTTAGCCTTAGTAAAGGATAAAGTATGATTCATCTCTTTCGGGAAGTCAATAAACTCATCTTTTAACTCTAAGTCAATCATGAGCATATCGCCTTTTTCTGCCCCTACAATTCTACCTAAATTATTTGCATAAGCTTCATCATACTCAAACATACCATCACCAGGAGCAGAATAAATATCCTTAGCCATAACTTGCATAGCTGCATCAGAGAAAAAGAAATCCAACATAAAAAAGCCGTTAAACTCTTTCTTCTTATTTTTCATATCATGCGTAAAACTACCAGTAGTTGTAACAATAACTTGTCCTAAATCCAAGTTCATATCAACTACACCCTCAGCTTTTGTTTTACAGGTTTTATCATAAAGCGTAAAGTAAGTTGACAAAGTATCATACCCACCAATTACATAAGCAAACTGTTTTCTATCATAAGCTAAGGTATAAGATGCTTTTAATAAATCAGCATCAATAGCCCTACCCTTCTTGCTTAAAAAAGTAGAATATATATTAGTAGAATCCAAACTCATCACCAATCCTGTTGATAATAAATCCTGTTCATCATTGTATAGTTTTTCATCCAAAGTAAACAGGATGTTTTTAGGGTCTATTTCCGAACGGAATTTCACCCACTGTTTATCTAATAACTGACAGGAATGATTCGCCATAAAATAACCATCAAAAGTTAAATTCTTTCTATCAGCAATTAAATCTAAACTTCCTTTAAAGTCAAATTTACTATCAATATGAAAAGGCTGATCGGTTTCAACATCACCCCTAGCCATAGTAATGGTATCCTCACCCACCCTTATTTCCTTAAAGAAAATTTGTTGTTTTTGATTCATAGCATCAGTATAGGTATAATCACCACTTGCAGTATAATTATGAGCCGAAATAATATCAACTGATGCATTTGTGAACGTATGGTATTCTGTTAAGTCATCCGCTAGGATTCCAGCACCATAAAGCGTTTGAATAATTGCCTTTTTCTCAACTGTAACAATTCCTGAATCAGGATAAATAATTGCATCAGCTACCGCAATATCCTCTACACCATTAGCATGAATTATATAATCCTTCAAACTATAATTTGCAGTAGTAGCCATAAAACTAAGTGAATCCTGATGAGGATGAACAGAAATAAATTCTGACCCTGTGCTAGAGGATGCCACCTCATCACCCAAGGTTAATAGTTCTTCATCCATAGCCCATTTTAACTTGTCGATATAACAGATGTACTGGTTAGCCGGCAACTCCACAAAAGAACCTGCACCATTGGAATGGAAAACACCCTCACGCATTGATAAATCAATATGTGTACGGAGGTTATTGGCTTTAAAAGCAATTGCTCCTCCAGCTTCAAAAACGTTTAAGCTTGCTGTGTCCGAGCCAAACCAAGAAGCATTATAAGCAAATAAATTAGAGTTTACTTCAGCCTTATCCAATGTCATTACACCACCACCAGTAAGCCCTGTTGGTTGCATTAGTAAATCACCATTAAATGTAGCTTGTCCTTTATAGAAATCAAATTCATCTTTCCTTTTTTCCACCTCTAACTTATCCTGATAAGGCATAAAGTGTGCATAGGTTTCCGTATTACTTACCTGAGGAAATTCAATACCTGAAGCCACTTCATTTATTGCAAATGTTTGAGTATACAAATTAGTAGAATCCGGGAAAAAGAAGATTTCTTCAGCTGATGCTTTAGCTGTTAGATATTCAAAATCACCATTTCCTTTTAATCCTTTATGACTTAAATGAATCTCATTATGATACTTTCCTTTCCCCCCATAAATTGCAAACCCATCAGCAGGTGTTTCTCTAGTAAACCCAAGCGAATAATCTTCTTGTAAGCGCAAGGTATCATCAAAAGTAGGGAAAATTCCAGCCGACTGAAAAGTACCAGCAAAGGCCAAGCCTTTACCCGTATAATTATCTAAACTATCAATCTCAAAAGGTTGTAAATGGAAAGAAAACCGATCCCTGTCATACACCCCATCATAAATAGCTTGTCTGTCATAATAGGCATAAGAATCTTCAAAGGATCTAAAGATAGGGAAACCTGGAAAACTATCTTTTCTTAATCCTGATTTATTACTAGGATCATCAATCCTTAAATCACCCGTAACAGCCTCAATTACCGTTTTTACTTTGGTAAGCTTCTCATTACCGTACATATCTTTTTGAATTGGCATAATAGGCACTGAAAGCTGTACAGAATCAATTTCATTTAAGTCTACCTTAAACTCATCATAATGGAAAAAGAAATTTTTACCAAACAAATTCAAACGCCCTCTACCAGCATAAATCTGACCATTAAAAACAAAGTCTCTATTTTTTTTAATCACCAATAACCCATCTTTAGGGTACAAATAGACATCTCTTGCTTCACTTAATTGAATATCATGAATACCTAGTATATTTAAATCCTTAGTTTCAATATTTAAAGCTGCATTTACTAAGTATTTATCTTGGGTTTTATATTCTCCAGTAGTAATTACAGAATTAAAGGAAATCACATCATAATCTCCTAAACCTGAAGCCGCATTAATATAAGTATACAACTTAGGCAGAACAGTAATTCTCTCTTCTCCAAAGTCATAAAAAATAAAACCATCATTCGCTAACTGAATTAAGTAGTGTTGAATTTGAACAGTAGGAAAACGAGCAAATTTTGAGAAATCATCAACAAAGAATTTTTCCTCTTGCTTAGCTTTCACATAATTATTCACTAAAAATAAAGGGTGTATCGCATCAACACCTTGCATGGACTCATACTTTTGTTGTAAATATCTATCTACCGATTCCAATTCAACACGCGATTCTGCTGTTCCTGGCAAAGAACCAAAAGTAATAATATCTTTATCAATATTCCACTCCAAGAGTTCAAAGTCCATAGTTACGTTATGATAAGTGTTTAGCATTGGCGCTCCTGAAATTCCGTTAACATCTCGATACAATTGCAGTTTACGCTCACTATTAATGTACTTAAACTGTAAGTTAGAATGGTAAATGGAGTCGGCATCAAAGAATATTTTTATTCCTGCTCCTTTTGAAATAATTCTATCAGTCCCTAAACTAAAACGATTGGCATTAGCGACAAAAACAGGTTTACCATTTCGCTTAAAAATAATTCTTGCCTCTGCATAATCCCCACCATCAGCAATAAACTCTTTCCCTTGCATTTTATACCCTCCTTTATAATCCACATTGGGGAAAATTTCTTTCAACTCTACATTCTTACTGTAAGAAGTAAACTTTGGAAAATTCTCAGCTTGCCTAGCAGAAGCTACTTTATTGATAACCTGTCCAACAATCGGTAATGGAAAAATATATTTATTATAAAAAACTGCTGAATCAGCAATCAAAGTACTCTTGCGAGTATCTAATTTATAAGCCGAAATAGTTGCATAGACAGAGTCTTTAGCTAAGCCTTTACTCTCCCAAGAGATTAAGCCACCACTCCCCTCCCAATCATGGGATACAAAATAATACTTTCCTTTTGTCCCTTCAATAGTATACGAACCTGAAGAACCATTACAACTTAAATCAAAAGTGGAATTAAACAAAATAATTGGCTCTATCATCTCAAATTCAAAATGATAATCATCCGTGTTCACCAACCAAGAAGCCGATTTGCTTGATCGCAAAGTATTTTCCTTGATCAAACCATCCGTAAATGCACAAAACAACATTAACTTTTTAGTAGTTGTATTTTCAACCGTTTCAACTACTACTGACAACCATTCAGGCAACATACTCTCTCCCTTTGCATGATTATCTACATTCATTAAGGAAGAAAGCACCTTAGAAAAATGAGGATTAGCACGCATACGCTTATCTAACATTTTATTAGAAATTAGAATAATGCTTTCCTTCTCAATTGAAGTAAGTGTCGATTCATTTTTTGAAAAAGACTTAAATACAGCTTTCAAATCAGCATTTTCTGAAGCAGTCATAAACTCTTTTAATTCACCTAAATAAGCAGGGAATTCTTTTGAAAATTCTTTCAATTTCCCTTTTTTCTGAGCGAAAGAGGAAAATGAAAAGACAAGCGTTAATACAAAAAGTATTACGCCTTTTTTAAATGTAGCATTTGCCATTTGTTTTTATGTTTTGAAACAACTAATTCCAAGCCAAGTTGTTCTGATTTTTCTAAAATTAACGGAATATCTTCTTTTAAGAATCCGCTAAATAAAATTTTGGATTGCGCATTCATTGCTCCTACATAAGTTGCAATATCTTGCAGAATAATATTCCTGTTGATATTTGCTAAAACAATATCAAAGGTTGCCTGTCCAATTGCAGTTGCATCACCATGAATAAAGTTAATATTTGTAACCGAATTAAGTGCTGCATTTTCAACTGCATTTTTATAAGCCCACTCATCAAAGTCGATACCAATAAGTGAATTAGCCCCAAGCTTAGCAGCTAAAATTGCCAAAACTCCTGTACCACTTCCCATATCTAAAACTGATTTATTCTTAAAATCAATTCCAAACATTTCTTTCATCACCAAGGATGTCGTCTCATGATGCCCAGTACCAAAGGACATTTTTGGGGTTATGATTATTTCTTGCTCCACATCAGGAAAAGCGTCATGAAAATGAGCGCGAATTACACATCTATCATTAATGTGTACTGGTTCAAAATTATTTTCCCATTTTTTATTCCAGTTTTCTTGCTTTACTTTATTAATGCTAAAAGTAAGTTCGCACAATTCAGCAACTTCAGCAATAATTTCTTTTACTGCACTTTCATCTAACAGATGTGTTTGTACATAAGCCTTCACCCCTGTTTCGTCTTCAGTATAGGATTCAAACTCAATTTCATTAAGCCTTGCCACCAATATATCAGCAAAAGGTGCAACAGGATTTACTTTGATATCTACTTCAGTATATTCCAATTAGAATGCTTGTGTTATGGCTGCAAAATCAGCAGCATTTAATGATGCTCCTCCAATCAATCCTCCATCAATATCTTGGCTTGCAAACAGCTCTTTTGCATTACTTGGTTTGCATGAACCTCCATACAATATTGAAGTATTTTCTGCTACTTCTTTTCCATATTTTTCAGTCAATAAGTTTCGGATAAAAGCATGGATTTCTTGTGCTTGCTCAGTTGATGCAGTTACTCCTGTACCAATTGCCCAGATAGGTTCGTAAGCAATTACGATATTTTTAAATTCCATAGCTGAAAGGTGAAATAAACTCTCCGAAATCTGTGTTTTAATCCAGTTGAAATGCACCCCACTTTCTCTTTGTGCTAAACTTTCACCACAACAGAAAATTACTTTTAAATCATTCATAAATGCTTGCCGCACTTTCATTTTTAAATTTTCATTGCTTTCAGTAAAATTTGCTCTTCTTTCTGAGTGTCCTAAAACAACATATCTAGCACCACAAGATGCTATCATACTTGCTGAAACTTCCCCAGTAAAAGCACCTTTTTCAGTTGCACTACAATCCTGAGCTGCAGCTACTACCTTAGCCGTATCAGTACACATTTTTGCTACTTTATACAAATACACAAAAGAAGGTGAAAATATAATATGCGTATTATTATCAGCAGGCAATTTAGCCAACACCTCTTCCACTAAAGCAATACCTTCTGCCCTATTTAAATTCATTTTCCAGTTTCCTGCTACTATATTCTTTCTCATATTAACTTATTCTTATTCGGGGGTCGAGCCACCCATATATTAAATCGACTATTATATTAATGATTACGAAAATTGATGCAATAAGAAGCACGGCTCCCATTACTACTGGCAAGTCCATTTTATTTAAGGCATCAACTATTTCTTTTCCTATTCCGTTCCATGCAAAAATGTATTCCACAAAAACGGCTCCTGCCAAAAGGGAGGCAAACCAACCTGAAACAGCAGTTACTACAGGATTCAAAGCATTTCGTAAAGCATGCTTAAAAATAACTGTAAATTTACTCAACCCTTTTGCTGTTGCAGTACGGACATAATCCATTGAAAACACTTCCAACAAGGAATTCCTACACAACTGAATAATTACTGATAGTGGGCGAATACCCAAGGTAATTGCTGGCAGAATTAGATTTTTAATTTGCAAGAATGAACCTCTACCATAATCATCCACTTCATACAAACTACCTGTCATATTTAGCCCAGTGTAGTTGTGCAGTACAAAACCAAACAACCATGCAATAATGATAGATGCAAAAAAGGAAGGCAAGGACATTCCTAACACTGAAATAAATAAGATTACCTTATCAATAAAAGTATCCTTGTACAGTGCCGAAAACACCCCTAGAATTAAACCCAAGAACAAAGCAATACCAATGGATGAAAGTGCCAAAACAAAAGTATTTTTAAAGGTATTACCTAGTATTGTAGTTACTGAAGTCCCATTTCGCACAAAAGATTCCCTAAGGCAAGGAACTTTAAAAACTAGTGTATAATTGGCAATGCTAAACAGTTTAGTAAATTGATATTTTCCACTTGATAAAGAAGTAAATCCAGTAGTACTATTATGATGAAATGAAAGTGGTAAAACATCATTAAGGTACAAAGCATATTGTTCCCCAACCGAACGGTCAAAAGCATATTTTTGCTTGATAACAGCAAGCTGATTAGCATCCTCACGCTTGTCCAACATCATACGAGCAGGATCGCCAGGCAATACATTAAACAAAAAGAAAACTAGCGTAAGCACCCCCCATAAAACTAGGATACCATATGTTATCTTTTTTGTAATGTATGCAACCACAGTTTATTCAAATAATTTTTTGAATTCCTCAGCTTTAAAAGCATTCGCTCCTGTGCCATCATAAAAACGAATCTGATTTCCGTTATCTAAATAAATAACCGCAGGATTCTCGTATTCATACCCTAGTATTTCAAGGTAAGAATTGATTGCATCATCTTCATTATAAAATGGCAATACTTGGTAAGAATACTCTCTACCTGCATAAGCAAAAAACTCAGGGATTCTATCCGCTTCCGAATCGGAAAAAATAATATGCATTTCCGGGAAATAAGCAATAGAATCAGCAAGTTCATTTAATGATTTTGCAGCATCCATGCAATGCTCACATCCTGCATCAAAAAAGCACAATATCTTTTTACCATCATTCATGTCCATATCCGAAACTACATATTCCGAAAAACCAGAAACTCTTTTGTTTTTCCCTACTGTTTGCACAGGCAATAAAGCAAACATCAACAGTAAAATTGATAAAAACTGTATGCTTATTTTAGAACAATTATTATTCTTATCATCAGGAGTATTTTTGTACAAATAACCCAACACACCAAGGGTAATTATATTCTTAATTAAAGCTTGTAAAGGCGACATAGGAATCAGCTCACCAAAGCAACCACAGTTTTCGCTATCTCCTAAAAATATAGAATAAGCTAAATGCAAACTAAAC
>Ga0206679_10004556_pt1 | contig 10353 bp, 8 predicted proteins | sample M110012015metaG_FD_155464 | JGI IMG/M metagenome (GOLD analysis project Ga0206679, IMG submission 155464) | Ammonia-oxidizing marine archaeal communities from Monterey Bay, California, United States - M1 100m 12015 | ecosystem: Environmental > Aquatic > Marine > Intertidal zone | place: USA... | reverse complement strand
ATCCGCAGAACATGTTTTGTCCGTAAGATAGTGGGCGTGAATGTTGCTCACTTCATGGGTTCACGTCTTCGGCTACCAGGGGAAAGGGTAATCAGGTTAATTGGACTCGCCTTGTTGAGGTATTTTTGATCTGAACCGGTTGGATCAGTTTTGATGTTCTTTCCAGTGGATTTGTTTTAGGTCTTGATAAACAGTATGTTCAGGGGCTGGTTGAGGTTTGCAGCGAACATGGGTCGAACGCGTCGGCCGTAAGGATATTGACTGGTTGCCGTTCACAGGTGATGAATAATTAGAAGAATATTTAGATAACGAACTAGATTATAAATAAAAGGAGCTATTGAGATGTCTGATGCTAACTTGAAAAATGCTTTAGAGATTATGACAAGTCGTATTGGTGAGCAAACGTCCCAGAGTGAGTGGTTTGAAATTACTCAGGGACGAATCAATGAATTTGCCGAAGTCACCATGGATCACCAATGGATTCATGTGGATGTGGAGAGGGCAAATCAAGGACCTTTTGGCGTACCTATAGCGCATGGTCACTTGACCTTGTCCATTATGGGGCATCTACCCAGAGCAGCAGCGGCGGCAGATGAGGCAGTTCGGATTGAGGGTCAGAAGCTGGGAATTAATTACGGCTTTGATAAAGTAAGGTTTCCGAGCCCAGTACCGGCAGGCTCAAGGATAAGGACTACCAGTACCCTCAAACGAGTAGAGATCAAAGGCAGTATGATTGAGACGATGAATGAAGTCGTGGTTGAAGTTGAGGGTCAGGTTAAACCGGTATGTGTGGCAGAAAGCCTTGGCCGCATGGTCTTCTAGTCCGTTGTGAAATTTGTTTGACAGTTTAGCCTGGTAGCCTAAGAGACACTTTTGGTTCTTCGTTAACCCTTGAAAACGATGATGACAAAGAGACGAAGTGTTGAATAGAGTGTACGCGATTTTCGATACCGCACCCGCAAGAGATATTCTGCTGAAGTGAAAATTCGTATCGTACTGGAAGGTTTGCGTGCAGAGGTCGCAGCCTTAAAGGAAACCCTGGGCGAAGTTGTCATGGAAAATAGACTGCTTAAAAAAAGTGTGCCCAGGGGTAGGCAGGACGATGTATGAGGTATTCCGCTGCCGAAAAAAAACGAGATTATTCAACTGGCGCAGAATTCGAATCTGGCCATACGTCGTTCCCTGGCACGACAGGATATACACAAATCTACATTCTACTACTGGCTTAAACGTTATCAGGACAACGGCGTTGATGGCTTGGGAGACAAAAAGCCACGGCCACAGGTGCTCTGGAATAAAATCACTGTGCATTAGAGATTTGATCATAGACCTGGCGCTAGATAAACCGGCGCTCTCACCTGGAGAAATAGCAGTCTGTCATACGGACGAAAAGGCTTACTTTGTGTGGGAATCCACTGTCTATCGGTTGTTGAAGCAGCAGGATCTGATTACCAGTTCGGCCGATATTTTGGTGCAAGACAGTGATAACTGTCCCTGTTATATCTCTGGCGAATTCGCAGCTTATCTGGGAAACAAAGGTATGACACATGCTCGTAGTCGTGCCTATCATCCGCAAACCCATGACAAGATTGAACGCTGGCATCGATCGATGAAAAACCAGATATTGTTGAGCAACTACTATCTGCTGGGTGAGTTACAAGAACAACTGCATCAGTTTGTGAGTTATTCTAATCACGAGCGATATCATGACTCTCTGAGTAACCTGACACTGGCTAATGACTTTTAGGGTCGGGGACAAGTGATTCTCGAGCAACGAGAATTGATAAAACATAACACTTTAGCATTGAGGCGACAGATACATTACGATAGACGTCAACCCGGATGAACTGATCTGTCTCTTAGATCAGGCTGTTTTTTTGTCCTAAAGGTGTTGACGACTTACACTGGCTCAATAACAGGTTTACGTTTTGCAATGCCAAGAGATATCAGTATAAGAGGTGATGAAAGTGAATAAAACAAATATTCAAGGTAGGTGAAAGATGGTGGAATCTAGAGTTGTAGACAGAGAAGTAGATGAGCAGGACAGTCAGAAAGAAAAGATGACTCTGCGCAGGCAGGATTTTGCCAGACTAAAGTCGGTGGGGTTTCAGCATGGCGCTATAGTTGTGGCCATTATGACTCTCTGGGCCAGCGCCAACGCCTGGGCACAGCAGACGGGTATGATCCTGGCTGAGGGTGTATCGATTGCGGGTGGTTTCTTTGCCGGCGTTGCGCTTGCTTTCCTCTTTCATGAATGGGGGCATTTTAGTGGTGCCAGGTTGTCTGGATCCATTTCACCCGTCCTGGGGCAGCGAAAATCTTTTTTCATGTTCAATTTTGATTTGGAAAAGAATAGCCGAGGCCAGTTTCTGGCCATGAGCCTGGGAGGTCCATTAGCTAACTGGGGACTTGTCGTGGTGGTACTGGTAACTTTACCGGTGATCAATTTGGCTACTATAATGTTACTAGCGGCCACTATAGGCGTAGCCATTAATGTCTGTATTTTCGAATTACCAGTGATCCAGCGTGTTTTCCATGGCGCCGCACCTGGCCAGGCGCTGCCTCAGAGAGTAGCTGAGCAAGGCCGAAGTGGCTGGCTCTCGAAATCCGCTGGTTTGTTGGTTGGCGCTGGTGTTTTTCTCGGCTTGGGCGTGCTCTAGCGGGCCCTATGGTACCGCAACCCGGGCAGTAATTTCATAAATGTCTTAGAAGAGGGAGAAGCAACAACAATGATGGATTACCAGACTATTTCGATAGAAAAGCAGGGTCCGGTAGACCATCTCTGGTTGGACCGGCCTGAAGTCTTAAATGCCATCAATACCCCGATGGTGACTGAGCTCAGGGACTATTTTGCCGGTTTGGCAGAGAACAAAGAGACTCGGTTAGTTGTCTTGCGCGGGCGAGGGCGGGCCTTCTGCGCCGGCCTGGATATCAAGTCAGCGATTAACCGGGATGAACCCACTCCGTTTGGTGGCGGCATGGGGTTCCAAGGCTATCTTGCCGATGTCTATATTAGAATGCGTCGCTGCCCGCAACCCATTATTTCGCTGGTTCAAGGCCCGGCCTGTGGAGGAGGCTTTGCTTTTATGCTGGCCTCCGATATACGTATTGCTGGCGAGAGCGCAAGGATGAACGCTGCTTTTATCCGCATTGGACTTTCCGCCTGCGACATGGGAACGAGTTATTTTCTACCCAGACTGGTCGGGACCTCCATCGCCTCTGAGCTGATGTTGACTGGACGTTTCATTGATGCTCAACGGGCTTACCGCGTTAACCTGGTATCAGAAGTCGTTGCGGATGATCAGCTTGAGTCGGCAGCACAACCTTACATAGATCAAATGCTGACGACGTCGCCCATGGGATTAAGGCTGACCAAGGAAGGATTAGATTTAGCCATTGATGCATCGAGCCTTGAAGCCGCGATGGCTGTGGAGAATCGAAATCAGTTACTTTGTTCAAGAACTGAAGATGCCCGAGAAGGCATGGCAGCATTTGTCGAGAAACGATCGCCAGTTTATAAAGGACGATAATATGAAGTTTGGCATTTTTTTCGAGCTCTCGACGCCCAGGCCTTTTTCTCGAGAAGTTGAATGGCAGGTCTATCATAATGCCCTGGAGCAGTGCAGATTAGCGGATGATTTAGGTTTCGATCACGTCTGGGCGGTAGAGCACCATTTTCTTGAGGAGTACTCACATAGTTCGGCACCAGAAGTTTTCCTGTCTGCTGTGGCTGCACAGACTCATCGCATACGAATAGGTCACGGTGCGGTTGTATGCGTACCGGAAATGAATCATCCAGTCAGGGTTGCTGAGCGCGCGGCAGCGCTGGATATCATCTCGAACGGTCGGCTCGAAGTAGGTACCGCCAGAAGCTCGACCTGGACTGAACTGGGTGGCTTCCGGGTTAACCCGGATGATACTAAAAAGACCTGGGACGAATTTGTGCGAGTTCTACCCAAAATGTGGACTCAGGAAGAATTTTCCTGGCAAGGGAAGGGCTTTAGCATGCCTTCACGTAATGTGTTACCCAAACCCTATCAAGACCCCCACCCGCCTTTATGGGTGACGGTGACGACGCCGGGAACCGAGTTGGATGCGGCACATAGGGGGTTGGGTTGTCTGGGTGTTTCAGCAGCAGGTTATGAAGAGCAGGAGCGACGGACCCGGGAGTATCATCGCCGAGTTCAGGTTTGTGAACCGGCAGGTGGGTTTATTAATGACCAGGTTCATACTATGAATTTCCTGTATTGCCATGAGGATTATCGGGTAGCTCGTGAGATAGGGTTGCCGATGGTGAATGCCTTTAATGTAGCAAATACCCACCTGTATTGGACCCGGGAGGCTTTTCCCACTCGCGCCTACCAGACGCTGGGAAATGCAGGCGCCCATATGAAACAAAAAAAACCTCTAGTAGATGACCCCAGCGTGGCTAAGGGTCTACCAGAAGGTGTTGGCATTGGTGATCCAGAACACTTGATTGCAACCATTAAAAAATGGGAATCTGTCGGTGTTACCGGCATAAATTTCCTGCTCAATGCCATGGAAATGATTCCGCAACAACAGGTTATGGATAGTATGAAAATGTTTGCCCGTGAAGTAATGCCGAAATTCCAAAGCCCAGGCCATGTTGATGAGGCCGTGTATACACCCAATCGTATCAGTCCGGTGGGGCAATAATATGCTAGTTGGATCTGCGGACATTGATGAATTAAAGAAGAATGCGGGAACAATATCCCAATTTACTGCCGGCGATATTGTTTTTGAGGATACAACTTGTTTTCAGCTGGTTGCCGAGATGGATAATACGGCTCGAGAAGCGTTACTGCCCAGTGCCTTGCATCCTACTATCCCAGCCAGCATGGTATTACAGGTTTTCAATGTAAGGACATCGGTCTGGGGTGCATTTTTGCTGTCTCTAATTAGGGTATCCTGCAGGAGTGGCGTGCGCGCACGCGGCTTTACGCTCGGCGCCATGGTAACCACCGAGATAGCCCAGAAAGGTTTAGAGGGTGTGCTGGGACTGGGTACCAGGTTAGCTGTTATCGACATGCAAGAGGCCTATGCTGAGACTCGAATTAGCGTATTGTTTTCAGGCACCCAGGTCCTTGAGATTCAGGCTTTGGATCCCGAACCATTGTCAACCAGTGACCTGCAGTTTACGGGCACCTTGAACCTGGCTAATACACCGAATGGGCTTCGGCTGGTTCAGGTCGAATGTATCCCCCAACTAACCCGGGTGGAAAGATTACAGTCGACTTTCAACTCGTTCCAGGGAGAATACTGGGGAAGTCCGTTATTGCAGCCAACGCAAGTCGTTACCTCTACCATCTCTAGAGGAGATTTCCTGTTACCAGCGATTCGATTTGTTTGTAAACCCGATGAGTTGGCGTTTACAGGAACGGAATCGGTGAAGTGAATTCAATGTCCGGACAGGTTGCATTGGTCACGGGGGCCGGACGCGGTGTTGGTCGGGCAACTGCTATTCGTCTGGCCAGAGAAGGTGTACGGGTTATTGTTAACGACCTGGATAGTGCTGAACTTGAATCCACTGTTAATACCATCCGATCCATGGATGGTATGGCTACGGGATTTGTTGGTAATGTGTGCGAGCCTGAAATTGCGGATGAACTTATCCAGTTCTGTTTAACGACCTATAATCAGGTCGATATTATAGTCAATAATGCCGGTTATATCTGGAATGGTGCAATGCATAACCATACAGACGAGCAGTGGCAGGCCATGCTTGAGGTTCATGCAACGGCCCCATTTCGAATTCTGCGGGCTTTTTCTGAGTGGATGCGACCCGTAGCAAAAGCAGAAATGGCCGCTGAGGGTCGTGCATCCTGCAGGAAAGTCGTCAATGTGTCCTCGGTCAGTGGTACCACAGGCAGTGCTACCCAGATTGCCTACGCGACAGGGAAAGCAGCAGTGATTGGGCTCACTAAAACGCTGGCTAAGGAATGGGGGAGGTACAATGTTACGGTTAATGCGGTCGCCTTCGGTCATATCGAAACTCGACTAACCCAGGTTTATGATGAGTTGCCACCCGCCATCGATGTGATGGGTCGGAAACATAAGGTCGGGCTTGCATCTTCGCAGATAAAAGCGATGGAAAAGGCCGTGCCGCTGGGAAGACCCGGAACTGTTGATGAAGCTGCTGGCGCTATTTATCTACTGTGCACGCCTGATGCAGATTATATTACCGGAGAAGTCCTGACCTGTTCTGGTGGAGCCTGAGTCGATGTGCCATAGCACTGGAGATTAACTCACCTGGGTCAGACTCCTGACTTGATCAGCCGAAGCGTGAGCGTCAGGGACGCAGCCAGGTCATAGTGTTTGCGATATGGCCGACATCAGCCGAGTTCAATGCGTTAGTGCAATACAATTGAGGTTAGTATGAAAGCATCATTCAATCCATCGGATTCACAAATTGCCGCGGCCGGTCAGCGTGCTCATAGCCTGCATCTGCAGCATTCAGAGCGCTTGCGGGAGGCGCTTTATGAAGTGACTGACAAGGCCTGGTCGTATGTGGGCAATGGCTTGTCAAATCAATCCTTTATCGAGGGTCCAGAGGGGCTTATAGCAATCGATACTGGCGAGAGCATCGAAGAGATGCAAAAGGCCATCGAGGTTATCAGGACAAAGACACAAGCACCTATTGTTGCCTGTATCTATACGCATTTTCACTATGTCAGTGGCACCAGGGCCATTATTGAAGAGGCTGGCTTGTCTGACCTGGCCATTTACGGTCATACGGGTATCGCGGCGAATTTGGAACGATTTGGGGGTGAAGTGGGGCCACGCGGTTCAAGGGGGATGGTCCATCAGTTTGGCATATCAATGCCGGACGAGGGCGCTGATGGCCTGGTTAATATTGGCCTGGGACGCTTCTTTCGTAATCCTGATCATGCGCCGTTCTCACCGGGTTACCTGCCCGCCACGGTGACCTTTGATGCGCCCTTTAAAACGCGCATAGCAGGCCTGGAGGTAGAGTTTTATCCGGCACCCAGCGATGCTACTGATTCTGTTTCTATCTGGTTTCCAGAGTTAGATATTGCGGTCAACAATCTGCTTTGGCCGGCATTTTTTAATATTTTTGCCATCAGGGGGGAAGAGTACCGGGACCCCAGGATATTGCTGCGAGGTCTGGATCAACTGCATGGCTTCAATGCGGAGCACCAGATTGCCACTCACGGACCGCCGCTCAGTGGCCGCAGTCTTATATCGGCAACGATAAGCCGGTACCGCGATGCCATTCAGTTTGTTTTTGACCAGACCGTAAGAGGTGCCAATCGTGGCTTAAGCCTCGATGAGCTGATCGCTGAGGTGTGCCTGCCCGAGCTGTTTGATTCGGATTTTCATACACAGCAGTTGTATGGCCTGGTTGAACATCATATCCGTCAGGTCTATACCGGCCTGTTCGGTTGGTTTGACGAAGATGAGAGTAAATTGTTTCCCACACCGCAACCAGAAAAGGCTGCCAAAATGATCGCAGCCTTCGGTGGTATTGATGCCAGCCGGCAGCTTTGTGACCAGGCGCTGGGTCAGAAGGATTATCGTTGGTCTATTGAGGTCGCCAGCCATCTGGTGAAAAGCCAGGTCAATGCACCTGAAGAAGACCGGCTACGATTGGCGGCAGGATTAAAAGGCGTGGCTTATAGCACGCCTTCGGCAAACGCCCGAAACTGGTGTCTGACCCGGGCGCTTGAACTTGAAGGCCAGCTTGATCTGTCGAGATTCAGGGTGCATCGCTTCAGGGAACGGGAAATCCTCAATACCCGTGCTGGCCAGTGGGTCAGTGTGCTCAAAGTGCTGCTTGTCCCGATGCGCTCGGCTGGCAAGAGCGGTAGCCTGGGCTTCGAATTCAGTGATGGCAGCAGTGCAGGGCTGATTATTCGTAATCAGGTTGCCGTACCCTGTGAGTTAGATCAGTGCGATAGCGTAATTAAGGTCGACCATGCTGCCTGGGCGAAATTGCTGGGTGGAAAAATGAACCTATCGGAATTTCTTGAATCCGCCAACGAGTTAACCGTTGAAGGCAAGTCGAAAGCATCGGAGTTGTTAGCCTGTTTTGATTTACCCGGGTTTTCAAGTTGAGGAGCACTGATGTCTGATTTGCCCAAATCAGCCCCTGCATTCAAAGGCAAGATTGGTCGGCTGATCAGTGAGGCCGAACCTTCCAGGCTAGCATTGTCGCAGCCAGCAAAGGGTAAACCCAATGTGCTTCTGATTATGCTGGATGATGTGGGCTTCGGTAGCTGTAGTACATTTGGTGGGCCCGTACCGACGCCAGCGGTTGATCACATTGCCGCTGCTGGTGTTAAGTACAATCAGTTTCATACCACAGCGCTTTGTTCACCTACTCGCGCCGCTTTATTGACGGGGCGGAATCACCACAGCGTTCATATGGGTGGTATTACCGAGATCGCCAATAGTTTTCCAGCTTATGACAGTGCCATACCTCCTGAAACAGCCAGTATTGCCGAAATTCTGAAATTGAATGGCTTCTCTACAGGCTGTTTTGGGAAATGGCATCTAACGCCGAGTTGGGAGCAGAGTCCGGCGGGACCGTTTGATCGCTGGCCAACCGGAATGGGCTTTGAACGCTTCTATGGGATTATCGGTGCTGAGGCCAGTCACTGGGAACCGCCAGTATATGACCAAACGACGCCGATTCAGCCGCATCTGGATAAACCGGACTATCATTTAACGGAAGACCTGGCTGATCGAGCCATCAATTGGATTGAACAGCAAAAGGGATCAGCACCGGATAGGCCTTTCTTTTGTTATTTTGCACCCGCCGCAGTGCATGCGCCTCATCATGTGCCAGAGCAGTGGATTAAACCTTTTGAGGGTATGTTTGATGACGGCTGGGATGCGCTTCGAAACGAGATTTACCAGCGTCAGATAACATCAGGGGTGATACCGCCTGGCACTGGGCTGACCTTACGGCCAGAACAGATCCCCAGTTGGGACGAATACCCGGATCGGTATAAGCCGGTGGCCAGACGATTGATGGAAGTGTTTGCAGGTTTTCTTGCGCACACCGATGCCCAGGTAAATCGAGTCATTTCAAAAATAGAGGAAATGGGTCAGTTTGATAACACCCTGGTGATTTATCTGACCGGCGATAATGGCGCTTCTGCCGAAGGTACGGTGCATGGCGCCTGGAGTGCGCCGTCCTTTCAAAATGGGGTACATGAAGATCCTGAGTGGTTACTGGAGCACATGGCCGATTTTGGTACTGCCCGATGTGAGAATCATTTCAATGTTGGCTGGGCCTGGGCCCTAGACTCTCCCTTCCAGTGGATGAAACAAGTGGCCTCGCACTTTGGTGGCACCAGAAATGCCATGGCCATTTCATGGCCAGCTGGAATTGCCAGCAAAGGCGAGATGCGCTCTCATTTTCACCATGTTATCGATCTTTTCCCAACTATTCTTGATGTGCTGGAGGTCGAAGTGCCGGCGAGAGTCAATGGCGTTGTGCAACAACCAGTGCAGGGTACCAGTATGGTATACAGTTTCTCTGACAGCGGTTCGGAGAGTAGACGAACGACCCAGTATTTTGAAATTTTAGGTAATCGTGGAATTTATCATGATGGCTGGATGGCCTCTTGCTTTCATGGTCGGCTTCCCTGGATACGATTTGCGGGCTACCAGTTCGATGGGCCCCAGGAAGTCTGGGAGCTCTACAATATTGCTGAAGACTTTTCCCAGGCAAACAATCTGGCTGAGGTCGAAACGGAAAAGCTCGCCACCTTGCGAGCCTTGTTTGAAACAGAGGCAGAGCGCTATGGCGTGTATCCCCTCAGGGATGCTTCTGGACGGCGAAGCGGCGAGTATGCTGTACCGCATTCGCTGGAAGGTCATCAACAGATGACTTATACCCGAGCGCATGTGCGAATGCCAGAGCACTCAGTGATCAGCTTAAAAAACACCTCTTTCGCGATCGCCGCAGAGGTGGTGAGCCCGGCAGGCGGCCCTCAGGGCGTTATCGCCTGTCAGGGGGGCAATATGGGTGGCTGGAGCCTTTATGTAGACCAGGGAGGTCTTGTCAGTTTTGTTTATAACTGGTTTGGTCATGAATTTACTTTATTGCAGGATAGTACCGCATTGCGTCCAGGTAGCTGCAGTTTAGAGGTACTGTATGAGCATGAAGGTGATTTTGGTGGCGGCGGCAAAGTTGTTTTGCTGGTAAATAGGCTGGTGGTGGCTCAGGGCAGTATACCCAGGACGGTACCGGTTATATTTTCAATGAGCGGTGAAACCTTTGACATAGGTGTGGATACAGGATCCCCGGTGGGCCATTACCCGCATACTTTTGCATTTAATGGCGAGATAAAAGGTGTCACC
>Ga0206679_10004554_pt1 | contig 10356 bp, 7 predicted proteins | sample M110012015metaG_FD_155464 | JGI IMG/M metagenome (GOLD analysis project Ga0206679, IMG submission 155464) | Ammonia-oxidizing marine archaeal communities from Monterey Bay, California, United States - M1 100m 12015 | ecosystem: Environmental > Aquatic > Marine > Intertidal zone | place: USA... | reverse complement strand
ATATATGGAAAAAATTATACCATATAGCAGATAATATTTCATTCGGAGATGGATCTATTGATTTGATGCCTACCCTCACTCGCGGCACAGCTGCTTATCTACAAAAGACTAAACCTAATGTAGTCATAAGCACTTATCCTTTGTACGGAAACTTAATAGAAAGACTCTTTGGAGCAAACAAGCTCCCTTTCAAGCTTATCACCATGGTTACCGACTCTAAATCAATTAACAGAGCATGGCTAAATAAAACTTCAGGGCACTTTCTAGTTTTGGATCAAGTCTCGGCAGATTTCTTTCTTACAAACGGAATATCCCAAAAAAGAATTCACATCACTGGCTTCCCGGTATCTCCATCATTTGAAGACCACCTTCCAAACCGAATGGAAACAAAACTCCCCAACCCTTTCAGGATACTTTACACCCCAAGTACAAAAACCCAACACTTCAAAGATACACTCAGGGCAATTCATCAAATAAAAGACAATTCAAACTGCAACATATCATTAACTATCGTCTTAGGAAGACATGCGAAAAGATTGAGAAGTACAGCCAATGGTGAAAAAGACAATAAAACCAAAATAATTGAATGGACCAATAACATGCCTGAACTGCTAAGCAAACATCATTTGGTCATTGGTAAAGCTGGGGGAGCCTCAGTTCAGGAAGCTCTTGCCTCATCTTGCCCAATGATTATCGACTCAATGATTCCAGGACAAGAAGAAGGAAACGCAGAGTTAATTGCTAATTTTGGAGCCGGATTAATTGCTACAGATCCACAAAAACTACAAATAGAAATTGGAAATATACTAAAGGGAAATGGAACAAAATGGTTAACCATGCGTAAAGCCGCAAAGAAAAACAGACCAACAAGAACAGCTCATGCCGTAGCAAAAATATCAAACCAATTGAACTAATAAGAGCTCTTACTAACGACTTAAATCACTCTGAAATAAAAGCTTAAATCCTCCATTCTGTAAAGCAGTCGAAGCAAAGTCCGCATCCTCAACACTCAGAGCCACTAGAGTCCATCCTTCATTACTAACATTGAGAGGATAGCTGGTATGTATGTTAGTCTCTGCCGCAGACAAAGCGGCAAGGCACGGCTCAAGGGAAGCCGCACCTTCACTTAATTGGATGACCACAATTTCATTAACAACGTAAGGAATTCCCCTTTCAATAAATAACGTTTCGGTAAGCTCTGGGTCGCTAACAACTAATCTAAGAATAGTTACATCGAAAGAGTCCTGTATACTAAAACCAAGCACATGAACCTTTGAATCATTCAACAGCTTAATCATCGAGTGCATAGCACCGATACGATTTTCAAGCATTAGTGAAAATTGCTTAACTGGATCCCCCTTAGCTACTGCCGAATCTTCAATTCCCATTTTATTTAAGTGATTTAAATTTATGACCGACAATCATGGAATCTCACTCATTCCAAATGAAAAGATTAATCACAACCCAGTCAATTAGTCAAATTTAACCCAACTCTCATTAATCAAATCTAGAATATGCACCTGATTAACTCCCCCTTTAGGATCCTTAGGAAACTGAAGCCTAAGAATACAATCTTTTTGCCATTCATCATATAAAAATTTCTGGATTCTCTCTGACAATTTGGTACTAGCATCAACGTATCCAAATAGAATGTCCTCTGATTTCCAATCATCGATGCGAACACATATCCATTTTTCTCTATCTGGAAATGCAAAACCTGAATTCACATCAAGAGTTGCTCTAACACGAAAATCAATTGTCTCTAGATTCTGATTATCAATAAAATCCTCCCAATTCATAGAGCTGTACCTTACAAACTCCTCCCAATCTACTAGGAACCCACTGTCAGAATCTTCCAATATTACAGACCTTGCCCGGATGTCATCTTGGACTGTGATATTTGCAATCCAAAAATTAGGTGGATCTTCAAATTTTAACACTGAATCAATACTCTTTAGCCTGGGAACTGAAAATTCGTTTCTTGAATAATAATCAGCCAAACGATCTGAAACGCTATCGCCCTTCCTTATGACACCGTAAAGTTCTTCTTTTTTGGTAACTCCAAAAAACTTTTTAAGTGTATCTCTAACACGTAATTCAGTATCTGCTGTGTTCTCTCCTTCAATAGGAACTAATGGTTTCAGAAGGTGCCCTGTTGAATTTTTTCCACCCCATAATAAAAAGATAATGAGCACAATTAGACCCACAGTAATAAACCCTACCGCCTTGACTTTAAATGTGATCTTTTCTTTCTGATGCAGAGGCTCGAGAACTAACCCGATGGGAAGATCCACAGAACTAGCAATATCTACGTCCAAATTAAGTTCCTCGGTAACATTTAACTCTTTCCTAATACCATTTGAATCAAGCTCTTCAATTAACTCACCATAGGTTGCATCAGCGTCTTTATTATCTAATCCCTTCCCTCTATAAATCTTTACTTCTTCAGTGTCATCTGGGCTGCTCTCGAACTCTGGTTTTTTTGACTTTTTTATAATTAAAGCATCCTCATTTTCTTCAAAATTTACATCTAATGCAGGCAGGCTCTCTAATGAATTCGCCTCTTCACCTGAAAACAAATCGGCTTCTTCAGGTTTATTTTCAGATGAGGATTCAAGCATGATGTAATTTAATAAAACAATAATTTGTAACTTATAATATGGTAATTTGTGTAAGTTGATAATTACATTTGTTTCTGTGTCTATCCACTCCCAAAATTGAAATGTTTTCTAGATAGACCTAAAGACCATTTACAGCTTAATATTATTACAATAAAATGAAAACCCTAACACTTCTCTTCCTCTCATATTTTGGATTAATTCTATTAACATCTACAGCCGAAGCCTTTAATAAAAAGAAATTTCCGGCGCATTGGGGAGATCCACCTAAGATTCAAACTCGAGATTTTAGACCTCTTCCAGGAGGTTACGGAAACGGCAGTTCAACCCTTGCAAAATGGATATCAAAAAATCTTGAGCAAGATAAAATAAAAGGAATACCAAAGAAATCTTTTGTTACACTCTTCGGTCCAGATACTAAAAACTTAGATGGCTGGTCAATAAAAAGTGGTTACGCTTCCTATAAAATTCATGAAAACTCTATACTTGGAACCACAGCCAAAGGAAGCGGTAATACTTTCCTCTGTACTGATAAAAATTATTCTGATTTTGAACTAGAATTCGAAGTTAAATGCGACAATAAACTCAATTCCGGAGTTCAAATCCGTTCCCAATTAAAGAACCCTTCCAGTAAATACGGAGGCCGAGTGAATGGGCCTCAAGTTGAAATTGAAGCGAGCGGACAAAATGGTGCGGAGGCAGGATATGTGTATGGTGAAGCAACGGGAAGAGGTTGGTTAACTCCAAAAGAACGGCTCAAGCCCCACAAACACTTTAAGGATGGTAAATGGAACAAGTACCGAATCATTGCAAAAGCAAACAGAATTCAAACTTGGATTAACGGCAATAAAATTGAAGATTTAACCGATGAAGCCATCTATAAAACACATTCAGAAGGATTAATTGGTTTACAGGTGCATGGCATAGGAAAAAATGCAGGGCCTTTTACAGTTCAGTGGCGCAACATTAAGATAAAAGAGCTCTAAAAGCTTCATCTTATACATGCGCCTCATTGCATCTTTCCTTCTTTTATTCTCTGTGCTGTCAAAAGCAAAAGAGCATAAGCCTAATATTTTATTCATTTACCTTGATGACTTCGGTTGGCGGGACACCAGCTACGCTGGATCAGACTTTTACGAAACTCCTAACATAGATAATCTAGCAAAGGGGGGAATGGTTTTCTCAAACGCTTATGCAGGGGCTGCTAATTGCGCTCCTTCTCGAGCATGTCTCTTATCAGGGCAATACAGCCCCCGTCACAAAATATATAATGTAGGGACGGGTCCAAGGGGGAAATCTGCATATCGCAGACTCATTCACATCCCTGGAACCAACACACTAAGTCCAGAGATTCCCACCTGGGCTAAAGCTGCTAAAGAAGCTGGTTATGCCACTGCATCCATTGGAAAATGGCATTTGAGTTCCGATCCAACACTTCACGGCTTTGATCTTAATATTGGTGGAAGCAAATCAGGGAGTCCACCAAAAGGATATTTCCCACCACATGGAAAAGTTACGGGACTCACCAAGGTCGATAAAAACGAATACCTGACAGATACTCTCACTTCAGAAGCTATTAAGTTCATCAATAAAAAAAGTGATCTTCCATGGCTCCTATATCTTACCCACTTTGCAGTTCACACTCCAATCCAAGCAAAGATTAAAGACAAGGAATACTTTGAAAACAAACCCCCTGGAAAATTACACAAAGATACAATCATGGCTGCAATGATTAAGAGTGTTGATGATGGAGTAGGGAAAATTATATCCACCCTTAATTCCCTAGGCATAAAAGAAAAAACAGTTATTATTTTTTACTCTGATAATGGAGGATACGGACCAGCAACCTCAATGCATCCGCTCAAAGGTTACAAAGGAACTTACTACGAAGGAGGAATACGTGTACCTTTTTTCGTAAACTGGCCAAAAGTAGTCCGCTCCGGATCCAAGTGCGAAACACCAATCACGGCAGTAGATCTATATCCCACGATCTGCGAAATTACAGGAGGACAAATTAACAAAGATCATAACTTGGATGGGATCAGCTTAATCCCATTACTGAAAGAAAAAGTAATTAAGGAGAGATCCTTGTATTGGCATTTCCCCGCCTATTTGCAAAGCTACAAAAGATACAATGAACAACCTGACCCTCTGTTCCGGGCCCGACCCTGCGGCGTAATTAGGAAAGGAAAATGGAAACTCATAGAATATTTCGAAGACGGACGGACTGAACTATTTAACTTGGACACTGATATTAGTGAGAGCAAGAATCTTGTAACTGATCATCCTGAAATAGCTTCTTCCTTACGATCATCCCTTTCTGAATGGAGAACTCAGATTAAGGCTCCCGTGCCCACGCAACCAAACCCTAAATTCGATCAAGAAGCTGAAAAAAGAGCAATTAACGAATTACACAAAAGGAATCGTGATAAAAAGTAAAAAATACAAATCTACACCCAAAAGAATTATCTAATTCCCTGAAAAAATCATGCGCTGGCCCTCTCACTCAAAAAACATCTTCATATTTTTTGTTGTGCTCACTGCATACATGATATCGGTTTTAGGTCAGGACATAGTAGAGGAGCCGGCTCTAGAACGGATTACTAAAACCGTACAAATAATCAAAAAATCACTTCCTTCAGTAGCCTCCATCCAGACATTTAAAGAATCAGGAACGCCCGGAGTCTATAATGTACAAGCTGGAAGCGCTTCTGTAATCCATGAATCTGGATATCTCCTAACCAATGATCACGTTGTAAGTGAAATCGTACAGGGTAATGCAATTTTATATGGAAATCCCCCTTTACCATTTAAAACAATTGCCAGAATGAGTTCAGAAGATTTAGCAATAATAAAAATTGATACTGAGAACCCTTTACAGCCTCTTCCAATTGGCCGAAGCAATGATCTAATGCTTGGCGAACCAATCTTAACGATTGGTAATCCAGGAGGTTTAAATCATTCAGTTTCCACAGGAATAATAAGTGGTATTAATCGTTCCACATCGACAGGAGCAGCTTTTCTTCCTTGGATGATACAAACTAGCGCTGCCGTGAGTGGCGGAAATTCCGGGGGACCTTTAATTAATGCACTAGGGGAACAAATAGGAACAATCACATCAAAGCAACTCGACTCCGAGAATATAAATTTTGCAATCGCGATTGACAGAGTTAGGGAAGTTTTCCCACGAATGCTATCCCCAGAATTACGGTACGGGTTCTGGGTCGGGGTCAAAATTGATATGTATGGACCAATTGCTAAGATTTTATCAGTCACAGAAAAGTCACCTGCACAAAAAGCAGGTTTAGTTGCAGGTGATATTATAACAAAAATTGATAACTCTTTAATCAAGAATGGGTTTGAATATTTATTCGCTCTAATTGATAGGAACCCTGAAGAAGCACTCGAAATCGAATACATCCACGAAAAAGAAAAGAGAAAATTAAGACTAATATTGTCAGAATTAGAACTACTCACTCCTGTCCCTGAAGAAGGGATGAAACCAGGCATACGTTTCGAAGCATTTTCAGGAAAATGGAATAAATTACCAGACTTTAATTCATTAGAAACAGTAAAGGAAGGCATTGTTAATATACCTACAGAACAAGCATTCGTTTCTGAAAACGGTGAAGATTACGGCTTGCGCTTTACCGGATTTATAAAAATTAAAGAAGAAGGGTTATACACTTTTAAGCTGTCCTCTGATGACGGAAGCCAACTATCAATAGGCGATCAACTCCTTGTGGATAATGATGGTCTGCATGGAGTAATAAGCACTGTTGGACTGATAAGGCTAAGGCCCGGAATGCATCCAATTAGCATTATCTTTTTTGAGAATAGCGGTGACCAGAAGCTAGATGTTTCCTATGAAGGACCAAACATAAACACTCAACAAATCCCAGCAGAAATTTATTTCACAAAATAACTCCTCTCATTGAATCTCCTTTTTATTTAAACCATTTAATTGCTCATAATAATCTCATGCCTAAACCTCTAAACATTGCGATCATAGGACATCGATTCATGGGAAGGGCCCACTCGAATGGTTGGAAACAGGCGGAGAAATTTTTTGACCTCGACGCTACACCAATACTGAAAGTCGCATGCGGTCGTAATGAGAATGAACTCACTGAATTTGCCAATAACTGGGGATGGGAGGAAATTTCAACTGACTGGGAAAATGTTATTAATCGAGACGATATCGATATTGTTGACATAGCAACTCCAACATACCTACATCACGACATGGCAATCGCCGCCGCTAAAAATGGTAAGCATATTTTCTGTGAAAAGCCCTTTTCTCTGAACTTAAAACAAGCTGAATCGATGTTAAAATCTGCAAAAGAAGCTAACGTCACACATTACCTCAATCATAATTATCGAAGATGCCCTGCAGTGAGGCTCGCAAAAAAACTCATTGAAGATGGCAAACTCGGAAAGCTATATCATTGGCGTAGTACTTATCAACAGGACTGGCTTGCAAATCCTGAAACGCCTACGAGATGGCAATTGCGAAATGAATATTCGGGTGGAGGACCTCACATTGACCTTGGCTCCCATTGTATTGATCTTGCGCGTTATCTCATTGGCGAAGTCTCATCAATTTCTTGCATTAAAGCAAAATTTGTAAATGAACGCCCATCAGCCGATGCAAAGAAAGAAGAAGTCACGGTAGATGACGCGTCACTCATGACAGTTGAATTTAAAAATGGCGCCTTGGGTTCATTTGAATGCACACGATATGCCAGCGGACGGAAGAACAGGAATCAATTTGAAATCAACGGGAGCAAAGGGAGCGTCGTATTCGATCTAGAAAGAATGAATGAATTAGAATACTTTTCATCTTCCGACACACAAGAAGAACAGGGATTTAGAAAAATCCTCGTAACAGATCCCAACCACGAATATGCAGGGAATTGGTGGCCTCCAGGTCATATTATCGGATATGAACACACATTTGCGCACGCCGCAGCAGATTTTTTAAACGCAATTTCGCGCAAAGAAGCCATACATCCAAATTTCTCTGATGGCGTCGAATGTATGAGGATTCTTGAAAAGGGATCTCAATCAGAGGAAGAGCGTAAAAGGATATCACTCTAATCAGAGCTGTACTTAACCTCTATTTTTTTTGCAGGTATTTCTTTTTATACTTTTCGTATAATCGAGTCTGCTTGTTCGACATATCTATTGGCCGCCCACCAATATAAGCATCATATATTTTGGTAGTTACTTCTAGAGGATCTCCAGAAGTTATTATGAAAGTAGCATCCTTACCCTCCTCCAAAGATCCGAGCCTATCATCAACTCCTAGAATCTGTGCCGGATAAAGGGTCACGGACTTCAGCGCTTCTTCTCTAGGCAATCCAAATGCAGCCGCCCTAGCAGCCTGATAAGGTAAATTCCTCTCATGAGGTGCGTCCATAGATCCTCCAGGACCAGTGATGCAAAATCTTACACCGGCACGTTGAAGTTTAACTGGATTAACCATAGGCGTGTCATAATCCTCCCAACGCCTTCCTGGAAGAGAATTCACAGGACTAATAATGACAGGAACATTATGTTTCTTTAACAGTGGGATCGCTCTCCACGCATCGGAACCTCCGATAATTACAATCTTTATCTTCTGCTCAATGGCAAATTTAATGGCTTCTTGAATCTCGAATAATCTATTTATGTGAACATATATCGGCACAGAACCTGACAAAACACCCTTCATCGCCTCCCATCTCAAGTCCGTCTTTTGCAATAAGTTTCCTACCTTCTTAGCATTCAAATAGGCCCTGGCTTTATTGAAACTTTCTTCAAGTCTGTTTAATTGTAATTTCGCCTTATCGGAAGCTTCTTTAAGGGCTTTCTTCTGCTTTGCGTTTAGAGCCCTCCCAGGATCAGGAACATTCGGCCAACGTAAATGCATGCCAACAGAAGATTTTACCGTCATTTCCTCCCAAGTCCAACCGTCCAGCTTCATCAAGGCTGACTGTCCAGCAATTAATCCATTACTTTGAGGCACGCTCAAAACATGAAGGACTCCGTTACTACGTGTAACCGGTAGCAATTCACTGTCAGGATTAACCGTAACCTCAGCCCTCACATTCGGATTAATATCTCCCGACTCAATCATATCTCTAGTTGCCCTAACTGCCCTAATTTCTGTAAGTCCAAGGACTGTATTTGATGCGATCATCCCCGGATAAATATGCTTCCCCAAACAATTAATCACCTTCACTGATTTATGTTCTTCGATTGGCTTGTCAGGATCAGCTCTTTCTATCTTCTTTATCTTTCCATCTTCAACAAACATTGACCCCATAAGAGAATCAGAACTGACAGGATGAATGACCGCCCCACTAAAAACTAATGTTCCTGTCGGTCCTGGTGATGGGATATTATCATTCGCAAATGCAATTGACAAATGCCCTATCCATATTAAGTGCAATATAAAACAGTTTCTCATCTTAGTTAGACTGACAGCACTTTCCATTAGTGCATGTGTGTAAACTCTTCCCGTTATGATACAACCCTCTAGTAACTGAAGTGCAAGACTTTAACATTACTGGCAACCATCTCGGCCTTTTAGATAACTGAACAGTCTCTTCTTTTGAATTACTGCTTTTATCATTTTTTGAATCATCCTCTGGATCTTTAATTTTCTGCGAAATCACTTTATTCACCAATCTCACTCTTTCATTGATGGCTAGTTTGCGCAAACCGCTATCGGTCTCGAGATCAAAATAAATCATCCCCTCGATCCAGGTTTGCTCCGCTTTAGAATAAGTAGACAATGGATGCCCATTCCAAATAACAAAGTCAGCATCCTTTCCTGGCTCTAATGAACCAACTTTACTATCAATTCGAAGTTGTTTTGCCGGATTAATGGTAACAAATTTCAGGGCCTCCTCTTCTGAAACCTCACCATACTTGACTGCCTTTGCTGCCTCTATGTTCATCCGACATGCAAGTTCGCTATTATCAGAGTTAAATGAGGTAACAACTCCCACTCTGCTCATCAGTGACGCATTATATGGAATTGCATCATATACTTCAAATTTGTATGCCCACCAATCACTGAAAGTGGAACCTCCTGCCCCAATCTCAGCAATTGCATCAGCCACTTTATAGCCTTCTAACACATGCTGGAAAGTTCCTACAACAAAGCCAAACTTTTGAGCAAGCCTTACAAACATTAATATTTCGTCCTGTCGATATGAATGGATATGAACAATTCTTTCACCATCTAATATTTCTAAAACCGCCTCTAATCGATAATTTCTTCTATGAGGACGATTCTCTTTAGCTGCTTTTATTTTATCCTTTCGGTACTCAGAAGCAGCAATAAAGGTATCTTTCATGATCTGCTCGACGCCCATGCGGGTTTGAGGATACCGTGTTGTGTTTTTATCACCCCAATTTGATTGCTTAACATTTTCACCCAAAGCAAATTTAACCCCAGGCTTAGCCCCAACAAATCTTAAGCCGTCAGGATCTGAGCCCCACCGCAATTTAATAACTTGGTTCTGCCCTCCCATAGGGTTAGCAGAGCCATGTAATAAATTAGCAGTCGTCAAACCACCAGCAAGCTGCCTATACAATGAAATGTCTGTAGGATCAAGTGAGTCCCCGATTCGTACTTCTACAGTAACGGCATGAGTTCCTTCATTCACACCCCTGCTAATGGCACTATGAGAATGGCAATCAATTAGCCCGGGAGTGATATGCTTCCCTGACGCATTTATTTCTT
>Ga0206679_10004553_pt1 | contig 10358 bp, 9 predicted proteins | sample M110012015metaG_FD_155464 | JGI IMG/M metagenome (GOLD analysis project Ga0206679, IMG submission 155464) | Ammonia-oxidizing marine archaeal communities from Monterey Bay, California, United States - M1 100m 12015 | ecosystem: Environmental > Aquatic > Marine > Intertidal zone | place: USA... | reverse complement strand
AGATATTGCAAAGCATAATGATGAATTAACATCTATTATTGAGAAACATTCATTTTTAGTTCTAGGTGGAGCCGGTACTATTGGACAAGCCGTAGTCAAAGAGATATTCAAACGGAATCCAAAAAAATTGCATGTCGTGGATATCAGTGAAAATAATTTGACAGAGCTGGTTCGCGATTTAAGGAGCTCAATTGGATATATTGATGGAGAATTTAAGACTCTGGCACTGGATATTGGGTCCAAGATATACGACGCATTTATAGAGCAGGACGGAGCATACGATTATGTCTTAAACTTATCGGCTTTAAAACACGTCCGGAGTGAAAAAGACCCCTTCACTTTAATGCGAATGATTGATGTCAATATATTCAATACGGAAAAAACCATTGTACAAGCCATCAAAAAGGGTACAAAAAAATACTTTTGCGTATCTACGGATAAAGCGGCTAACCCCGTGAATATGATGGGAGGATCCAAGAGAATAATGGAAAAGTTCTTAATGCGTAGAAGTGATGAAATTGACATATCCACTGCTCGGTTTGCCAATGTAGCATTTTCAGATGGGTCTCTTTTGCATAGCTTTAATCAAAGAATTCTCAAGAAACAACCTCTGGTAGCACCAACTGATGTCAAAAGGTATTTTGTCACTCCGGAAGAATCGGGTCAGCTTTGTCTCATGTCATGTATTTATGGTGAATCACGAGATATTTTCTTTCCCAAATTATCTGAAGAATTAGACTTAATCAAGTTTTCTGATATTGCCATTAAATACCTGGAACATCTCGGATATGAACCAAAGATTTGTAGCTCTGAAAACGAGGCCAGAAATAGCATTCGTGACTTGGTTACCCAAAAAAAATGGCCGTGTTATTTTCATCTTTCTGATACTACAGGTGAAAAAGATTTTGAGGAATTTTATACCGATTCGGAAATATTGGACATGGATTCATTCGTCAAATTGGGTGTTATAAAGAATGAATCAGAATTTGATGAATCAAAGTTGAATGCATTTACATCACAAATTGAAGGCCTTAAAAACAAAGGCTCATGGACTAAAAAAGAAATCGTTAATTTATTCTTTGAAATACTGCCTGAATTTGAATATGAAGACAAAGGAAAATTTTTAGACTCTAAAATGTAATACTATTAAAGAAGCTGATTCTGTAATATCGTTTATTAAGAAGACTTTTGCATCTAAGCAAGGAGTCATTCCATTACATGAACCCTATTTTGGGGGGAATGAGATCAAGTATTTGAGCGATTGTGTGGAGAGCACATTTGTCTCAAGTATAGGTCCCTATGTGACTAGATTTGAACAGGATGTAGCCAAATATTGCACTGTAAAAAAGGGCGTCGCTCTTGTAAACGGAACATCAGCATTACATACAGCTTTAAATGTAGTTGGAGTTCAAGCCGGAGATGAAGTAATTACTCAATCTCTAACTTTTGTAGCGACTGCTAATGCCATAAGCTATTGCAAAGCAGAACCGGTTTTTATTGATGTGGATATAAATACGATGGGGCTCTGCCCTATTGCTTTACATGATTTTCTTGACGAATACGCAGAATTGAGAGAAAATGAGTGCTATAATAAAAAAACGGGTAAGAAAATCGCAGCTTGTATACCCATGCACACCTTTGGATTTCCTGCTGAAATAGATAAGCTATGTGAGCTATGTAGGACATGGAATATTCCGATTATAGAAGATGCAGCAGAGGCCCTTGGTAGTATGTATAAAGAGAAAGCCTTGGGCAGTTACGGAGATATTGGAGTATTGTCTTTCAATGGAAACAAAATAATTACTTCAGGCGGTGGTGGTGCCATCATCACGGACAACATGGAATATGCTTTAAAAGCAAAACACCTGTCTACAACTGCAAAAGTGCCTCATTCATACGAGTTTTATCACGACGAGATCGGATACAATTATAGAATGCCAAATATCAATGCTGCTCTACTATGTGCCCAAATAGAACAAATGGACGAATTCCTTTTAAACAAACGTCAACTGGCAGAAGACTACCGAGCATTTTTTGACAAAATTGGAGTGAAATTCAGATGGGAACCGAATAACTCAAGATGTAACTTTTGGTTAATGAGTATAGAATTAGAATCAAAAAATGATAGGGATCTCTTTTTGGAAGCATCAAATAAGGAACATATAATGGCCAGACCAATATGGCAATTGATGCACAAATTACCCATGTTTGCTCATTGTTTTAGGGATAATCAAAAAAATTCAACATATCTTGAAGACAGAATCGTAAATATACCAAGTAGCTATAGACCAGATGTCAAATAACATTATACTTCTAGGATACTCCGGACACGCTTATTCCGTAATTGATGCAGCTCAATCCAGTGGAGAATGTGTAGAACATTATTGTGAAAAAGAAAGTGTAGAAAAGAATCCATTTGAATTGAATTATTTGGGTGATGAAACCCAGTTGAATTTGGATATGTACAAAACCAAATATTGCTTCTTTCCAGCAATAGGTGACAATTTCATTCGAGAAAAATTAATACGATTTATAGAAAATTCTGAATTAGAACAGATTCGGATTATACATCAAAGTGCCTCTGTTTCAGAAAAAGCAGACATAGGTCTTTCCACATTTATTGGAAATGGAGCATTAGTCAATCCCGTATGTAGAATTGGAAAAGGAGTTATTATTAATACCGGAGCAATTATTGAACATGAATGCAAAATTTCGGACTATGTACACATTGCTCCAGGAGCAGTTTTAGCTGGAAATGTAAGCGTTGGTAAGCATTCACTCATCGGTGCAAACAGTGTTATAAAGCAGGGAGTTAAGATAGGAGAAAACAGTATCATTGGAGCTGGCAGTGTTGTTTTACAGGATATTCCAGACAATGCAATAGTTGCTGGCAACCCTTCCAGACTAATAAAAGAAAATGAATAAGGTATTAATCATTGCTGAAGCAGGTGTGAATCACAATGGTGATTTTGAATTGGCCAAAAAGCTCATTAAAGCTGCCGCAGATGCCAATGCCGATGTGGTTAAATTCCAAACCTACAAAACGGAAAAGATGGTAAGCGTTCATGCAAAAAAAGCGCAGTATCAATCTAAAAACTATAATGAGGAGGACAATACCCAGTATTCGATGCTCAAAAAACTGGAAATGCCTATAGACTGGCATCATAAATTACAAGAGTATGCTACCGAATTAAATATTTCATTTTTGTCTACTGCTTTTGATTTAGATAGCCTGGATTTTTTGAACACGCTTCATCCAAGGTGTTTCAAAATTCCATCTGGGGAAATTACAAACAGACCATATCTTGAACGCATTGCGAGCTACAATAAGCCGATTATTTTATCTACAGGAATGTCAAGCCTGAATGAAATTAATTCGGCATTGGCTGTTTTATATGCTCATGGAGCTAGTAAAGAGGATGTTACAGTTCTTCATTGTAATACAGAGTACCCCACACCAATGAAAGACGTAAATCTCAAAGCTATGCTTACCATACAAAACAGCTGTAAAGTAAAAGTGGGTTATTCAGATCACACATTGGGAATTGAGATTCCTATTGCAGCAGTAGCATTAGGCGCTACAGTTATTGAGAAACATTTGACCTTGAATAGGTCTATGGAGGGACCTGATCATGCAGCTTCTCTTGAACCGGACGAATTATCAAAAATGGTTGAGGGTATACGAAATATAGAATTGGCGCTCTCAGGAAATGGAGATAAAGCACCTAGCCCTTCAGAGCAGAAAAATATTGTGCTTGCACGTAAAAGTCTACATGTCAATAGAGATATGAAAATTGGCGATGTTATCAAGTCCACTGACATCCTTGTAATGAGACCCGGAGACGGTATTTCTCCAATGGAAATTAGCGATGTTATAGGAAAAAAGATTATTAAACCAATTGAACAGCATTCTAAACTCAAATGGGAAGATCTAAGCTAAATATTGGAATTTTAACGAGCTCAAGAGCAGATTACGGTATCTACGTACCTGTATTGAAAGCCATGAAAAAAGACGCTGAAATAGAGATTTCAATCATTGCATTTGGCACACATGTAAAAGAGGAATTTGGTTATACCTTGAACGGGATTCTCGATGATGGTTTTGAAGTCCCTTTTCAACTCGATACCTTGTTACCGGGTGATAAACCTGTTGATATTTCGGCTTCATTTGGACATACAAGTAGCTTATTTGCATCATTTTGGGAAGATCATTCCAGTAAATTTGACATTGTACTCTGTTTAGGTGACCGTTATGAGATGGCAGCAGCAGTAACCGCAGGCATCCCGTTTGGAGTGAAATTTGCTCATATTCATGCAGGTGAAACGAGCGAAGGGGCTATAGATAACATTTACAGAGACCAGATTTCGTTAGCTTCTGAAATTCACTTTGTTTCGCTTCCTCAATTTAAAACCCGAATAGAAAATTTAACTCAAAAGAAGAATACTGCTTATGTTGTAGGAGCCGTAAGTCTTGAAAATATCAAGAATACTCCCCTTCTTACAGTTGAAGAATTTTACAAAAAATGGAATATTGATCTGAAATTACCAAGCATATTACTCACAATGCATCCTGAAACGGTGCATTTTGAAATGAATCATCAATATTGTAACGAAATTGAAAAGACAGTCAATTACTTAGCTAAAAAATACCAGCTGATTATTAGTATGCCCAATGCCGACACCTTGGGATCAATTTATCGTGCTTCTTTCGAAAAATCAGCATCTTCACACAGCAGCGTAATTCTCATTGAAAATTTTGGTAATCAATCTTACTTCACTGCAATGCAGTACTGCAATTTATTAATAGGAAATAGCTCGAGTGGATTGCTTGAAGCAGCCTCGTTTAATAAATACGTTTTAAATTTAGGAGATCGACAAAAAAATAGAGCCTGCGGAGAAAATGTCATTCATATTCCAATTAATTTTGAAAAAATTATTGAAGCCACTGAAATGTATATGAATAGAGAATTCCTGAAAAATAACATTTATGCACAGGATAATGGTGTTCAAATCTTAATAGACCAATTAAAATTACATTTAAATGAGCTATAAGCGACATATCATAAGTGAAACCTCGAAAATTAGTGCTGCACTTACTATTCTCGATGAATTAGCTCAGGATGCCCTTCTATTCACTGTAGGAGAAGATACTATTCTCACAGGATCTGTTACCGATGGAGATATCAGAAGAGGTTTGATGAATGGATTTTCTCTGGATTCTCAGCTAAAAGAGATTAGTTATAAGAATACAAAAACCATATATAAAGACAACATTCAAATCGAGGAGCTCATCGCTTTAAGGAATGCCAATATGCGCATTGTCCCAATCCTTGACTCTGAAAACAGAATTCTTGATGTCATTAATTTCAGGATTCAACACTCCATTCTGCCCATTGAAGTAATTATTATGGCTGGAGGTAAAGGGGAAAGATTAAGGCCTTTGACTGAGAAAACGCCCAAACCTCTACTAAAAATTGGAGAAAAGCCGATTTTGGAGCATACCCTAAGAAGATTCGAGAAATTCGGTGTTCATTCTATAGACATTTCGACCAATTATTTATCTGAAAAAATCGAAGAATTCGTAGAAAACAATTCCGACTCATTTAATACGGATATTTCCATTTTAAAGGAAAATTCATTTATGGGTACAATAGGTGCATTGGCATTAAAAGAAAGTTACAACATGGATACCATTTTAGTATCTAATTCTGACTTACTGACAGATGTGGATTATGAGGACTTTTATTTGGATTTTATAAAAAGTAACGCAGATATGAGCGTTCTTAGCATTCCATATCACGTCGATATTCCTTATGCTATCATGGACATTAAAGAAGGGTTTCTTAGTAAATTTCATGAGAAACCGAGGTATACCTATTTCTCGAATGGAGGAATCTATCTTTTAAAAAGAGACCTGATAGACCTTATACCAAAAGGAGAACCTTTTTCAGCAACAGATCTCATGCAGGCTGTTATTGATCACAAAAAAGAAATAAGGACATATGCTCATGAAGGATATTGGCTGGATATTGGTCGTCACGAAGATTATCATCAGGCGCAGGAGGATATAAAAAAAATGGAGTTTTGAGAATAAAAAAGGAAAACATACTTGTTGTAATCCCTGCGAGAGGAGGGTCTAAAGGTATACACATGAAGAATATTAAACATCTTCACAGTAAACCATTACTTCAATATACCATTGAGCTTTCTTTAAAATTATTTAGTAACAATCAAATAGTTGTATCCACTGAAAATGAGCTCATTAAGGAAGTAGCTGAAAAATGTAGCATTGAAGTACCAGAGCTACGACCAGAACATCTCGCTCAGGACAATTCAAGTACATACGACGTATTATTAGATATAATTACGCGCTTGCCACAGGATAATTCATATCAATGTTTATTACTTCTTCAACCAACCTCTCCCTTCCGACTGACATCGCATATAGAACAAGCAATTGAATTATACGATGATTCCATTGATATGATTGTCGGCGTTAAAGAAACAAAATCAAACCCCTATTACAATCTATTTGAGGAAAACGAAACAGGCTTTTTAAGTCTGTCCAAACCGGGAAAAATAGTGGGAAGACAGTATGCCCCAAAAGTATATGAATACAATGGATCTATTTACTTAATGAACATCTCAAGCTTAAAAAAACAGTCCATCTCTGAATTTAAGAAAGTAAAAAAACTAGTTATGGGGAAATTTCATTCCCTGGACATAGATGATGAAATCGACTGGAAAATGGCAGAACTCATTCTGAAAAACAATTTAATTGAACTCAATTAAGAAAAAAACCATACAGGCATTTTCCTGGGATTTTATAGGAAGGTTTTTTAGCCAGAGCAGCACTTTTATTGTATCCATTTTCTTGGCTCGACTACTTGAACCAAAGGATTTTGGATTAGTTGCAATGGCCATGGCGTTCATTCATATTTCCGGGGTTTTTATTGATGTTGGTTTTTCTGCAGCATTAATACAAAACAAAAAAAACACACACCTCACCTACAATACCATATTCATTTTCAATATCCTGGCAGGAGCGTGCTTGACCCTTATTACCTATTTCGCGGCACCATTGATTGGCCTGTTTTACCACAGTGAAGAGGTCACAGTTTTGGTTCAATGGTTGTCCTTGTTTTTTATTTTTAATTCGTTCAACAGAGTACAAAATGCCATTCTGTCAAGAGAGCTGAATTTTAAAGCTTTAACCCTAAGGCTATTCATAGCATCTACCTTAGGAGGTATTGCAGGGGTTACCGCGGCTTATTTGAATTATGGAGTGTATAGTTTGGTCATACAAATACTATACACCGCATTTTTCAGTACTATTTTATTGTGGACTACCTCTTCTTGGCGTCCCAGATTACAATTTTCTTTCCAAGAAATGAGAAATTTATTTGGATTCAGCGTATTCGCTTTTCTCGAGCGTATCATTAATAATATTTTCCTGAGATTGGACGTTTTATTACTCGCTAAAATATTTAATCCTATAGCAGTAGGGTTTTATACAAGGGCTTCTACGCTTCAGGATCAGGTAACAAAGTATTCCTCATCATCAATAATTCGGGTTCTTTTTCCCGTATTGTCCAGATATCAAGATGACCAGGCTGAATTTCGTCGTATCTACATAAAAATGTTTGAAATTATCGCTTTTTTGAGTTTTGGACTAACGGGCATACTTTATTTTCTGGGTAGCGATATTATTATTTTGCTTTTCGGTGAAAAATGGCAGCCATCTGTACTTATTTTTCAGATTCTCATATTGGCCAGTGCCACTATACCTCTAAATTCCCTAATGTGGAATGCCGTAATGAGCCAGGGGAAATCTAAAGAAAATTTTTATTTAGGACTCATAAAAAAGACCATTAGTTTATGTCCTTTTATTATCGCCTATTACACCAATATATACTATTTTACCGTTTCCTGGGTTATCGTAAAATATATTTCGACCCTGTTAAATATGAGCCTAATTCAACGTATATCTGCAATTAAAATAAATAGTCAATTAAAGAGTATTATGCTTTCCTGTATTCCTTTAGTAATTGCTATTGTAACATTTGAGTATTTAAACCTTCAAAATGTAGGGACACGTATTGCGGCAGTTTTAGTGTATATTGTCATATACCTTGTATATAATTCCATAATTAAAAATGAAGGATTTTTGTATATTATTCAAACCATTAAAGAATTAAGAAGTTCTTCTAAAAATCAACTTGTATCATAAATGATTCCCGTCACAAAAACGTATTTCCCTACCATTGAGAGCTATACAAAAAGAATGGAAATTCTTTGGGGAAATGGCATCTTGACCAACAGAGGAGAGTTTGTCACAGAATTAGAACTTAATCTACAAAAGAAATATGCACTTAATCATATTTTATGCACGAATAATGGTACAATTCCAATTCAAATTGCTCTTAAATTATTTGGTAAAAACGGGGAGGTTATTACCACTCCTTTTAGCTATGTAGCTACAACAGCAGCTATTTCATGGGAAAACTGCACCCCGGTTTTTGTAGACATTGACCCAGATTACTGGTGTATTGATCCCTCGAAAATTGAGGCTGCAATTACGTCAAAAACGACATGTATTCTGGCCACACACGTCTATGGCAACCCGTGCCATATTGAGGAAATTGAAAGAATTGCAAAAGCACACCAATTAGAAGTCATTTACGATGCTGCACATTGCTTTGGAGTGAGTTATATGGGCAAGAGTATATTTAATTACGGGAGTATCAGCACGTGTAGCTTTCATGCTACAAAACTATTCCATACCGGAGAAGGAGGTGCATTATTTTGTAATATCCAGGAGAAAGAATCAAAGGTGTTTTCTCTACATAATTTTGGACACAAAGGCCGTTTGGAATTCAGTGGCTTAGGAATCAATGCCAAAATGAATGAATTATGCGCTGCAATGGGACTCTGCATTTTACCGGATATTGATGATATAATACAGCGAAGAAAAAATCAGGTTAATACGTATCTCAATAATTTAAATATGGATAATCTCCGTACTTTTAAAAGAAGAGAAAATGCGGAATTGAATTACAGCTATTTCCCTATTCGCTTTTCAAGTCATGATAAAATGCTTCATGCAGAGTCAGAATTGAACAAACTGGACGTCTTTCCAAGAAGGTACTTCTATCCTACTCTCAACCACTTGCCCTATGTAAAACAGGTTGATATGCCCGTGGCAGAAGCCATCTCTTCTGAAATACTTTGCCTCCCTTTATACTATGATTTAAGCGAATCCGATCAAATAAAGATCTGTAATGTCATAAATAAGATTATCTGATTAAAGAGATGAAACTTGCCATAATGCAACCCTATTTATTCCCTTATATAGGATATTTTCAGCTGATACAAGCTGCAGATGTTTTCGTTCTTTACGATGATGTAAATTTCAGAAAGCAAAGCTGGCTAAACCGAAACAGGATATTATTAAATGGAAAAGAACATCTGTTCACCATTCCCTGTAAAGGAATTAGTTCCTATAAACGAATTAATGAAGTGCAATTGGATAATGACAAGAAACCATTTGTGAAATTTAAAAAGCTCATAGAACAGGCTTATAGAAAAGCACCAAATTACATTAACACGAAAGAGCTAATTGACAAGATCCTCGATAAAAACCCAACGACCATCTCAGAATTAGGAAAAAACTCTATCATGGAGATTTGTGAATTTTTAGATATTAAAACTACCATCCTGACCTCATCTGAAGATTTTTCGGACTCTGCTGAACTTCACAAAGAACACAGAATTATCGATATCTGTAAAAAAATGGAAGCTACAGAATACATCAATGCACAGGGAGGACAGGAGCTCTACTCCAAAAGTGATTTCTTGAAACATCAAATTGAACTGAATTTTCTGATTCCTAATTCAAACAGGGCATATAATCAAATAAATTCTTCAGAATTTATTCCCTGGCTATCCATAATTGATGTGCTCATGCACAATGAAAAAGATAAAGTCATTGAGCTTACTAATTCTTTTCAATTAAAATGAAACGAATTGCTTTACATAGCGTGCCTAGGTCTGGATCCTCGTGGGTAGGTTCTCTTTTAAATGCGCATGAACAGGTCATGTATAGATTTCAACCATTGTTTTCAGATTCATTTGATGCCATGATCAATGAAAATTCGAGCAAATTCGAAATCATTCGCTTCTTCGATGAAATGAAACGTTCAAGTGATCCTTTTATTAATCAGCTATCGTTTAATAATCCACAAAAAGAAATAAAAACGGACAGGGAAATACTTGTATACAAAGAAGTTAGATACCATCATCTGCTTGAAAACATGTTAGAGCAGGATGAAGAACTCATTGTCATTGGATTGATTCGA
>Ga0206679_10004552_pt1 | contig 10359 bp, 7 predicted proteins | sample M110012015metaG_FD_155464 | JGI IMG/M metagenome (GOLD analysis project Ga0206679, IMG submission 155464) | Ammonia-oxidizing marine archaeal communities from Monterey Bay, California, United States - M1 100m 12015 | ecosystem: Environmental > Aquatic > Marine > Intertidal zone | place: USA... | reverse complement strand
CATGTTACGAAGAAAGAAAACAGCGCCATAACCGGTCGCTTCTGTGCGCATTTTAGAACCGCCGTATTCCAACCCTTTGCCAGTTAGCACGCCGACGAATTCATTGGTAATGCGTTTATATTGGCCAAACATAAAACCAATTTCTCGACCGCCAACGCCGATATCTCCAGCTGGCACATCAGTATCGGCACCGATGTGTCGATAGAGTTCTGTCATAAAGGACTGACAGAACCGCATCACCTCATTATCACTTTTGCCTTTCGGGTTGAAGTTGGCACCGCCCTTACCGCCGCCCATAGGAAGGCCGGTCAGGCTATTTTTGAAGGTCTGCTCAAAGCCCAAGAATTTTAAAATAGATTGATTAACGCTAGGGTGGAACCTTATTCCTCCTTTATAGGGGCCGATGGCCGAGTTGAATTGGACCCGCCAGCCGCGGTTCGTTCGAATATTGCCGGCATCATCGGTCCAAGGGATCCGAAAAGATATCACGCGTTCGGGTTCGGCCATTCTTTCTAGGATTTGCAGCTCGTGATATATCGGCTTGTCTGCGATATAAGGAAAAATTGACGAGGCGACCTCGTAGACGGCTTGAACGAATTCGGGCTCACCAGGATTTCGCTTGAGTACTCCCTCCATATACCGTTTCAAATATTCATCTGTTTTTTCTGAGTTTTGATGGATCTTAGACATCGATGGGCTCCGGGGGCTTGGGTTGATTTTAATTGCGCATCTATTTTTTACATCGGAGACAGGCTTCTTTAGCAAGGCCCTTCTCTTATCAGCTTGATTGGTTTGGGGCGATGGCTCTAGATATTTTACTCGGCTTTTGGCGGAGGGCCAAACGAATAGGTGCTCTTGTTACAATTTGATTCAAACTGCCTCGTTTGTGCTCCCTTATCAACAGATCGCGCCTGTAAGTCACGGGTGATCTTCAAATTTTTAGTTAGGTCTATCGATTTCGGCTAAAATTTGGTGTCAAGGACGATATCAGCGCGCAATATTTGCAAAATAATCATCTTCTCTATTAATTTGCGCCTTAACGATCGAATCTAGCCGCGTTATCAGATAATCTGAAAGGGTAGAGGATCGTTCATTTTGGGTTAAGTCCTGAACAACAGGTTTTGCTGGCTCGTCTCAGTGTGAGTGCCCAATAACAAAGATGAGCGCGTGTTAATCATGCGAATTCAATGGCTAACCAGAGTCCTTCTCGAGGTGAGGAGGGGCTGGCGGCGAGGCGGGAACAACACACAGCGCGCCGTGAACGATGTGCATGGTGCAGCAGGGGGCTGTCGTGGTTGAGAGTCAAATGAAGTGTCGAGAAGCGAATATTTTTATAAACGATGGGCCGTAGGGCGTTCCACGCGGGTTAGGCGTGGTAAAGTAGCGTGTGAAGGGCTTTATGAAAAGAGGGTGGATGGCGATTAATCATTTTAGCAGAGCTGCCAATCGATGCTGGTGGCAGCGCAATATTGTTAGACCGATTTTAACAGCAGTGATGTTGATGGGATCGGGATTGTTACAAGCAGGAATGGCGGAGACCAATGCCGTTCATGCTGAGATGTTTTCTGGCGATGGTTTTCCTTCGGCTACTGAGTGTGCGGAGTGTCACCCCAAACAATACAAGCAGTGGTCAGTCTCACAGCATGCTTATGCTCAAATGAGTCCTGTTTTTAATGCAATGCAGGCGACGGTGATGAAATTTACGGCGGGTACAAATGGTGATTTTTGTATTCGGTGTCATAACGCCGTCGGGATGAACCTTGGCGAAGAAATATTCATGAGCAATATTGATCGCCATCCAACGGCAAGAGAAGGCGTGACCTGTATTGTTTGTCACCGTCTTAATCAAAGCTACGGCAAGATTAGCGGCCGCCTCCATATTGAGCCTGGTCCCATCACAGCTCCAATTTATGGCCCAAGTGGTGAGCCCCAAGAACTTGACAATGCAATTACCAAAGGTGGGCTTCAGATAGATAATGACAAAGCCGGCCGTAAGGTTCATGGTAAAATCAAGAGTCTATTTCAACTCAATACATCAGGCTTTTGCGGTACCTGTCATGACGTCAATCTCGTCAATGGCTTTCGCTTAGAAGAAGCCTTCAGCGAGTTTAAAAACTCGCCCGCAAATGAAAAAGGCATCACTTGTCAGGACTGCCACATGGGTAAGGAGCCTGGGAAGGTGCTCGCCGATAAGTCAGACCCAGATTTCCACAAAAAGAACTATCATTTTGGCTCTGCCGCAAAGGTCGGAAGTCTTGAGACGGAACCTCGAAAGCTTACAAACCACATGTTTGTAGGCCCAGATTATTCAGTTTTGTCCCCTGCGTTGTTTCCATTGGATACGCGAGCAATCAAAGAAGAATCTGAAAAGGATAATGTGCGCGCTAAAGGTATGGCGACGATCAGAGAATGGCTAACCTTTGACTGGAAGGCGGGCTGGGGCACAGACGCATTTGAGGATGAAATCGATGATGATTTTGAATTTCCGGAGCGGTGGGAGTCCGTGGATGATCGATACGATGCTCGAGAAATCATCACCGATAACCTCCGGTTGCTGAAAGAAATAGAAGTAGAAAGATTGAAGTTGTTCCGTAACGGTTATGTCCTTGGCGACATTAAGATGGTGAAATCAGGCCGTAAAGGTGTTGAATTCGCGGTGCAGGTTAAAAACGGGACGGATGGGCATAATGTTCCAACTGGTTTCGATGCTGAGCGATTGGTCTGGCTCTATGTCTCAGTGGTGGATGCTAATGGTAAGGTTGTCAAAACCTCCGGCGGCCTGGACCCCAACGGGGACCTGCTGGACCTTCATTCCAAGTATGTCCATAACCACGAGCTTCCGCTTGATAAAGAGCTCTTTAGCCTCCAATCAAAATTTCTAACACGCAATATAGTGGGCGGAGAGCGGGAGCAGGTCTTGCCTGTGAACTATTCTGCTAGCCCGCTCATTTTCTTACGTCCCTCGCGAAATTCGACTGTCCTGCTAGGTCGCCCAAATGGGGCTAGAAAGCACAAAGCAACGATAGAGCCGTTGGGTGAACGCTGGGCTAACTATACCGTGACTAACAAGCAGTTGGCCTCGGGAACTGGGCCCTTCAAGGCCGTGATACAACTCAAAGCCGCCATGGTTCCAGTCAACTTGATCGATATTATTAAAGACGTTGGGTTTGACTACAACATGAGTGCGCGAGATGTCTCTGATGTGTTGGCCTACGGGCATGTCGATGAAAATGGGGATGTCGTCATATGGGACGAGGACACAGATGACCCTGTTGAAAATCAGGTTGCAGGCCACCAGATCATTTGGGAAAGAACGCTTGAAATCCCAAGCTTACGCTGATGCAAGGGATGAATATGTGTTCGGGCGATTCGGTATGATCTTCAATAGGAAGACGGCAATGGTCGCACTAATGTGTTTGCTGATGGCTCCCTTCACGGCGTACGTTGCTGGAGGCGGGCTCGACGCCAATGGTGAACGAACCAGCCGAATCTCCGATGATGCTGTGACGGAATTAGACCTCGATTCAATGCCGAAACGCCCAAAGCCGATTCTCGATCTTGGCCCCAAATTTCTTGGTAACGGCAATATTAGTCGGGGCATTGAGTTACCGACGGGAGCGGTCTGGCAACCTGCGTTGATGGTCTTTGGAACCTATCGATCGGCCTTACAGTCTTTCACACGTGCAGATGAAACCTCATCGGAGTGGGCGAATCGGCTTGATCTCTTTGCGAACTTGCAACTGACCGGTAGCGAGCGGTTTCTGATTGGCATTCGCCCGCTGCAAGATGAAGGTCGTTTTACCTCTTATCAATTTGAGCCGAACCTCGCCGAGCCTAACGAGCGAGGTTGGCAAGAAGAAAGCAGCGCTGACCTGACCACTTTCTTTTTTGAGGGTGATTTTGGTGAGCTGTTTCCAAATCTCGATCCTGAGGACCGTAAGCACTACGATTTAGGCTTTTCTGTAGGCCGGCAGCTACTCAATTACCAGGAAGGAATGTTGCTTAATGACACCATTGATGCCATTGGTATTACCCGAAACACGTTATTGCCAAAAGGCGGGTCTGACTTTCAGGTCACTTTTTTGTATGGCTGGAACGAGATACATCGCGGCGATAATATTGAGCGGGACGACTTAAGCTTGTACGCCTTGTTTTTCGCTATGGACCGACCTAAGACCACGATTAACGTCGATCTCGTTTATGTCGATGACGAAAGCATCTTTGATGCGGATGGATTTTACTACGGGGTGAGTGATGTACGGCGAATCGGACACTACAACTTGTCCTCAAGAATTCTAGGTTCGAAAGCGATTAATGGCGAATCGGCCGCTGTGGGTGACGGACATTTGGTTTTTGCAGAACTCTCCTGGACGCCAGCTTGGTCGGACAATAATATTTACGTCAATGCCTTTGCAGGTATCGACAATTTCACCTCAGCAGCGCGAGACCCATCCACAGGAGGGGCCCTTGGACGAACTGGTATTCTTTTCCAAGCCGTCGGACTTGGTCGATACGGCGCCCCATTGGCTAACCGAGCGAGCGAGGTGGTAGGCGGTGCAATCGGTATGCAATGGTTTATTAGTCCCGTGGTCAATCAATTTATATTTGAATTGGGAGTGCGGCAGGATACACAAACCCATGATGGTTCTATTGCCACCGGAATGCGGTACCGTCATGTCCTCGGCCAGCATGTCGTCGCCCAGTTCGATGTTTTTGCATCTGCAAATGAATCACGAGAAAACGATTATGGAGCACGGTTCGAGTTACGCGTAGAATTTTAGATCTAGGCAACCTGACAAAAGTGAATAGGTTATGAGCGCATTAGTTTCGAATATATATTGGATGGCGGGAGCGCTAATTCTTTGTTCTGTTTTGGCGTACTTGGCGATCAATATTCTCGCCTCACTTCGGCAAACTACGAATGACACACGGTTGCGTCTCAATCAGGTTGAGCATCTAAGTCTGCGAATCAGGCGAGCCCGCAAAGATCAAGAAGACGAGGTTGCGAAGTCGACGGCTTGGTCTGGCTCCCGAAAGTTCGAAGTGGTGCAGACACAAATAGAGAGCAGCGATCAGCAAATCTGTTCCTTTTATCTTCAACCCCATGACAAAAAGCCAATACCCTCCTTTGATCCGGGTCAATTCCTAACCTTCGAACTGGATATTCCAGGACAAAGCAGCAAGATTAAACGTTGCTACTCCCTGTCAGATGCGCCCCACGAGAGCCTTTATCGTGTGTCGATCAAGCGGGTCCCGGCGCCCAAAGGCGAGCCAGAGATTCCGGCGGGTTTATCTTCAAATTATTTTCATGATCAAGTTAAGGTCGGCAGTATCTTGGATGTTCGCGCGCCGTCAGGGAAGTTTTTCCTCGACACAAAGAGTACTCGGCCTGTCGTGCTGATTGGCGGCGGTGTGGGGTTAACACCCGTAATGAGTATGCTCAATACGGTCATTGCAGGAGGGGGTGACCGGGAGGTTTGGTTCTTCTATGGTGTACGCAATAGTGAAGAGCATGGTATGCGCGATCATCTTGAGGCCGTGGCAGCCAATCATTCCAATATTAGAATGCATATATGTTACAGCGCGCCGGGGGAGGAGGATGTTTTAGGTAAAGACTATCACCACAAGGCTCGTGTGGGTGTTTCCTTATTCAAAAAAGTACTGCCTTCAAGCAATTATCAGTTTTTGATGTGCGGTCCTCCTCCCATGATGGAGTCCCTTGTCGCCGACCTCGATGAATGGGGAGTGCCCAAAAAAGATGTGCTTCGAGAGAGTTTTGGCCCAGCCTCTGGTAGAAAGGCTCCGCCGAAAGAAGTCAATCCGAATGCCCAGGGGCCCGAAGTTGTTTTCAAAAAGTCAGGAAAAACCGTGCGATGGGATCCAGCTTTTGATAGCTTGGTGAAATTCGCAGAAGCAAATGGATGCGATATCCCATATGCCTGTCTGGCTGGGAACTGCGGTACCTGCCTGACGACGATTATTAAAGGCGATGTTGATTATCAGGATAACGATCCCGATTTTGAATCAGAGCAAGGAACTTGCCTAACTTGCTCGTGTGTACCGAAGGGACCTATAGAACTTGATGCGTAAAGGGCGTCGAACGAAAAAAAAGCGCCAGAATTAGCCCACTCATTGAACGAACTGAGGAATGTTGCATATGGAACTAGCACTGAAAACAAGACGTAACTTAATGCTAAGCCAAAAATGGAAGCAAGGGCTCGTTGGTAGCGCATTGCTTGCGCTGCTTGTGGTTTCGAACCCGATGGTCAATGCAAGTGGTTGGATGACCGAAGAGGAAGAGATAGTGATGGCCTCGATGATTGTCGGGCCAACAAAGAACGACGACAACTGCTCTTCCTGTCATGCTCTCGAAACAGAGGCTTGGGAGGCAACCAGTCATTTCGCAACATTTAAAACCCGTCACCGTACTGATGAAGCCAAAGAAATTCTGGCCAACATGGGTTCAAAAAGTATGAAGCGCACAGGAGATTGCAGGCAGTGTCACTACACTTCTGAGCTCAAGAACGAAAAAGTTCGAGCATCATTTGGTGTCAGTTGTGAGTCTTGTCATGGCGCAGGGCGGGAGTGGCTCGCGGTTCATTCAAAGTTAGGCGGCGATATTAACGCGTCAGATTTAAAGTGGGGCACCGGTAAGGAACAAGCCGCAGACTCCCGAATGCAGCGGCTCGCGAAATCCCAAGAAAAAGGCATGATTAACTCAAGCATGATTTACGCCATCGCGAAAAATTGTTTCGGTTGCCATACTGTTCCTAATGAACTGATCGTGAATACAGGCGGACATAAAGCAGGCAGCGATTTTGATATGGTGGCTTGGTCGCAAGGAGAAGTTAGGCACAATTTTAGTAGCTCCGCTGGCGCCCCCGATGCCCCAACAAACCGAACGGCATCAGCAGAGCAAAAGCGTCGTCTCTATGTGACCGGTCTGATGGTCGATCTTGAAACGACATTATCGAACATTACGCGCTTAAGTGAAAAGAGCGGGACCTATCATGTGGCGATGGTTAAAAGGGCCAATGACGTACGCAATAAATTAGATGCGGTTCTATCGGCTCAAGCAATATCTGAGTTATCGGCTGCGTTAGAGTCTGTTCCCAATCCTGTTGTGGAAACTTCCAGCATCGACGCGGAACTGCCCGGAAAATTAGGTATAGCCACACAAGTTTTTCTAAAATCGCATGATGGATCTGAACTGAGTGGGATTGATGGCTTAATCCCGACGGTCTTGAAAGGAACGCCTTATTAGAAAGAGACAATTCAATAGAAACCCCGATTGAGCAAGCAAACTGAGGAAAAACTTTGGCTGGAGAAACGAAAGAAAACCAAGCTCAGTCTGGGACACTTAGCACGTTAGATAAGCCCAAACGATGGGATTTACCTTTCAGCCAAGATTTGCCGAACGAGGCCGAACGCCGAGATCTGACAGAGACCGAATTGGATCGATTACTTCAGTCAAAACCTTTTTCAGCAATGGATCTCGACAAGTTTCCAAAGTCCCTGGCCGTCAGGGACATTCTTCGCAATGACACAAGAATTCGAAAATACCGCAGCGGCGATGCCGTTGTGAGTGCAGGCGATTACGGAAATTCTGCTTTTTTAATATTAGAAGGGGATTGCCGAGCCATTATTGAAGGTTTGGATCAGAGTGCTTTAGGCCGGACAGAGCGGAAACGCCACAGTGTTATGGGCTCTTTGATCAAAATTTTTAATAACCCTAAGTTGCCCGAGGTTCGTGACGCACAGCACTATCCCCAGATGGATAACAAAAAATTACAAGCAGGAGCCTCCGGCAACAGACCGGGTATTAGCACGGTTTTTGTCCAAGATGTGCCGAACGTCTTAGAACTCAGTCCGGATGCGTTCGATGCCACAAAAAACAATGTGATGCCCCAGGGTAGCTTGTTCGGTGAGCTTAGTGCGTTAGGGCGTGTACAACGCTCTGTGACAGTTGTCGCGGCTGATCCTACAACAACCTTATTAGAGATTCGTTGGCAGGGCCTACGTGATCTAATGAAATATGACACTGCCCTTCGTGAACATGTGAACGAATTGTTTCGATCGCATGGGTTACAAGGGGCTCTTCAGGCTTCTCCAATTTTGGCAGCGGCGGACTTAACGCAGGCTCAGTGGGATCAGGTTATTGCTGAAGCGGAATTCGAAACCTATGGCTCCTATGATTGGTACGGAAGTTTTCAGCAAATAAGGGGGGAAAGCGTGGACCCCCTTTCTCAAGAGCCCATCATCGCTAAGGAAGGCCATTACCCGAATGGTTTAGTACTGATCAGAGCAGGCTTTGGCCGGCTGAGCGAGAAAAATGGCGATTTTGAGCAGACGTTCGGCTATGTCGGTAAAGGTAACGTTTATGGCTTAGAAGAGCTTCTCCACAATGTTGATGTGGCGGAAGCTTTGCCCTTGCAATCAACTTTGCGCGCGGCGGGCTATACCGACATTGTGAGAATTTCAACAAAAACATTCGAGGACTTAATTTATCCGGGTCTAGAGGCCGCGAGGCAGCGGGGCGAATTATCAGTTTCGTTCTTAGGAGAACAAATAAAACGGCGTTCTGAACGCCGAGTCAAGATTGACATCAACCCTACCCAGCCTGAGATGAAGGCGGACTTTGATCCCTCGATGATGGAGTTTCTCGTTGAAAACCGACTTATGAATGGCACCGAGACAATGATGATCGACCTTGATCGCTGCACTCGATGTGATGACTGTGTCAGGGCCTGCGCTAGTGGACATGATAATAACCCGCGGTTCGTTCGTCATGGTCAGATCCATGGCCATTATATGATCGCGAATGCTTGTATGCATTGTGAAGACCCTGTTTGCATGATCGGTTGCCCAACTGGCGCAATCCACCGAACCGAAGGCGAGGGTAAAGGCGAAGTCGTGATTAACGACCTCACCTGTATCGGCTGCGGAAGTTGTGCCAATAGCTGTCCTTATGAAAATATCCGGATGGTGAATGTTAGAGATCAGTCCAATCAAAGTGCTGTGATGGTTGATCCTGTGAATGCGCGCTCGATCGTTAAGGCGACTAAATGTGACTTGTGCGTTGATCATCACGGTGGACCCGCTTGTGAGCGCGCCTGTCCTCATGATGCTTTGAAACGCGTCGATATGAACGACATAGATCTTTTGTCGGATTGGTTCAATCGATGAGAACCTTTAGTTCACGACGTACTAAGGCTGTTGTCTCGAGCTTGATCGTGGCTGGTTTCTTTTCGGTCTTTATTTATTCCTTTGAGTTGATGCAAAAAAATGCAGTTAATCTTTCTGGTTGGATTTTGTTGGCACTAGCTCTGGTTTTGACGTTGTTTAACGCGCGGAAGAAATTAACCTATCCCCCACTAATAAAATCATCGATTTGGCTGCAGTTTCATGTGTACATCGGTTGGTTGGCACTTTTGATATTTTTCTTCCACACGCAATGGCAAATCCCCAATGGCCCATTAGAATCCGTGCTTTATATCATTTTTATGCTGCTCGCACTTAGCGGGATCCTGGGCGTGTTTGTGACTCGAATCCTACCCAAACAATTGGCAAGTCGTGGAAGCGAAGTTATCTATGAGCGAATTCCGATGTTCGTCAGGCAATTACGTGAACAAGCAGAGCAACTGGTCCTCGAATCAGTCGGTTACAACAACTCAACGATTCTTTCTTTGTTCTATCAGCAAAGCCTTGAAAGCTATCTTTCTGGACCCTCCGGTTTGACTGCAAAAATTATTCGACGGGATCAGGAATATCTCCAATTGCAAAGTGAGTTGAAGGCGCTGCATCGATATTTGACAGAAGAAGAGTGCGATATCGCTGACCAATTATCGGCCATAGTAGAGACCAAAGACGACTTGGATTTCCACTATGTCCGTCAGGGGGTCCTGAAATATTGGTTGTTTGTGCACATTCCCTTGACTTACTCAATGCTCCTGTTCGCACTGGTTCACCTCGTATTAGTCCAAGCATTTTCAATAGGTCTCTCGTGAGAATTCACCTCCAAAATATCGGCTATAAAGATAGTGAATATGAGCGGCCCAACCAGGAATGGGTCTGTGGTTGGACTCGGGATGGCAACCCCTGTAAACACGGTCCCGATGGCGATGGCCAGTGTACCGCTCACGCACAAGCCATTTGTGACCCAAAAAAAGAAGGGGAGCGGTTTAAATGTACGCGGGCTGGCGCCTTTGGCGGTCCTTGTGAAGATGGCCCGAGTCCTGACGGAAGCTGCGCCTGCCCGACACCCGAACATCTCGTTTGCCAACCGACTCGAAATATTAGGGCGCGGAGAGGTCGAGCCGTGGTGATGCTAGCTGTTCTCAGCTTTGGATTTTTACTTTT
>Ga0206679_10004545_pt1 | contig 10363 bp, 11 predicted proteins | sample M110012015metaG_FD_155464 | JGI IMG/M metagenome (GOLD analysis project Ga0206679, IMG submission 155464) | Ammonia-oxidizing marine archaeal communities from Monterey Bay, California, United States - M1 100m 12015 | ecosystem: Environmental > Aquatic > Marine > Intertidal zone | place: USA... | reverse complement strand
GCTAGTTTTCACAATTGGTTTTTACATTAGTGCAAAGTTTTTAAAATTTAAACCTGATGATAGTGCTTTATTTGGTCTTGGTTCATGTTTTGGTAACTCAGTAGCTCTTGGTATTCCTCTAATGTATTCAATATTAGGTCCAATTAACTCAATGCCTTACATGATTTTAGTTTTTTTTCATGGTTTTATACATTTTACTTATACAACTGTAATCATTGAAGGATACAGAAGTAGACATTCATCTTACATTCTCATGATTTTAAAAACTATGTTAGGTTTATTTAAAAATATAGTTTTATTTGGAATGTTTTTAGGAATAACACTTAATTATTCAGGAATTGAAGCGCCTCTGATCATTAGTAATTTATTAAACCCTTTGTCAAAAATTGCTCTTCCTGCTATTTTAATTTCTTTAGGGTTTGCGTTAGCAAGTTTTCAAATAAAAGAGTATTTTCATTTCGCACTAATTTTAACATGTTTAAAAAACTTTCTTCATCCTTTTTTTGCATTTATAGTTTCTAAATATTTATTTGAAATGGACTCAATGCTAGTTTTTATTGTAACTATGGCTGCTGCTCTACCTAGTGGTTCTCATTCACTACAAAACATTTTATCTGCTAACATTGTGTTTAGTACTCTTGTAAGTTTCTTTACATTATCATTGTTGCTGATAATATTTAAGTTTTAAAACATCATGATTAATCTCTACACGTGGCCTACTCCAAATAGCAGAAAAGTAAGTATTTTATTAGAAGAAATAGGAATTCCTTATAAAGTTTTTCCAATTGATATTACAAATGATGAACAATTTTCAAAAGAATTTTCAAAAATTTCTCCAGGGAATAAAATACCGGCAATAGTAGATGACGAAAATAATAAAAGTATTTTTGAAACCGGAGCCATCATGCTCTATCTTGCAAAAAAATATAATAAATTTATTCCAGAAGATCATTATTGGAATGTAATGGAGTGGTATTTTTTTCAAATCTCACAAGTAGGACCGTATCTAGGCCAAGCACACCAATTTCTAAGTTATCATGCTGGAAAGAGTCCTTATGCAGAGGAAAAATATAAAAATTATGTAAAACGTGTTTACAACACACTGGATGAAAGACTTAAAAAATATCAATATTTAGGAATTGAGTATTCAATTGCGGATATTGCAACTTGGCCTTGGGTTGCACGTTTTGAAATACACAAAACAAACTTAGAAGATTATCCAAATGTTCTTCGGTGGTATCGACTAATAGCTAAAAGATCAGCAGTTATTAAAGGATATAATGCAGTAGGGGAAAAAATTTCTATTCCAATGATTTAAGTTTTATATAATAATACAGATACTGCCGTACCTAAAAGTAACAAAGCTAAAATCCATTCTATAATTTTCTTTAATGTAGTATTACTTAAATAACGTCTAATCACACTTCCTCCAAAGGCCCAGATGCTTATGGAAGGTATATTAATAATAGTAGACATGATGACCATAAAAAGTGTGCCTACAAATAAATTTTCTTTTTCAGGATAAAATAATGAAACAGCTGTTACACAAATTACCCAAGCTTTAGGGTTGATAAATTGAAATAAAATTGCTTCATAATATTTCAATGGTCTTGATTTATCTTCAGATGAAGTAATATTTAATGAACCAAACATTTTATAAGCTAAGTAAAGAATATAAGCCGCTCCAACAAAGCGTAAAATATCAAGCAAGATTGGAAATGTCGTAAACAAGCTGCCCAAACCAAGACATACCAATGCTAATTGTAAACCATGGCCGCTAGGGATGCCAAAAATATTAGGAATGGAGCGAAAGAAACCAAACTTTATTCCTGAAGCAGTTAAAATACTATTGTTAGGACCTGGAGTAACATACATAACAAAATTATAGGCACTAATTGCTATAATCAATTCCCAAGTTATCACTTAAGTTAATCTCTAAAGTTAACAAACTGGATGGGAATGCCAATATTTGAATCCTCAATCATTTGCATAACAGATTGTAAATCATCTTTCTTTTTTCCATCCACACGTAATTCATTACCGTTTATCTTAACCTGTACTTTAATTTTTGAACTTTTGACATCAGCAGTAATTTTTTTTGCAATAGATTGTTCAATTCCTTCTATTAAATTATATAGCTGTCTAACTTTATTACCACCTGCTTTTTCCATATTTTTTTTACTTAAAGTCAACGGATCTACTTTTCGACGAACAAAATGTGTAACTATTAACTCATGAACTTGATTAAGTTTTAATTCATCATCAGTAATAACAGTAACTTCATTTTCTTTGCGCTCAATAGAAGTATCAGAACCTTTAAAATCATATCTATTTAAAATTTCTCTTGTAGCATTACCTATAGCATTATCTATTTCCTGAAAATCTAATCTGCTTACAACATCAAAACTTGGCATATTATTATTTAACCTATTTCATCGTCCAAATCTTCTGGCAACTCTTTTTTTGGATTTAAACGACCTAATTTTTTCATCTTATCAACTTTTTTTGTTAAACTTCCAGGACCATCCTGAAGTCGCGATTTTGCTTCTTCCATTTTTAATTTGGCCTTATCAAGTGATTGATTTGCCTGAATAAATGAGTCATATACGTTAACTGTTTTATCATAAATCTCTGTCGCTGAAGCCGCAATTTGTTTAATTGTTTTTGTCTGTTTATCTAAACGCCACATATTTTCAATTGCTTTTAATAAAAAAGGTAAAGTTGAAGGTCCAACTATTATTATTTTTTTTTGCCAAGCATCTTCAACTATTTTTATGCCTTCATTATACAATGCTAAAAGAGCTGGCTCTATGGGAATAAACATTAATACATTATCCACAGTATTAATTTCGTAAATATTTTCATAATTATCTTTACTTAAATCTTTTACAAAAATTTTAACTGCTTCTAAAAATTTTTTTAAATAGTTATTTTTTTGAAGCTCATCCTTTGTGTTTGAATAATCATGCCAAGCATTCAAAGATACTTTTGAATCAATTATAATATCTCTATTGCCAGGCATACGCACTACAACATCAGGTTTTTGAAGATTTCCATCACTATCTCTAAAAGCTTTCTGTGTTTCGTATTCCTCTCCTTCACGAAGACCCACACTATCTAAAATGTTTTTAAGGACAAATTCGCCCCAAGGACCTTGTTGTTGGGCCCCACCCCGTATCAATGTATTTTCTATTCGGTCCTGTGCAAGATTAAAATTTTGAAGGGATTGCTGAATAGAGCTCATATGATTCTTAAGAGAGAGCAAATTATCATCTGATTTAATTTCTGACTTTTTTTTAGAATTTATAACTAAATACAAAAGAGTTAAAACGCCAACCCCACAAAAAAAACCAACTAAAAAAACTATTAATTGACTGTTAATTTCCATTTTAAAAAATCTTTACTGCCCAAATTATTGATAAATATATTACCAAATATCTTCCCACTTTCCCAATAGATACTAAAATCAAAAAAGGAACTAAAGAAAATCTAAGTGTTCCTGCAACAAATGTTATTGGATCTCCTATGAATGGAACCCAAGATAGTAATAAAGACCATTTACCGTATTTATTAAAAATCTTAGTTCCTTTTGCTATCTTATCTTGTTTGATGGGAAACCAAGGTTTCTTAATAAAATAATTTACATAGTAGCCACACACCCAGTTAAATACGGACCCTAATACATTTCCAATAGATGCTGCTATTAACAATAATAAATTATTGTATTTGTTAAGAGATAATAATGTTGCAAAATACATTTCTGATCCAAACGGAACAATGGTGGCAACCATAAAACTTACAAATAATAACGAGAGATAAATCACAAACTATATTTGATAACTAGCCGCAATTTATACAACATTGATCAACCCAGTGACCTGGACTAACTTCTATTAATCCCATTTCAATATTACCTTCTTTACAATCATGTGTGGGGTTAGGACATCTGGTTCTAAAAACACATCCTGAAGGTGGATTGATGGGACTTGGTACATCACCTTTTAAGATTATTCTTTTCTTTTTAAGGTTAGGATCAGGTATTGGAATTGCAGATAACAATGCTTTTGAGTATGGATGTTTACAATTTGCTGCAAATTTAGAGCTTTCAAGCAACTCTACTATATGTCCAAGGTACATTATAGCAATTCTATCGCTCACATTCTCTACAACAGATAAATTATGAGAAATAAATAAAAGAGTTAAAGATAGCTCTTCCTTTAGATCATTGAGTAAATTTAAAACCTGCGCCTGAACAGAAACATCTAATGCTGATACTGGCTCATCACAAACCACAAGCTTTGGTTTTAAAATAAGAGCCCTTGCAATACCTATTCTCTGTCTTTGTCCTCCAGAAAATTCATGGGGAAATCTGTCATAGGCATTAGGTGATATACCAACTAAATTCAGCATATCTCTAACTCTATTTTGTCTTTCTATTCGATTTTTAACTCCGTGAATAACCAAAGCCTCCTCTATACTTTTGCCTATGGTGGCTCGCGGATCAAGTGATGAGTTTGGATCCTGAAAAATGATTTGAAAAAATTTTCTTTGTTGTCTTAATTGTTTATTTGAGAAAGAGTTTAGATTTTTGTTATTAAATATAATATCTCCTGAAGTAGAATCTATTAATCTAACAAGAACTCTTCCTAATGTAGATTTACCACACCCTGATTCACCAACTAAACCTAAAGTTTCTCCTTCATAAATGTCCAAAGAAATATCATCAACTGCTTTTACTAACCCCACTGTTTTTTTAAATAACCCTTTTTTAACAGGAAAATGTTTTACTAAATTTTTAATTTCTACTAATTTGTTCATTCATTTCCTTTTTCTAACCAACAACGACTGCCATGTAATGAATCAACATTAAATATTGGGGGTATCTTATTTTGACAATTTGATACTATGTTATCATTTTTCTCAGCACACCTTCTTTCAAAACGACAACCAGACGGCAACATATCTAATGATGGAACACGTCCTGGAATAGCATCTAATCTTCTTGTTTTTTTTCCTATGATAGGAATAGATTTCATCAAAGCTTTTGTATAAGGATGGATTGGACTATTAAAAACTGTTTTTACATCTCCATACTCCACAACTTGTCCGCAATACATAACTAAAACATTGTCTGCCATCTCTGCTACAACTCCTAAGTCATGAGTGATCAAGATAATAGCTGTTTGAGTTTTTAATTGCATCTCAGACATTAAATTCAAAATTTGAGATTGAATTGTAACATCTAAAGCTGTTGTAGGCTCATCTGCAATTAAGATATCTGGGTTGCATGCTAAAGCAATTGCAATCATAATTCTTTGCGCCATTCCCCCAGATAATTCATGAGGAAATGCTAACATTCTACTTTCAGGATCTGGTATTTCTACCTGTTTTAACATTTCAAGAGCTTTCTTTCGACCTTCCTGTTTAGAAATATTTAAATGAATTTGAAAAATTTCTGATACTTGATCACCAACTCTCATTACTGGATTTAATGACGATCCTGGATCTTGAAAGATCATCGAGATACGATTACCCCTTAATTTTTCTAATTCTTTTGTAGTCATTAATAATAAATCATTATTTTGAAAAATAGCAGATCCTGACTTTACATAACCGGATGGTGGAAGGAGACCCATAATAGAAAGTGCTGAAACAGATTTACCACATCCACTTTCACCCACAATACATAAAGTTTCACCTTTTTTAAGAGAAAAAGAAATCTCATCTACTGCCATGACATTTCCTTTAGATGTTCTAAAACAAGTTGTTAGATTTTTTACTTCTAATTGAGTAGATTGGCTAAGCATTAATCATTCAACCTTGGATCAAGTGCATCTCTAAGTCCGTCTCCAAAAAGATTAAAAGCAAGAACAGTTATCATAATTGCTATTCCTGGAAAAAATACTAAATGTGGTGCGGAAAAAACTTGATTTCTTTCTGACCCTAACATTGTTCCCCACTCTGGAGAAGGTGGTTGCGCGCCTAAACCTAAAAATGAAAGACCAGCTGCATCTAAAATTGCTGTAGCAATACCTAAGGTCGCCAATACTACAATAGGTGTTAATGAATTAGGTAAAATTCTAAATAACAACAATCTAGTCGGACTTGCTCCTAAAGCTAAAGATGCTTTTACATAATCTAACTCTTTGACAGTTAATACACTGGCTCGAGTTAACCGAGCATAGGCGGGCAAAGTGACTATAGCAATAGCCAAAAGAGCATTTCTTATACCTGGACCAAGCACAGCAACAATTGCTATAGCTAAAAGTAAGGAGGGAAACCCCAGTATTACATCCATCATTCTCATAATAATATTATCTATCCATCCACCAAAAAAAGCTGCAAGAGCTCCTAATAATACTCCTCCAATTACAGCAAAAGAAACAGTAGAAAATCCAATTGAAAGACTAATCCTTGATCCATAAATAATTCTAGAAAATTGATCTCTATAATTTCCATCAATTCCCATCAAGTGTTGTGGTTTAGCTTGATCACAACCAAACACATGTATGCATGGTGCCTCACGTTTTTTTAACTTAACTATTTCCTTCCCAATTAATACTTCGTGTGGATCATAAGGTGCAATAACAGGTGCAGCTATAGCTATTATAAAGATAAAACATATAAGTAAAAGACCGATCTTGCCCGAACGTTTTGACAGAAGTCTTTTTATAGTTCTTTTCCAAACAGAAACTGGTTTTTGTAATAATAATTCTTCATCAATATTTTCTGATAAATTTTTTGAAACTTTTCCCAATTTACTCATATCTTTATTCTAATCTAACTCTAGGATCTAAAAAGCCATATGAAATATCTACCAATAAATTAATAAACATATAAGCAACAGCGATCATCACTGTAAATGCTTGAATTATGGGATAGTCTCTTGCATAGATTGCCTCTACAAGCATCCTACCTACTCCTGATAAACCAAATACTGTTTCAGTTAAAACAGCTCCACTTAATAAACCACCCATTTGTAAACCAAGAATAGTTACAACTGGCAACATTGCATTCCTTAAAGCATGTTTACTAACAACATTTTTACTTTTTACACCTTTAGCTTTAGCTGTTCTTATATAATCTCTTCCCAAAACTTCTAATAAACTTGATCTAGTAATTCTAGCAATAATTGCCATTGGAATTGTTGAAAGCGCTATAACAGGTAATATCATATGCCTTATTGCATCTTTAAATATTTCCCAATTTCCAGTTATTAAGGCATTGAATATATAATGATTAGCAAAAAATTCTAAAAATTTAGATTTTGAAGTTCCTTTTAAAACTTCCCATCCCCAAACTTCAAAAAAAGGAATTGAACTTAACCCAGCTGTCAATCTTCCAGATGGTGGTAACCAAAATATCGTATCCTTCAATAATAAACCAAAAAGATAAGCTAACATCAAACCAAGCCAAAAAACTGGCATTGATATTCCCACATTTGCTAAAACCATAGTGCCAACATCAACAGAAGTATTATGTTTCAAAGCAGAAATAATTCCTAAAAAAACACCAGCAAAAATAGCGACAACTAAACCTCCTAACGCTAATTCAATGGTGACTGGAAATCTTTCTACTAAAATTTGTGATACCGGACGACTGAATCGTATTGAGTTTCCAAAATCTGCAACAACAACTCTCTTTGAATATAAAAAAAATTGAGTATGAATAGGTTGATCAAGTCCAAATCTTTTTTCAAATTTTTCACAAACTTCAACGGTTGCTTTTTCACCTAAAATAGCTTTACAAGGATCTCCTGGTATTAATCTTGCTAAAACAAAGGTAACTAATAATATGCCAAATAATACTGGTATTGAAATTAATAGCCTTTTAATAATGTAAGTGATCATGAGTTAGATTAAAATATTATGGGGAGAATAATTTCTCCCCATAAATAAACAAGTTATTAAATAATTAATTCATTAAGCCATCAAAAAGGTAAGAGTAGTACTCAAAAGCACCAGTATTTCCTTTATGATTCTTGTTAGATTGATCAATACCAGCTGCCCATGAAGCCACTACATCATTGGCATCTAAAGAAGATCCATCATGAAATTTAACTCCACTTCTAATTTGGCATGTCCAAACAGTTGCATCTGAATTACCAGTACAATCTGTAGCAAGACGTGATTCAATATTACCTGAATCAATTGCATAACCAAGAAGCGGTTCTACCACTTGCTGACAAACTGATAAAGATTCTCCATCAGTTTCATCTGCACAATACATACTAATCGGCTCAGCATTTTGCATAAAAACAAATGTATCTTTACCAGGATCAGTATGATGGAATAGAGGTGCACCAAATGGTCTGAAATGCGCATTCTGCACTGTATTCAATGCAGCAGAAGCAGAAGCTCCGTGAGCAATTGGAACCATTGGTACTATACGCTTAATTGCATTATTAGCAGCTGTATACAAAGGACGAGCAGTATCTTCATTCGCAATTGTAGAAGCAACTTCTAATAAACCGTAGATGTCTTCATGTACATCGCCGTACTGTGGATTGCTTGCACTAAAGTGGAAATCTAAGAAATTTGTAACGTGAGGATAATCTGCTCCCCAACCTAACAAATAAAAACCGTCTAGTCTTCCATTTGTAGATTCATCAATAAACTCTCCTGATTCCATAACCACAACTTCTACATCTATACCTAAATTATCTCTTAGCTGAGATTGAAATTCAACTGCAACAATTCCAGGTTCAGGTAGATAGCCACGGAAAACATCACGGTAATAAATTTTTGATTTAAAACCATCAGGGAATCCAGCTTCAGCTAATAATGCTTTTGCAGCATCAGGGTCAAAGTCATACCAACTATCTCCTGCGCACCCATTTGCTATAGAGCAAGGAGTAAAGTGTGATGCAACTTCAGATCCAAGTGGAAAGTAATTATCAACAATTCTTGAACGATCGATACCTAAAGCAATTGCTTTTCTAACTCTTGGATCATCAAAAGGTTTAAACGTACTTGTCATAGCCAAATAAAGAGTATTTGGATTTGCAACAGGTATGAAAGTTAAATCACTATCACCTTTAACTGAATCAAAATCATCAGGACTCAAGTTAGTTATTTGATCTACTGTACCAGATCGTAATTCAATAAGTCTACCTGCACCGTCTGCAGCCCATCTTACAACTAATTTTTCAAAACTTGGTTTTTTACCCCAATAATCATCAAATCTTGTGTAGATAATACTATCGCCACGATTCCATTTTTCTAATTTCCATGGCCCAGTACCAATTGGGTTTTCAAGAATAGAACCTCCTCCGCCAGTTGAATCTAAATATTCTTTTGGTTGAATTGAGAAAGGAGTAAATGCAGCTTTCGCTCTAAATGCAGGATCAGGTTTACACATTGTAAATGTAACTTCCAAATCTCCTGTAGCTTCAATAGATTTAACCTTACCTCCGTAAGAACAATCTTTTGCAGATACACTATCGCCTGCTGAAACTGAACCAGCTAATAAAAATATTGAGCTAATTAAGCCTAAGGCTAATTTTTTATTAATCATATATTCCTCCTATAGATTATATGTTTAGATTATGGTTAATGACTACATCCTTTCTGATATTAATTCAAACTGAATCTATTAAAAAAAGATAAGTGATTAAATAATTAACTATTTAATCTGAATGAATTTTTATTGTGAACAATTTTCTAAAATTAAAATGGCTTAAAAACTACAAGAATTATAATTGCAATTAAGAAAATGGCAGGGATTTCATTGGTTATTCTAAAAAATTTAGGTTTAATTTTATTATTATCATCCGCAAAATCTCTAAGCCATTTTCTGCAGAAAAAATGATAAATGGTTAATAAAAAAACAAATAAGAGCTTTATTATTAACCACGTATCAATACCTAGATAATGTGTCATAGATAAACCACTCACCCAAGTAAAAATTAGTGCAGGTGTCATAATTATTGAAAATAATTTTTTTTCCATAATTTTAAAAGTTTCAGATGTTTCTTTCATAATATTTGCATCAGCGTGATACATAAAAATTCTTGGAAGATATAATAATCCAGCCATCCAAGCTATAACGCTAAAGATATGAACAGATTTTAAAATATTAAAAATCATGTTAATCCCATTTTGCAAGAGGTGGCATTGACATTAAAATAGCATCAATATTACCTCCTGTCTCTAAACCAAATTTCGTTCCTCTATCATGTAGTAAATTAAACTCAGCGTAACGACTTCTTTTAACAAGTTGAATATTTTTTTCTTTATCATTCCATTGTTCATTTTTTAAATCAAGTAGAGTAGTTTCAACAAAATCTCTAAAGTATTTTCCAATATTTTTTATAAATTCAAAATCATTTTCCCAATTATTTTTTAAGTAATCAAAAAAAATA
>Ga0206679_10004543_pt1 | contig 10367 bp, 9 predicted proteins | sample M110012015metaG_FD_155464 | JGI IMG/M metagenome (GOLD analysis project Ga0206679, IMG submission 155464) | Ammonia-oxidizing marine archaeal communities from Monterey Bay, California, United States - M1 100m 12015 | ecosystem: Environmental > Aquatic > Marine > Intertidal zone | place: USA... | reverse complement strand
TATATCTGCAAGATCCTTAGAAAAAACAGATTCTTCTATACCATTAATAATATTGAATTTAACAGTTAAATCTAGATCTTTTAGATAAATTTTTGCAGTCTTGAAAAATTTTATTTTATCTAACAAATAAATGGATGTCAAATTATTTTTTTGATGTATTCTATCAAGATACTTTTTTGCAGAAATTTTAAGAACATTTATTAAAATTTTTGGAGATTTATCAAATAACTCATATTTTTCTAATGAATCAGTTTTGTATAGTCGTAATGCATTTGTATTGTCATGTTTCTCAGAAATATTCCATTCATCTCCAGGAAATAGTATTATAGGTTTTGAGTCAGTATTTTTTGAGATATAATTTTCAACAGTCGAAATATCATTCATTTGATCATTCATGTAAGCATTATCCACATGGGAAAATCTTACAAAACTTGCATAAGGAATAATATATCTTGCATGAAAGGTTTCAGATTGAATTTTTATTCTATCCAATTTTTCTGCGGATGCTATTTTACGTAATTCATGATCATTTGGATCACCAATATGAGCAGCATAACCAAATTGTGTTAATAATAGATCAACAGATCCTATCTCATCAGAAATATACTTAGCTTGAGTTTTACTATCTACACCACAATCATTCAAATTTAAAATCTTAAAATTTTCTATATGAAGAAAAAGCCAAGAATCGTATAATAAATATGGCCTACATATGACTTTGAAGTTTTCTGCAAGTTCGTATGCTTTTCCATTTTTCAATTCTATGACATTAAACTCAAGTTGTTTACATTTTTTTGCGACTCTATGATCTAGTGTATCTTGAAAAAGTACAGTAATTTTTTTTCGTGTTTCTAGAGGTATCAATTCAAGAATTTTAGGTGAAAAATGATCAGGGTGTTCGTGAGAAAACCAAATATGCGTGATTTTATTAAAATCCTCAATTTTCATTTTCGATTTTGAGGTTAGTTCCCAGCTATTATTGAAAGCTGAACCATGAATCCATGGATCTGTTATTAGATTCACACCACCGTGAGAGAAAATTACGGATGCGTGATTAACAAATGTAATCAAAGGTTTCACAATAATAAAAAGAAACCAAAATAGTCTATTAAGATTTCTACAAATTTCATCAACTAAAACAGTTGCAAACAGCTAGATTATTTTATTAATTTCTTCAATAATGAACTGTAAATTTGAATTTGTTAGATTAGGATGTGTTGGTAGAGTAATAATATTTTTACTAAACATTTCAGTAGAAGGAATTTTATTTTTTTGAGAATAGTATCCCATTTTATGAATTGGTTGGTAATGAGTACCAGTTTCAATCCCCTTATTCTTTAATTTTTTTCTAATTTTATCACGATTATTAACTAAAATCCAATAGAAATGATATGAACAGGTTTTGTCATATGGCATTTTTGAATCAATGTTTATTTTTTTATGATATTCTTTAGCAGTGTTTTTTCGAATATTATTTAATTTAGTAAGTTTAGTTAGTTGTGCAAGACCAATTGCTGCGGAAAACTCATTCATATAATAATTCCATCCAAGGTTTTTCACATCATAGTTGGTTTCAATCCTATCAGTTATTCCACACCATCTTGTAGAAAGAAGATTTTTTTTAATCTCTTGTGAATTTTTTGTGTTAATAGCAATTAATCCTCCACTTGGCATAGCTAAATTTTTTACTGGATGAAAACTAAAGCAAACCATATCACTGTGTGTTCCAATATTTTTTCCATTATACTTTGTACCCACTGCATGTGCAGCATCTTCTATTATTGGAACATCATACGTTTTGGCTAAATTTAAAATTTCTTTTAAATTACATGCAAGACCACCAAAATGAACAGGAATTATTGCTTTAGTTTTTTCAGAAATTTTATTTTTTATGTCATCAATATCTATGCATCCAGTTTTAGGATCAATATCTGCAAATACCACTTTGTGTCCAGAATAGGTAACACAATGAGCAGTGCTAACAAAAGATAGAGATGGAACAATGATTTCTCCAGTATTTTTTGGAATTGCTGATACTGCTAGATGCAATGCAGCAGTACCACTATTCACAGTTACTCCTGCTTTTGAGCCAATAAATTTAACAAATTTTTTTTCAAAATTATTTACAAAATTTGAACCTGCTCCAGATGCCCAGTTATGTGATTTTAACACTTTGTTAAGATTATTTTTTTCATTGTGATCAATAATTGGATCAAATAATTTAATGAAAGTTTTTTTCATGACAAAATATGTTATACGATCTAATTAATATTAATTACAACTCTTTCCAAAGTGAAAAATTATTTGATATAAGAATTTGGACACATTTTGATTATATTGATATTAGTGACTATAATAATTCAGATTAATGCGTATCTGTAAAGAATGTATTCAACCAGACACAAGACCTGGTATTTTTTTTGATGAACAAGGGGTGTGTGGAGCATGTTTATGGGAACATGAAAAAAAAGAACTGAATTGGGATGAACGAGAATCAGAATTAATTAGAATTCTTGAAAAAGGTAAAACAAAGAATGCATTGTATGATTGTGCAGTTGGGGTTAGTGGCGGGAAAGATAGTACTTTCCAAGCGGTCACTGCAAGAGATAGGTTTGGACTAAGATGTCTTCTAGTCAATTATCAGCCAGAAAATATTACAGCAGTGGGTGAAAAAAATATTGAAAATTTGAAAAATTTAGGATTTGATGTAGTGACAATTAGACCAAACCCCAAGATAATGAAGAAACTAATTAGACATGATTTTTTTTCAAATTTGAATCCTGTCAAGCCAACTGAATTCGCATTATTCTCATCAACATACATTATGGCAGAAAAATTCAATATTCCTCTAATTATACAAGGGGAAAATCCAGGATTAGTTCTTGGTACTAGACTTACAGGAGTTGGTACAGATTCAAATGCGTTAAAGGCTAATGAATTACAAACATTATCTTCTGGATGGGAATTGTATTCAGAGGTAGATGGAGTTACAAAAGAAGATCTATTTTGGTTTCATTATGATAGGAAAAGATTAGAAAAAATGGGGGTTGTTGGAATTTGGTTAAATTATTTTATTAAAGAATATTCTCAAAAGCATAATGCACAGTTTTCAGAAAAACATGGATTATCAAAAAGAGAATCAGGTTTTGACCCAAATTCTATTGGAACATACAATCCATATTTTGCATTAGATTCAGATTTAGCTCAAGTGAATCAATTATTGAAATTTTATAAATTTGGCTTTGGACAATGTATGGATCATGTATGTTATGATATTAGAGAAGGAGACATAAATAGAAATGAAGCAATTGATTTAATCTTCCAGTATGATGGAAAATGCTCTGAAGATTATGTTCTGAATTTTTGTAATTATATTGACATAACAATTGAGGAATTTTGGAATACATCTGAAAAATTTAGGGGGGATATGTGGATGAAGGATAGTCAAGGTAATTATAAAAATAAAGTTTGGGAAGAACTGGAAAGAGAAAAATAAGTGTGTTCATACAAGTAATTAATAGAATTAATAAGAAATGAAATCAACACTATTTATTGATTGGATGTATAATTCAAGCACGAGTAAATTCAACACGATTCCCAAAAAAGATTTTACAGAATTTGGATGGAAAAAAATGTGTTTTAGACTATGTTATCAATCAAGTAAAAAATTCAAAAAAAATTGATCAGATAATTATTGCAACTACATCATTAAAAGATGATGATATTGTAATTGATATTTCAGAAAAAAATGACTGTCAAGTCTTCAGGGGTGATGAAGATGATGTGTTAGACAGATACTTTCAATGTGCAAGAAAATTTGAATTAGATGCAATAGTCAGAATTACATCAGATTGTCCATTAATTGACCCACAGATAATAGATCAGGTTATTGGAGAATTTGAATCAGGAAGTTTCGATTATGTAACAAATACATTTCCACGTACATTTCCAAAGGGTTTAGATGTTGAAATTTTTTCAAGAGAAACCTTAGATAAAATGTGGAAAAATGCAGAGTTACCTTCTGAGAGAGAACATGTTACACAATTCATTTTTAATAGTAAAGAATTTCGAATTGGAAATGTAAACAACGACTCCAATTTATCAAATATGCGTTGGACTTTGGATGAAAGAGAAGATCTTGAGTTTTTAGTTTCAATAATCAAAAGGATCAAAAATGAGCCAGTTTTGAAGAATGATGTATTGGAAATTTTATCAAAAGAACCATCACTACTAAAAGTAAATTCTGAGATAGATCCGGATTATGGAATTAAAAAATCAAGAGAGAAAGATATCAATTTCCTAAAAAGAAAACATGAAAAATGATTTTTCAGGAAAGTTTTTTGATTTGTTCAATATTACGTAAGGCTTGATTCATGATCTTGAATTGAGAAATATCAAGTGATGTTGATGCATCAAGGCTCTTAGAATCGGTTAGTTTAACATGTTTTTCAATGATTACTTTCTTTTGATGATTCAGTTTCATTAAACCAGCAAACAATATTGGAACCGATATACCTAACGTGTGATCAGATAATCCAGTGTATTTTAACGCCTTTCCCCAATTCATATTTTGAATCTTTAGAGGATAGTCGGATATACAGTAACAAAAAGTAGTTTTATTTTTTGATAATGTCTTTTCAATAAATTTTCTATTGCCACCCATACCCATACTAACAATAACAGGTTTTCTAGTCTTATTGACAGCAGATAAGGTTTCTAAGGAAAGTGGATCTTTTAGAATACATGTTCTTGATGCAATCTTGTATTGTTTAACGTTAAGGGATTGAAGGAAATCAACTGCTTCAGGGTAAAAAACGGAACAAAAAAAACCAATGCCTATTTCATCTGCAAATTTTTTAAATTTAGCAGCAGTTTTAGGGGATAGTTCAGTTTTTTTAATTTGTTTTAATAATGGATGAGATGGATAAAGATCTTCAGCTCTCCACATTTGAAATTTTACAGCGTCAGCCCCAGCATCTTTACATTTTTTAATTATTTTTTTACCAATTGCTAAACTTCCCTCCCAATTTGAACCGATTTCAGCAATTGAAAAAATTTTCATAATGGAATACTTAAACAATCATTATTAAAAGATATTAATCATGGATGTGGAAGATTTAGAATTTAAGATTGTCACAAAGGCAGACATAAGATTTCTTTATAATCAATTAAAAGAAAGAGATTCCAAGATCAATATATCACATAAGAAGATGCCAAGTTATAGTGAACATACAAAGTTTGTATTATCCAAACCTTATTCAAAATGGTATATCATATATTATAAAAATAAAAAAATTGGAAATGTCTATCTCAGTAAAATGAATGAAATAGGTATTTTTATTTTGAAGACAATTAAAGTTAAAGGACTTGGAAGTTTGGTTTTAAAACAAGTTTTAAAAAAGAATCCAAAAACACGTTATTTAGCAAATGTTAATCCTAAAAATATCAAATCTGCCAAATTTTTTAAAAAAAATGGTTTTAAACTGATTCAGCACACATATGAATTAACATTTGATTAATTTTAAGAATGGAAATAACTTAGGCAGTAATATAATCCTCGTTCATATTTGTCTGGATGCCTTTGATAAATAATATGAGAGCCAATTTCAGCATTATTCCAAACTGCATATCTAGGACCGTCTAAGATCCATTTTAGTAAGCGTAAATCTAGTTCAAGTCTAACAAAATTTTTAATTTTTTTACATTCTTGTGAAGAAATAATTTTGAAACCACCACCATCACATGATAGTAAAATATTTTTAGAGTCAGAAATATGAATGATGATTTTTGTTTCTGAAGAGAATTGTAATTCTTTACGTTTTTCTTCAAAATGTTCATAAGCTCTAGGTACTTTTGAAATAATTTCGTGACATGTCGGAAATTCTTCATTTTCATAATCTAATTTTTTTTTGCTCAAGACTTGATTGATATAATTATTTTTTTCTTCAATTTTTATGGGCGTGTATTTTTTTGAAGGCTTTCCCAAAGAAATATCAAAATATTCTTGAGAATTGAGAATTACACATTTATTATTTAATGAATTAATTTCTGAAATATTAGTAAAATATTCAAAGGCTTCTTCCAGTTCATATGCACCTTTATTCGAATTAAGAGTAGATAGTTTTCCAGCTAGGACATATCTTCCTGCAAAAGGTAGGAAATAACGAGGGTTTAAAAGCTGAACATATTTTTCCGCATAATCCACGTACATTTGTTGTAATCGTTTCTTTTCAAGATTCTTTTGACTGTCAGGAATTTGGAAACATTGAGGGAATGCAGATGCCGAGGTATACCCTACCAATAATATGTCAATTTTTGAGTATTGTGATTTGACTTTCAAGGCAGTTTGATGTGCTAAAAGAAATGGACAATCATTTGTATTGACAATTACTTCATCGCCATTATCAAATACGGCCATTGAATCAATGGATGTAGAGCCAAAATTATTTTCGATCATGGAGCAACCAAAATATTTATGACATAATTCAGGATTACAATCATCAGCAGCTAAGATGTTTATGTACAGTTCGTCTTTTAGATGCGTTCTTTTATCATGATCTAATTCAATCACAGAAAATCCTAATGATTCTACAATCCTTTTAAGGAATTTTGCATGATAATTATGAATTAGAATTGGAATAGATTTCTTCATTTTTTTGAGGGTCTTGATGCTGGAGTGATCTGGATGGATATGACTTAAATAAATAAAATCAACATTATCAAAGTCTTCTGGTTTAAAATTTAATTTTGGATAATGGTACCAAGAACCATAATATTCACCATCAACTAACCAAGGATCACATAAAATTTTGGTATTTTCATGTTCAATTATTACTGATGCAGAAGTAAGATATCTAACTTTCATATTTGGTTTATTTCAAGACATCATAAAAATATTATAAATAATTTTAATGATTTTATAACTTAAGAAGTTCATTTGCAAGTGATTTAGAAGCATTTTTATGATTACTAAGATAATCGTTAAGAAAAATTTTTCCGTTTTCAATAATTTTATTTCTAAAAGATGAATCATTCAAAATCTTTTGAATTTCTTCATAAAGATTATTTTCATTTGATATTGATATTACAGCGTTCTGTCTTTCATATGAAAAATCATAAAATTTATTATCTAAAACAAGATTGATCACAGGTTTTTTTAGAATGATGGATTCCAATATCACAGTAGATGGATCAAAACCATCAGGAGAAATTATTAAAACTAATTTGGAATTATAAATTAATTCATTAATTGATTTTGTATTTGAAATAAGAATGTGGGGATCAATTTTTTGTATAGTGTTCTTGATTAAATTATTATGTTCTATATCACCAGGATGTAACTTGACAATAATTTTGGTGTGTTTAATTTGCTGTAGCTGATTTATGACTTTTTTTAAAACCGACTCATATTTTACAAATGCCTTAGTACTATAATGAGCAGCAGCCTCAACAATCGGTCTTGGACATAACAAAATTGTGTCATTTTCATTATAATCATATTTGACAGAATCATTGAAAAAAATATCATGTCGTGGACTTCCACAATTAATTATTTTATCTTCAGATATATTTCGAATTTTTGTAAGATAATTTTTCTGAACGTCCCCCCATACGGCAATTTTATGAGGGAATAATGTGTAACTACTCAGAATATCATACCTAGAAATTTCTTTGGTGTAATTAGCAAATGCATGTTCTAACATTACAGATATTGTAGTTTTATCCATAAGTTTGATAACGGTCTTTTCAGTCTCACCTAATGTATTAAGTGATAATACATAATCAATTTTTTTATTATCTAGAAATTTTTTTGTTCCAAAAATTAATTCCAAATACCAGTCCAATCTTTTTTTATATGCTCCAATTAATTCAGAATTAATTAGATCCCAGATATAGATATCATTTATCGAAAAGATCTGTGATGAATTTTTTGGTGATAAAAAATCATTTAATATTTTAGAGTATTTTTGTTTTTGATTATCTAAGAAAGATAATTCTTTTTTATTTAAAATATGATCAATACTTAGAACTTTAGAATTTGTTTTTTTAAGTACAGAAATTGAATTCTTGTTCCAAATGGCAGAACGTCGATTATTAAATAAAATAATTTGAGAAGTATTATTTTTTGAGATATGAGAGATTAGTTCAGAGTACTGTGAAGGGTTAAATTCCAATAATAATATAGAATTTTTTTTATCGGAATAATCAACCCATAATCTATTTGTTGAACAAATTATATTTTCAATAAATGATTTTGTTTTTCTATAAAAATTTCTTGAAAACTTAACAGCTATAGGAATTTTCCAAAAATCAAATTTTACTTCAATTTGATCAAATGCCATTGCATAATTTTTAGAACCGGAAATTTCAACAAAATTAACATCTTTGAAAATAATTTTTTGGATAATATCGATTATTTGTTTTTCAGCAACAATTTTTTTGGGAGATTTATTTTTTAGAATTTTTTGTAGTGTTATAATTTCACATAATTTTGATATCATGAATATATGGAATTCTGTATCATCCAATATACCAAGTAGATTAATTCCTTGAAATTCCATTTTCTGAAAAATATCATTTTGATTATACCAATCATAAAGACTAACGGTTTTATCAAATACTAAATTTTCATCATTCTCATCAAGAATGTTATCAGCGATAATATGTTCAATTGAAAGGTCTTCAAGAAATTTATGTACGGTATAATTCATTGAATAGATTGTAGTGTTTGAAGAGAGATATTTTGAAATTTCCGCTTTCGAGAAATCAGTATTATTTAAAAAAACATAAGTTTCTTCCAACAAATTAAACCAATTTTCGTCAATTAATTAGTTTACTACGATATTGAAGGTTTATGATGTTTGTTATCAGAAAACTATAACTTGTCTTATTCAAAAAAATCAATGAATAATGGGTAATTCATCAAAAAAGAATATTTTGAAAGATCTTTCAACGATTGGTATTTCTGACGTTGTGGCTATGGGTATGGCGGCAGTATTTTGGTTTTTTATTGCTGCACAAATAGAAGTTGAAGAATATGGAGAATTACACTTTTTCATTTCCATTGCAAGTTTTGCTTTTATTGTAGCATTGATAGGTACACAGAATGTAATAACAGTACTAACTGCAAAAAATGTAAAAATTGAATCAACACTTTTTGTTTTATCCTTAGTTTTTGGAATCATAGCAACAATTGTTGTATTTATTTTATTAGAAAAAATTGATGTAGGACTTCTGGTCATTGCATTCATCATTAATGATCTTGCAATTGCATATCTAATTGGCAAAAAAAGATTTTCAGATTATGGAAAATCCATAATATTACAAAAGATTTTAGCAGTGGGTTTAGGATTAATTTTTTATTATATTTTTGGAGTAGAAGGAATAATTCCCGCACTTGTATTATCATACTTACATTTTTCAATTTTTATTTACAGGGGTATAAAAAACTCAAAATTTAATTTTGTATTAATCAAATCAAATTCAAGGTTTATACTAAATAATTGGACTTTAAATTTACTTGGTGTATCTAGACATCATTTAGATAAGATTATTCTAGTTCCAATTCTTGGCTTAACCGTGATGGGAAATTATGCACTTGCACTACAATTTTGGGCAGTGCTTGTTGTATTCTCAAGTATATTTTTCAAATATATTTTAACATATGATTCAAGCTCTGTACCAAATAAAAAATTAAAATTTTATGCAATATTGGTGTCTATTGGACTCGCAATTTCAGGAATTGTAATACCACCAGTAATAATTCCAATATTCTTTGAGAAATATACTGAAGCAATAATTGCAATTCAAATAATCAGTATTGGTATAATTCCACAGGTAATTGATAAAATCTACTTATCAAAGCATCTTAGTTCAGAAAAAAGTAGAATGGTTCTGATAAGCAGAGCAGTTTCAGCTGTAACATTGATTGGAGGAATATTGTCATTAGGACAGGTATACGGAGTTACTGGAATAGCTATTTCATTTCTTTTATCACTAATTTTTCAAACGTGTGTAATGGCTTATGCAAATTTAAAAAAGATAGATTGATTATGGGAGGAATTAAAATTTAGATATGACCATAATAAATCAAGTTTATTGGATTGCTTTAATGGGTCCATACATAAACAAAATTGTTGAAAATAGATTTTCATTAATGTTAGGAATAATCTTGGGAAGAAATGTGAATGTAAAATTCAAAAATGGAAATGTATTACAAATTAATTCATCACAATATTATCACTTACTCTGTGTTTTAGGCGCTTTAACATATGCTACATCATTTTCAATAAATTCAAAAAATATTATTACAATAGAAAATGATCTCATGAATAAATTTGTTATAAAATTTAATCCACTATCTATCG
>Ga0206679_10004537_pt1 | contig 10374 bp, 9 predicted proteins | sample M110012015metaG_FD_155464 | JGI IMG/M metagenome (GOLD analysis project Ga0206679, IMG submission 155464) | Ammonia-oxidizing marine archaeal communities from Monterey Bay, California, United States - M1 100m 12015 | ecosystem: Environmental > Aquatic > Marine > Intertidal zone | place: USA... | reverse complement strand
ACTACTTCCATTTTAAAAACTTTAACACATGGTAGTTATTATGAACTTTGTTAAAGAATAATCTTGTGTTCAGTGCTGATAAGTTGCAAAAAGTGAAAGGCTATTCTTAGAAATCCGATAATCTCTTTCATTTGTGCATAAGAATAATTACTATTAACTCTCAACTATATCAAGGAGAGGTTTATGAAAAACGTATTTGTGATTGCTATGCTTTGTTTCGCTTTTTCTAGTTTTGCAGAAGTCTATGAGGACTATGCGCCTAGCGAAGAGCATGTTCAGTTAACTGTTGTGTCAGTAGAACCAAACTATTTAGACGATTATTTAGTAAAGCTGAAAAGAACTTGGGTTCGTGGCATGGAGATACAGAAGGAGCTTGGTTATATCGTTGATTACTCGGTTTACACGTCTGACAGTGCCAACAGTCCTAATGTTTGGTTAACTATTACCTATGAAAATATGGCGGCTATGCAACCAAGCGAAGAAAAATACAAAGCGATGAATAAAGAATGGATGAAGCGACACGGCGATGAGAATGAAGAAATCGATGAAATTTCAAAGGGCTATGAAGACATTCGAAAGATGGTAGATAGCCAAATTATTAACAAAGTTAATTTCAAATAGTAGATTCACCAAAATGCCCCATGAAGTATCATGGGGTTGTGGTTAAATTTTAAGGGTACTCAAAACTATACAGACCTTAATATTCTGATTTTGCATCCTCGATTTCGGTTATAAATTTCCGCGACAGTCTTTATTGTCGGTTCTGATCCTTTTTTGAGATCAATTGATTAATCGTTTTAATGATCTTAAAACGCCTCATATCTAGTATTAATAACAGACGTAGAGTAAATCTCATCGCTCGCGCAATCTTCACTTGCAATGTAAGGGCTAAAATTGTCATGACAGAAAAGAGTTTGCTTTTAATACTAGGCAACCAATTATTTCCTGTGGAAAGTATTCAAAGGGCCGGGGCCAACTTTGTTTTCATGGCAGAGGATCTTGGCCTTTGCACCTATGAAAAACATCACAAGTTAAAGATACTTATGTTTTTGGCTGCAATGCGTGAAAAGCGGGACGAGCTTCTCGCAGCAGATTGTATGGTGGAGTACCTAGATATTGAACATGAGACTTTTGGTCAAACCTATGAAGAAAAGTTAGCGACCTGTGTTGCAGAGAATGCCATCACATCCCTGAAAGTGTTTGAAATCGAAGACAAAGACTTTGAGACGAGAATACATAACTTTGCACAGCAACAAAATTTACCCTTGACTGTTTTGCCGTCACCAATGTTTTTATTAGATCGTGAGGAATTCCTAAGGTTTACAGGTAAGTCTAAGGTGTTGCGCATGGGTAACTTTTATAAAGAGGTGCGCAAAAAGCTGGACTTGCTGATGGACGAAGACCAAAAACCACTCGGGGGTAAGTGGTCGTTTGATGAAGATAATCGCAAGAAAATCCCAAAAGGGCTCACGTTACCTGATTCCTACAAGCCGTCTATATCTCAATATATCGAACCGTTAAAACTCATCATTGAGCAAACATTCCCTGACCATCCCGGCCAAATAGATGATGTGTGGATGCCGCTAACTCGCGCTGATGCCCTCAATAATATCGATTACTTTTTACAGGTTAAGTTTGAAAATTTTGGTATTTATGAAGATGCTATTTTGCAGAATGATACCTTTATGTTTCACAGTGCAATTAGCCCTGGATTAAATATGGGGTTAATTACCCCTCGAGACATTATTGACAAGGTGCTGGCATACACTGAGAAAAATGACGTTCCCCTTAACTCGGTTGAAGGGTTTTTGCGGCAAATCGTTGGCTGGCGGGAGTTTATTCGAGGGGTCTACCAACATCATGGCGAGACACAATTACAGAGCAACTTCTTTAACTTTTCGAATGCATTGAATCCAAGCTGGTATTCTGGTGAGACAGGGATTCCACCCTTGGATGATGCGATTAACTTTTCCGACCGCTATGGTTATACCCACCACATAAATCGTTTGATGGTCATATCCAATTTAATGACCCTTTGTGAAGTTCACCCTAACAATGTTTACCGTTGGTTCATGGAGATGTACGTTGATTCCTCTGAGTGGGTAATGACCCCAAATGTCTTTGGAATGGGTACCTTCGCTGATGGGGGTATATTCGCTACAAAGCCATACATCTGTGGGTCAAACTATATGATAAAAATGAGCGATTATAAAAAGGGTGACTGGTGCAATGTTGTCGACGGGTTATATTGGCGATTTGTTAGCCGGCACATGGGGGTGCTAAAGAACAATCCAAGATTGTCTTTTATGCGCAAAACCCTCGAAAATATGAATGAAGAGCGCAAACAACTTATTTTTGCTTGCGCAGAGACCTTTATTTTGGATCATTGTCGCTGATTGGGTCAAAAAAAATTTATTCGGTCACGCTATAAAAGTTTGAAATTCTCAGAAAATAATCTATAGTCTGCCGCGTGAATAGGTTCTAACGGTGTTTTTAAGGGTTTTGATTGTGTTAGGTTCCAAACTCAACAAGTTTTCTGCGCTGCTGCTTCTGATGGCAGTGCTTTTTGTGGGCAATAATTTAGCTCATGATTTTACCCATACCGTTCCTGCCCAAACGTCTGCTCAAGGTGAGTGCGACACCTGTCATGTGTTCAAAGGCACTTTAGTTTCTCAGATCTTGGCTTTGCCATCTGTTTTGCCTTCTGTAGAACATTTATCCACGGCGCAGATCTCTGCGGTTTTAAGCTCCCGATTCTCTGAATACCTCTCTCGAGCTCCGCCAAAAATTTAGATTTAATTTCAACTAATTATATTAAATTTAAATTTTTCCAGGAGGTTCTATGAACCCGCGTATTTGTGCTGCCGTAATGGCGAGCACCCTATTAAGTGTTAATACAATTGCAAATGAGATAGAAGAAGTGATCATCACGTCTTCTTTAATTGATCAAACCTTGAGTGATATCGAAAATCCACTTCATGTTGTAACTGGCGAGGATATTGAAACGACAGCTACTCAGAGTTTAGGGGAGTCCTTGGACGACTTGCTAGGGGTTTCCTCGGCAGATTACGGTTCAGGTGTTGGCCAGCCAATTATTCGTGGTATGTCTGGAAATCGTGTAAAAGTCCTCAATAATGGCATGGTTGTGCGGGATGTTGCCGGAATTGGCGCTGACCATGTAAATGATGTTGACTTGAATAACATCCAACAGATTGAGGTCGTGAGAGGTCCATCATCACTACTTTATGCTAACGGCACCATCGGTGGCATTATCAATGTGGTTGATAACACTATTGCTCGAGACGATTTTTCTGACTCGGCACTAAAGATTGGCCTTGAAGCGCAATCTGTTAATGATGGCGACGGGCATAATTTGTCTTATCAAAATAATATCGGTGGTTTAAATATCAGTCTTGGATATAAAAATTCTCAGTTTGATAATTTTGATATTCCAAGCGGGGCTATTCTCCATGAAGAGGATCACGATGAGGATCATGACGAAGATCACGATGACCATGAAGAGGATCATGAAGAGGATGAAGGCTTCCTAGCTAACTCTGATTTTGAAAATAAAGCGTTGAAATTTGGAGTATCGAAGACAGGCGATTGGGGCTACTTTGGAGTTTCGGTCAACAGTGTTGAAAGTATTTATGGCATCCCTTTTCATGGTGAGCATGGAGATGAGCATGGAGATGAGCATGGAGATGAGCATGGAGATGAGCATGGAGATGAGCATGGAGATGAGCATGGAGATGAGCATGGAGATGAGCATGGAGATGAGCATGAGGGCGAAAGAATCTTCTCAACGACCGATTCAGACGTAGTCAATTTAGAAGGTTCTTATGTCGTTAATAATAGTTGGTTGAAACAGGTGGACTATTTCCTCCGAGACACAGACTACTCATTAACCGAGCAACACGCGGAAGAAGAGCACGAAGGAGAAGAGCACGAGGGAGAGGAGCACGAAGAAGAAGAGCATCATGAAGAGGGACCTACAGTGTTCTCCAATGACGCTCGTGAGTATGGTGCTATTTTTGATTTATCAAATAGCGAAATTCTACAAAAAATTGCAGTTAATTTTGTAGAAGAAGATACGGCCATCGTGGGTGAAGAGGCGTTCATGAATCCAACAGCCTCTGAAGAAATGACACTAGGGTACTACGTGAGTAAAGAAGTTGATTTATTTCATTTAGACTTTGGTATTAGACACGACAGGACTCGCCGGAAAGGCTCAGTTAGCCATGACGACCATGACGACCATGACGACCATGACGATCACGATGATCACGACGATGATGAAGAACCAACCGCTTTTACAAAGGACTTCAATAGTACAAGTCTTGCGGTAAGCTTGGGCAAAGAGATCAATGACAAGTTTGAGCTAAATGTCACCAGTGGTATTGTTCAACGAGCCCCTTCAGCAGTGGAGCTGTTCATGAATGGACCGCATCTGGCTACTGGAAGGTTTGAGGTGGGTAACCCTGATTTAGAGGCTGAGCGGTCAACAAACTTTGACATAACCTTAGGCTATGAATATGCAGGAGTTTTTGGCGCTTTCACTCTATTTCAAAATCATGTCAGCAATTACATTTACCTTGAGGACGAAACTGAAGAAGAGCATGAAGACCATGAAGAAGAACATGATCATGGTGGTTTAATCCTAGCGAATTATCTGCAGCAGGATGCTGACTTCATTGGCTATGAATTTGAACTGGGTACCGTTTTTGAGTTGGGTAATGGTGACCTTACTCTGACATTTGGCCGTGATTCAGTCACTGGAGATTTTCGAGATGAGAGCAACATTCCACGCATGACTCCTGATCGGAACATTTATGGGATTTCTTATGCCGCAAATGATTTTGAGCTAAATCTTGATTTAAAGGACGTCGAATCTCAGACAGATATTGGTACCAATGAAACTGTTACCAGTGCTTTTACAATGTTGGATTTCAACGCAGTAAAAACATTTGATATCGGTGGACAACGAACAGCGAGACTTTCTTTCTTTGCAAAGAATCTACTTGATGAAGTAGCTAGAAACCACTCTTCATTCGTTAAGAAAGAGGTGCCTCTGCCAGGGCGAAACATAGGAGTGAGGGTTCAACTAACCTTGTAAAAGGTTGCCACGCTGCTAACGGTCTCGGGTTTTTGTTGTTACTTCAAAAACTCGAGACTGTCCTCTATCACGAGGATCTGAGGCTGCGATCCAAGAGTCACCACTTCTCACTATTATTTGAACATCCCCATACTCAAATGAGTGAGGTTCAGACCGATATCCCCTCTCTAAAAGATCTGCAACAGTCGCTTTTGGGAGATACTGGCCAATGGTGAATCCGCTGTATGTAATGAGATCTGGTGGCACTAACTGATGATGAAACCGAGCAATGCCAATTGCTTCTTCAACAGACATGCCGAAATCCAAGATGTTGGTAATCACCTGAAACACTGTGGTAAAAATAGTTGAACCGCCAGGGGTACCAAGAACCATCTCAACCTCTCCACCCTTGAGGACGATAGTTGGAGACATTGATGACAGCATGCGTTTTCCTGGCTGAATTTCATTAGCTACGCTGCCCACTACACCGTAAATATTTGGTGTTCCGGGTTTGGCACTAAAGTCATCCATTTCATTATTGAGTAAAAAACCTGCACCACCGACCACCACGCCACTGCCATAATCCCAATTAATAGTATAGGTGTTAGAAACAGCATTGCCCCATTGATCAACAATTGAGTAATGGGTTGTATTGGGGGATTCTAATCCTGGGTTAACACTATCTAAGACCGAGATGGCTTTTGGGTTTACCTCTGCGGCTCTCCTAGTTAAATAATCATCATCAATCAGGGCATCAATATCAATATCAAAGAAATCAGGATCACCAAGATATTCGGCACGATCTGCAAACACTCTCTTTTCCATCTCAGCGACAAGATGAATATATTGAGCTGAGTTGTGCTCAACACCCTCAAAGAGCTCGGAGAGATAATCCTTCATCTTTAACAACTGAACGATTGCAAAGCCTCCTGAGCTGGGAGGTGGGGCAGATATGATTTCATAATCACGCCACCCAGCTCGCACGGGGGCACGCCATACGGCGGCATATGCGTCCAAATCTTCTAAAGAAATAAGACCGTTACTCTTTTCCATTTGCTGGACAATAAGCGCAGCAGTTTCTCCACGATAAAAATCATCAGCGCCGAATTCAGCTATACGCCGAAGTGTGTTAGCAAGCTCTGGTTGCCTAAATAAGCTATCAGAACTGATGGAGTTAAAGTAGTCATTGAAGTTTGTTTTACCCTCAAAACGCTGCTCCATGCTATGGATACTTTCCACAAGTATTGGCGCAGGCATAAAACCTTTGTCAGCCAGCTCTATGGCAGGTTGGACGAGGTCCTTCCATGGCAACTGACCATATCTTTGGTGAGCTTCCCAAAAGCCTGCTACCGTTCCGGGTACTCCGGCTGCTTGGCCCCCGATCAAGGTTATATTGTCGATAACATCGCCTTGATCATTAAGATACATATTCTTGTGAGCGGTTAGTGGCGCTTTTTCGCGATAATCAAGAAATGCAACTTCCTGATCTATCTTGATAGTCATGAAGCCACCGCCACCAATGTTTCCTGCATCAATAAACGTGACTGCCAGAGCAAAGCCGGCCGCTACAGCCGCATCAACCGCATTGCCTCCTGAATTAAGAATATTTTCAGCAATTTCTGCACCATAATTGTCAGATATCGCAACAGCAGCGTTACTAGATGAATCTTTTGTGGTTGCATTTAAATTTGTTGAAGTTGGCGTATCAGAAGTCTGACAACCTGATACAACGAGAATTGTAAGGAGAATTACCCAGGGGTGATATAACTTATCAAGCATAGTGAAAGCTCTGTTAAACGCGCGCGATGTCGTTAGGGTTACTGAATGGTTTAAAACATAAGCACTCTTAAATGATAACTTAACATTTTAAGACCTGATTGCGAATGTATTTTTGAGACGATAAATATACTAATTTGAGCTACCCCTGATATGATGATGCGCGCATAAGGACCGGCGTTTAAGACATTGCTTGATAAATTAGACACTAACCCTCCGATTACCAAAAGAATGATAGTCAAATGTTTAAAAATTTAGCTCGTTTAGGCCTCTCACTTGGTATTGCTATTTCTGCAGCTTCCCATGCGAAAGCTATGGAGATGCAAATGATGCCTAGCCACCACTCGCCCATTGGTATTATGGGCGATCATTTGGCTATGGAAGACAAATGGATGATCTCAGTGCGCCTCAGTCGCATGGCAATGAAAGGCAATCAGTTGAACGGCGATAGCATCTTGGATCAGGATGTTTTACAGCAACCTAACCCCTATGCTTCAGTCCCTAACATGCCAATGGAGTTAAGTGTTGTTCCCCAAGATATGACGATGGATATGCTTATGGTGGGTGCCATGTATGCTCCTTCGGACGCACTAACCCTGATGGGAATGGTGATGTTTAACACTAAAGAGATGAGTCTAGCTACTTATGAGGGAATGATGGGTCGCAGTTATTTGGGTTCTTTTGATACATCATCGTCTGACTTATCTCAGACTTCATTGACCGCACTTTATAAGCTATATAAAACAACAAAGCATCGTGCCCATCTGCATTTAGGCTTTACTCAGGGCGTCGGTAAAAATAACGATGTGGACAAGGTTTTGACACCAATGAATATGCAGGCGGTTATGACTTTACCTTATGGCATGCAGAGCAGTGATCGCTCCAGAAGGCTTACCGTGGGTATAACTAATGTTTCTACTTTAGGTGGTTACCGGTTAGGAAATCAGTTGTTATTTAATACAGCGGTGGCTAAAAAGAGCTGGGCTTTTGGAGATCAGTGGAACGTAAATAGTTGGGTTCAGAGAGACTTTAGTCCCAATTTATCATTTTCAGCGCGATTGCATTACAAGTCACAGCAAGGCATTGATGGCAGGGACGTCAGCATTATGGCTCCTGTCCAGACGGCTAATCCTGACAATTATGGTGGACAGGTTGTTGATTTCGCCTTAGGAATGAGTGTGGCATCAAATATTTTCGGAGGAAACCTTGAGAAGATCGGTATGGAGTTAGTGCTGCCAGTAAAACAAAATAAGCGTGGGTTGCAAATGGAGAATGATTGGACTTTTATTCTGGGTTTTAAAACAGGTTTTTAAGATTATCGTCTAACCGACTCTATTGAAAACTCCAGCACACAGCCCCCATAAATTAACTGACCTTACTTTGCGCTGGAGACTTTTTAACACTTGCTTGAGCCATCACTGCTAGGTTAGTCTAACGAGGATCTTATACAGCTATTTTAAGAGGATGCCTTGGGTGACAAGTTATTTATTTTTGATGGGTGCAATTATTTTGGAGGTCGCTGGCACTCTCATACTGCCGTTGACGCAAAACTTTTCAAAACTTATTCCTACAGTTGCCTTGGCCGTCTTGTTAACAACCTCATTTTATCTTTTGACACACGCGGTGAAGGTTATACCCCTGTCGGTGGTTTATGCTACGTGGAGTGGAGTAGGCGTGTTCTTAGTAGCCATCATGTCGTACGTCCTTTATGGAGACTTACTCAAGTGGCCAGCAATTCTTGGTTTATTTCTAATTGTTGGCGGTGTGGTATTGGTCAACACCTTCAGCGTATCTCACTCCTGAGAATAAAGATTATTCAGCTAGCTGGAGGCTTTCAAATTTATGTCAGATAAAAAAACTTCAAAGCGATGGTTTAAGTCGGCCTTGAGCAAGCTCAATAGAATAATGTCAGAGGACATGTCTGAGTATCTGCTCTAAAGACTTTTGCTGTAAAACAGCCTCCAGAGACTTATTGTAAAATATATCTTTATGACCAAGCTTTTGAACTCAGGAGAGAGTTGATTAAGCTCGCGCTCTGCAAACTAAACATAGCTCTTTGTACGATAAAATAATGACAGAAATGGGAGTGGACCGTGACGGATAAAAAAACCGGGACTGGGTGGTTTAAAGCCGCCTTAAGTAAATTAAATACTTTTGTGGCCGAGGATATGAGCGACTACGACCCCGACCAAGATTATGATACAAGAGTAAAGTTGCCAGAATGGCAGCTAGCCGCTTTAAAGAAGCGCAAAAGAGACCAGAAATGCCAACAAAAATAGTTAGTCAGAATTGAAAATGACGACGTGCCGCAGATCAAATTGCACGGGAAGTTCATCACCAACTGCAATATCAACGTGACTGTGAGTTAAGCAGGGTACAAGTTGACCATCGTTCAGCGCTAATTCATAAAGGTAGTTAGGTCCGAGGAAAGATTTAGAAACAATTTCTAGCTTCGTATCGGACGTATCGTCATATGCAATATCATCAGGTCGTACTAGTAATTTAACGGTGTTGCCAAAGTCTTCAGGGAGCGTGTTAAGGGACAGGCTACCCAGGTTATTTCCCAATAAGCCTGCTGCATCAATACCCACGTTGATAACGGCACCTTTTCCGATGAAGTCCGCTGCGAATAAACTGCCTGGTTTGTGGTACAACTTGTATGGTGTATCTACTTGCACAACATTTCCAGCATTGAGCAGTGCGATTTTGTCCGCCATAGCGAAGGCCTCATCTTGATCATGGGTGACCATGAGCGCAGTGACCTTGTTTTTCTTTAACAGTGATCTCACTTCAGCCGCTAACTGAGTTCGAAGTTCCGCATCCAGGTTAGAAAACGGCTCATCGAGCAACAAAATTTGTGGATTTGGAGCTAATGCTCTTGCCAGAGCAATTCGCTGTCGTTGTCCGCCGGATAACTCATGAGGGAAGCGCTCTGCGACACTTGCTAAACCAACAAGCTCCAACATTTCAGTAATACGCAGGTTTTGTTCTTTACCTGAAAGATTATTGAGGCCAAAACCAATGTTCTTATTAACATTTAGGTGGGGAAAGAGAGCGAAATCTTGAAATACCATACCCACAGCTCTATCTTCCGGAGCTTTGGTGTGTTTTGGTGTGCTGATAAATTCTCCATGCAGACTGATACTACCTGTCGACACAGACTCGAACCCGGCAATGGCTCTTAGCAAGGTAGTTTTACCGCATCCAGAGGGTCCTAGTAGACAGCCAATTTCACCCTCTGCTAAAGAAAAAGTAGCATCAGAAACCGCAGCCATGACTCCATACTTTACGGTTACTTGATCTAAGATTAATTGGTTATTCATTGGTCGAGCGCTCATTAAGAATACTTTTAGTGATTAGTAGTACCGGCAACAGCCCAATTATAACAATTGCGAGCGCGGGAAGTGCAGCATCAACTAAGCGCTCATCAGAGGCAAGCTCGAAGGTTCGAACTGCCAGTGTATTAAAATTGAACGGCCTCAAGATCAGCGTAGTAGGTAGTT
>Ga0206679_10004534_pt1 | contig 10377 bp, 10 predicted proteins | sample M110012015metaG_FD_155464 | JGI IMG/M metagenome (GOLD analysis project Ga0206679, IMG submission 155464) | Ammonia-oxidizing marine archaeal communities from Monterey Bay, California, United States - M1 100m 12015 | ecosystem: Environmental > Aquatic > Marine > Intertidal zone | place: USA... | reverse complement strand
TAGGAGTTGGAGAATGGATGAAGGACTATACTGATGAAACATTAAAATCTCTTCCCGCTAAGGGAGTTAAAAATGTTCAAGTTATTTGCCCCGGGTTTTCTGTTGACTGTCTAGAGACTATTGAAGAAATTAGTGAAGAAAATAAAACATATTTTATGACTTCTGGAGGTGAATCTTTTGGCTATATCCCTGCACTAAATGACAGACAAGACCATATTGATTTTTTAACCAAACTGTTATTAAAGAATTCATCAGACTGGACAGTGCCATGAATATGATAAAATAGTCAGCCTTAGATTCCCAGCTCAAATAGCTTTTAATATTTCCATAGCTTATTTTTGAGTCATAATTTTTTTAGACTTTCCATATAAGGAAGGTCTTTTTTGTATTTATTTTGGAGTAAACATGAAAGTAAGTAAAGATAAAGTGGTTTTAATGCACTACACACTTAAGAATGACAAAGGAGAAGTTATTGACTCCTCTGAAGGTGCTGAACCTTTAGCATTTTTACAAGGACATGGAAACATTATCCCTGGTTTAGAAAAAGCGCTTGAGGGCTGTAAATTAGGAGATAAAAAGGAGGTTTCTATAGAGCCAGAAGAGGCTTACGGTCCTCTTATGCAGGACGCTATCCAAGAAATTCCTAGCTCTGCACTTAAAGGCATCGAAGAAGTTACAATGGGTATGCAGCTCCAGTCTCAAGATGAGGACGGAAACCCATTTGTGGTCACAGTTGTTAAAATTGAAGATGATAAAATTACGGTTGACGCTAACCATCCTTTGGCCGGTGAAACTCTTCATTTTTCTGTCAGTATCGAAGAGATTAGAGACGCGAATAAAGAAGAGCTCTCTCATGGCCATGTTCACGCACCTGGTGGTCACTCACATTAAACTCAAAAAACTAATATTGGACTGAAGTGAACTCTTTAATTACTTGTCCGCTATGTCAATCCAATAAAACTAAGAACTTCTATAAAGAGAGTACTCGAGAGTACTCTCTTTGTTTTAATTGTGATTTTGTATTCGTTCCAAGTATTTATCACCTCTCAGAGAGTGAGGAAAAAGCTAGGTATGACTCTCATAACAATGACCCTGAAGATGTTCGTTATCGTCAATTTTTGTCTCAGCTATTAGATCCACTCCTAGAGAGAATTTCAAATAATTCAAGTGGCCTAGATTTTGGCTCTGGGCCAGGCCCTACCTTATCGCTTATGCTTGAAGAATGCGGACACAAGGTTGACCTTTATGATAAGTTCTATGCTAGTAATGATTCAGTATTTGAGAAGAAGTATGACTTCATTACTGCGACTGAAGTCTTAGAGCATTTGAGTGATCCTATGTTTGAACTAAATCGACTTGTAGGCCTACTTAATAATAACGCCTATCTTGCTGTCATGACACAAATATTAACGCCGCAAATTGACTTCAGCAATTGGTACTATAAAAATGACCCGTCTCACATAAGCTTTTTTAGTAAAAAAACATTTAATTATTTGGCAAATTATTTTGGAATTGAGGTTTTCTATATCTCAGAAAGAGTTGTTTTTTTCAAAAAATAATACTTATGGGAGTATATTTAGATAACTCTCATAGCGAGAAGGGTGAATTTCTTTGAGTTCAACTGCATTTTTAACTGCACAATCAGGCTCATTGATGTGTTGACAGTTCCTAAATCTACATTGACCTATTAGCGACTTAAACTCTCTAAAACCATTCACTATTTGTTTTTCAGTGAGTTCGTCGAGCTGGAATTCTCTAATTCCTGGCGAGTCAATTAGCTCTCCACCACTTGGTATGTGATAGATGGTCGTGTTGGTAGTAGTATGCTTCCCTAATTTACTTTTGCTTGATATTTCACTAACTCTAAGCTCTAAGTCAGGAATAAGGGAATTAATAAGTGAAGACTTGCCAACACCTGATTGTCCTAGAAAGATATGTGTTTTATTGATCAGTTGACTTTTAAAGGCTTCTAAATTCGTTTTATTTTTGACACTTAAAAAATGAACTTGATAGCCAAGTTTTTCATAATTAGAGAAATCTAAAGAGAGCTGTTCAGTATTATCTGAAAGCTCAATTTTATTGACAACAATGTTAATTGCTAATTTAGAATTCTCAGCTAGAATTAAGTATCGATCAATAAGCTCAAACTCATAGTGAGGCTCAATAGAAACGACAAGCCAGAGTTGATCAATATTGGCAGCAATTAAGCGATCCTGTCTCTTAAGTTCATTCCTTCTTGGATAAATTGCAGTTACTATCCCTTCATTACCACCAGCTGGCTGAAAAAGTACCTGGTCACCAGCAACTGATAGTCCAATATTACTCCTTCCAGTGGACTGAAAGAGCTCACCAGTTAATGATTCTACAAGCTGCCTCTGACCATATCTAGTAATGACAAGGCCTGGTTGCTCTTTTTCATCAGACAATTTATTGTTCTCAGTTTTAGTTAGTGCTTTGTTGGCACGTGCAATTTTTTCAGATTGAACTTTTTCTATACGCCATTTTTGCCTTCGTGTTAGCGCCATTAAAAAGAGACTCTAAACTTAATGTGATTTAAGAACGTATAAAACTTTATGAGAAAAAATTCAAGAGAAATTATGGCTGCTCTGATGATAAATATACCTTTATTGTAGCCGTTCAATTCTAAGTACGGCGCTTGGATGAGAGTCGTGAAAAGCAGAATATAGCTTATCAGGGGAGAGCGAAGAAGAGTTCTCCTTATAAAGCTTAGTTAACGATGAAATTAAATCATTTGCATCAGTGTGACTCGCTGCAAAAGCATCAGCCTGAAATTCATGCTTCCTAGAGACAAGGTTACTAATGGGCGTAACAAAAAAACTAAAGACTGGCAAGGTAAGACTAAAAAGAACTAAAGCTGTATGAGAAGAAGGTTCAGCAACACCCAATCCATTGTAAAACCAATTTTGATTGATTAAATAGCCTAGTAAAGCTAAGCTTGCAAGGCTAAAAATGAATGAACTAATCATTCTTTGGCGAGTATGCTTGTGATGAAAATGTCCGAGCTCATGAGCCAGAATCGCCTCAATCTCTTTGTCTTCCATTCCCTTTAGAAGCGTATCGAAAAATACTATTCGCTTATTTTTACCTATACCCGTGAAATAGGCATTTCCATGTGAGGATCTTTTCGAGCCATCCATTACAAATATACCGTCACTTCCAAAACCTGTTCGCTCTAGCAGGTTATGTATTCTACTTTTTAATGCATCGTTATCGAGTGGATTAAATTTATTAAATATTGGAGCAATAAAGGTTGGATAGATCCACATCATGGTCAGTGTAAATAGACTAATAATGATCCAGACATAAATCCACCAGTAATCGCCAATAGAGCTAATGTTCATAAGATAAAGAATGGCATAGATAAGAGGAATCATTAAAATTAGAGTCAAAAGAATCTCTTTAAATAAATCAGCTATAAAGGTTTTAACAGTCATACGGTTAAAACCAAACTTTTGTTCGAGAACGAAATTGCGATAAATGCTAAAAGGTAAGTCTATTAAGCTAGCAATTAACATAATACTTACAATAAATGTGGTGCCCATCAATATCGGGTTTGAAATTCTTTGACTCCAAAATACATCAAGCCAATTCATAGCCCCACCAATTGTCCATATAAGTACAATAAATGTAGAAAAAATAATCTCAAAATGATTTACTAATAGCTTTGCCTTTGTATAGTTGCCAGCCTTTTGGTGATCTTCAAGTGTTATAGTTTCTTTGAAGCCTTCTGGCACTTCATTAAATGAACGTTTAATTGCTTTATCTTGTCTAAAATTAAGCCAAAGCAAAGCCAAAACTGAAGTTAATATTGCAAACAAAAAAACAAAAGTAAAAAAGTTAAATTCCATTTTTAAATAACTAAATAATATAATATTTCATAGCAATTATACCTTGTGATTTATGATAAATTATTGATTGAAAAGTCAGAAAAAAATTAACCTCATAGCTCAGCGTTTTTTAAATATATATTTTCTTTTTTTTGTCTAAAGCAAAGGATGTTATATTTTATGAATAACCCTATTAGATGGGTATAATCTCGTATTTAAATGTATAAAATAGTTCAAATAATATTTGTACTATCTAGATTTAATTTATTTAAGAATTAAGGTTTTTTTATGATTACTATGGAAGATAGAGACGGCTTCATATGGATGGATGGGGAGTGGTTAGATTGGCGCGAAGCTAAAATTCATGTACTTACTCATACACTTCATTATGGAATGGGTGCATTCGAAGGTGTTCGCGCTTATGAGACTTCAGATGGACCTGCTATTTTTAAGCTTGATGAGCATACTGATCGATTGTTTAATTCTGCAAAAATTCTTGGTATGAAAATTCCTTATAGCGCTGACTCTTTAAATCAAGCCCAAAGGGAGGTTATCACCAAAAATAACTTAAAATCTGCATACATCAGGCCGATGTGCTTTTATGGCTCAGAAGGTATGGGATTAAGAGCAGACAACTTAAAAGTGCACGTTATGATTGCGGCTTGGGAGTGGGGAGCTTATCTTGGTGAGGATAACATTAGAAATGGTATTAGAATTCGAACCTCTTCCTTTACAAGGCACCATGGCCATCCTTCGATGAGTAGAGCAAAAACAAATGGTAACTATGTGAACTCTATGATGGCATTAAAAGAGGCACTCGATGCAGGATATGATGAAGCCTTAATGTTAGATGTTGATGGTTATGTCTCTGAGGGCAGTGGTGAGAATATATTTGTCATAAAAGAAGGTACACTCTACACACCGTATTTAACATCTGCCTTGCCAGGCATTACGCGTGATACAATTTTCACACTAGCGCAATCTATTGGCTATGAAATTATAGAAAAGAACCTGACCTGTGATGAAATTTATCAAGCAGATGAGGCATTTTTTACAGGGACTGCTGCAGAAGTAACACCCATAAGAGAGCTAGATGATCATCAAATTGGAAGCGGCACTCGTGGCCCTATTACTGAAAAACTACAATCCTTATATTTTGATTGTGTTCATGGACGCAATAATGATTACAGTGACTGGATAGTCAATGGGAGATGCTCTTGAGTAATCGAAGCTCACCCCATACAAGCTTTAGTTTAGTTACGAAAACTGAGTTACCATTTCACTGTCCACCTAAAGATGCACCAAAATGGAATATGCACCCAAAGGTTTTCCTTTCATTTTCTGATGATGGAAAGGCGAACTGTCCTTATTGTGGTGCTAAATATGAGTTACAGAAATAGACATCTATATAGATAAATGGAGCTCAATTCAAAAAACATTGTTTTAGTTGGCCCCATGGGCTGTGGTAAGACAACCGTAGGTCGTCGACTTGCTAGTAAATTAAATCAAGATTTTTTTGATACAGACCATGAAATCATCAATAAAACTGGCGTTAGTATTGATCATATCTTTGATATCGAGGGGGAGGAGGGTTTTAGGCAAAGAGAGTCTGAAGTGCTTGAAAGTTTATGTGGCATGAATAATATAGTCCTCGCTACTGGAGGAGGAGTGATTTTACTTGCACAAAACAGAGAAGTATTAAAGAGAGCAGGGGTAGTTATATACCTTTTATCCGCTGTAGAACAGCTTCTTAGGAGAACCGCTAAATCGAAAACTCGACCCTTACTTGAGAACAGTAGTGATCGACAAAAAACAATTACCGAGATTGTTAATGCAAGAGATAAATATTATAGGGAAGTCGCCACAATTGTCATCGACACTACTGGGAAAAAACTGAATGAAGTAATTGATATAATAATGAACGACTTGTAATATTCATTTCTATATTTTATTTGTGATTATACATTCTTTTCAAAATTCACTAAAAATTCACTAAAATCGTCACTTAATACTCTAAACTTCTCAGTAATTAAATAATATTGTTAAGTTCAAATAAAAGGGGAAAAAAGATGTTTAAGAGATTCATTGTACTTGTGTTTATTATTGTTAGTGTAAATGCAAATGCAAATTCTATCACTTTGAATGAATTCAGCGCAAAATTGGTAGAGACGCATCCTTTTTTCGTTCAACTCTCTTTATCTGAAAAGACAAGCCTTCTTGACCAAAAAGCCTCACTAACCTATTCTGATTGGAGTATTAAGGCAGGTGCTAGTGAATCTTTTTCTGGTGGAGAGGATACATCCACTGTTTATAATAATCTGTATACCACCAGCTATGAAGTTTCTGCTGGCAGGAAAATTGAAAATTCAGGTGCTAACCTTAATTTAAAGCACTCTTTAACTCGTAATGATAAAGACAGTGCTGCTTCACATTCAAATGTTTTTTCAATAGATTATGTAAGACCTTTACTCCAGAATAAAGATGGTATTAACGATCGTTTAGCCGTAGATATAGCTTCTCTTGATTTAATTGCAAAAAAAGTAAGTCTTGAAGAGCAGGCTGAAAGCTTTTTAGCTTCGAAGCTTTCTAAGTTTGTTGACTTAGCACTAAAGCAAGAAATTGTTAAAATTGACAAGATTCAACTTGATTTATCAAAACAACAACTTGATTTAACTGAAGTAAAGTATAAAAACTCTTTGACCGATAAATCTAACCTTATTCAGGATAAGGACTTGTATGTCAAGGCCAAACAACAATCACTTCAATCCAGAAAAGAGTTAATCATTGAAAGAAGGGAATTGGCTTCGCTTATTGGTGCTCAAGAATCTGACATGATAGTAGATATGGATTTATATGAAGAGCACACTATAATGCTGGTTGATCCAGCTACTTTTGTTAAAGATTCAAGGTCAATACAAAAATTTGATTTTGATAAAGCTAGACTCCAGAGACAGCTCCAAACTTTTGAAAACAAGGCCATGCCAAGCGTTAATTTAAATCTAGGTCTTTCTTCATTAGGAGTAGACGATAAATACTTTGGTAGTTTTGGCAACAGAGATTATTCTTGGAACATTGGTGTAGATATTTCTTATCCATTGGGTGTTAGAAAAGAGCTAATTGATGTTGAGCGTACAGAGATTAGTATTGCTACTATTAATGCTCAAAAAAGAGAAGCAGAGATTAATGATGAGTACCAAATTAACTATTTACTAGCTCAAATTGATCTTTTGTCAGAACTCGTTACTCTTTATCTGGAGCAGGGCGCGTTGGCTAACGAAAAGGTTATCGAAGAGCAAACTAAGTATAGCGAGGCTCGTGGACAAAAGTCCTTAGTAATCGCTGCTCAAAAGAATGCTAACTTGGCCAATCTAACTAACGTACAAGCAGCAGCAACTTACCAAAAAATAATTATTGATTATAAAGCGGCAATTGACCAGTTATTTAACTAAACATGACTGGTCTTTTTTTATCTTTATGCTCACTTTTGCCTCTAAAGATTAATCATTTATTAGGATCACTAATTGGTCAATTGCTTTATCTATTTAACTCTGATGCAAAAAAAGTAACAACTAAAAATATCGCAATTTGTCTACCAGACTTGTCAAAAATTCAACAGCGTGAGCTCGTTAAAAAATCCCTAATTGAGACTGGAAAGAATTTAACAGAATCAAGCCGAATATGGAATCAAAGCTTTACTGATAACTCAAAGTATATCCGTAATTTTCATGGTGAGCAGTATCTAAGTTCAAGTGAAAAAACAATCTTATTAGTGCCTCATATTGGGTGCTGGGAAATTACAGGTAGAGTCCTTGCTGATAAGAGGAAGGTAACCTTTATGTACAAGCCTCTAAAAAACCAAAAGCAAAATGATTATTTGTTTGCGCGTAGAAATATAGGTAACCTTACAATGGCTAGCGCAGATCACTCAGGAATTCTTAAATTACAACGTGCACTAATAAAAGGCCAACTAATTGGTATATTACCTGATCAAGATCCAGGTCAAGATGGTGGTATTACCGCTCCTTTTTTTAATAATCCTATCAATACAATGACCTTGCTAGTTAAATTGGCAAAAAAACACAACGCTCAGGTGTTAATGTTTTGGGCAAATCGTTTAGATAATGGAAAAGGATTTGATCTTAATTTAGAGCCTTTAGATCTAAATCTTAATAGCCAAAACTTACTCGAACAAGTGACCCTTATGAATGGTGCCATTGAGGAACTTGTCAAAAGGTTTCCTGAGCAATATATGTGGAGTTATCGAAGGTTTAAATCAACACATCCTTATAATTAAGAGTTAATTATTAACATAATTGTAATGCTTATAGATTTATCTCTCGAAATTTTCTAACTACCAATAATGGTATAATTAATCTATGAGAATTATTGAAGATGTACGAAGCGTTTTTAAGCGAGACCCTGCGGCAAGAAATGTGTTTGAAATTCTTACTTGTTATTCAGGTGTTCAAGCTGTAATTATCTACAGATTTACTCATCTTTTATGGCGATATAAGCTCTACTGGTTGGCTCGATTTATCTCCACATTTGCTCGTTGGGTTACAGGTATAGAGATACATCCAGGCGCGGTTATTGGGAGACGTTTTTTTATTGATCATGGTATGGGTGTCGTTATTGGTGAGACTGCAGAAATAGGTGATGACTGTATGATGTATCACGGGGTTACTCTTGGGGGCACTTCATGGGACAAGAAGAAGCGCCATCCAACTTTAATGGACGGTGTAGTAATCGGTGCTGGAGCTAAAATTTTAGGTCCGATTACGCTTGGAAAAAATGTACGCGTTGGATCCAACTCAGTGGTTGTTAGGTCTGTCGATGACAACCAAACTGTCGTCGGCATCCCTGGTCGAATTGTAACGAAAAAAACTAACGATACCGACACCTTTGATTCTTATGCTGCTAGTTCAAGTGGACGCTCCAATGACCCTACAGTTCAAGCTGTTGATTCTATTATTGAGCGTTTAGCTGAAATTGATAAGCAAATGTCCAAGCTTTCGAACAACTCAGAAGGTTTACAAATAGACTCGGAAGAGCTTGAAAATAAGTAAATTGTTAAGTGAATTTTATACTTGACTATTTTACTTGGTTACTAGTATAATTTCCCTAAATTTTACAAACCGAGGGTTATTATGCAATTAACAACAAAAGGTAGGTACGCAGTCACTGCAATGCTTGACTTAGCATCAAATGATTCATCTAGGCCAGTCACTCTTGATATGATATCCCAAAGACAAAACATCTCACTTTCATACTTAGAGCAGCTTTTTGCTAAGTTAAGAAAAGCTTCTCTAGTTAAAAGTATTAGAGGTCCAGGTGGAGGTTATCTCCTTAATGTTGATCCTATAGATGTAACTCTTACAGAAATTATTGAAGCTGTTGATGAAAACATAGATCTACGACGTTGTCATGGATCTAAAAATTGTTTAAGGGGTAAGCAGTGTTTGTCACATCACCTGTGGTGCGAAGTTAGTGATCAAATTAGAGGATTCCTTAGTTCTAGGAATCTTCAGCAGGTCATAGATGACTATTACATTAATCAAGATATAAAAGTTAAATTAACAGTATAGGAATTTAAATAATGATAACTCCAACTTATATGGATTATTCAGCTACTACCCCTGTAGATCAACGTGTTGCAGAAAAAATGGCTAAATACTTAACAATGGAAGGTGACTTTGGAAATGCCGCTTCACGTTCTCACTATTATGGATGGCAAGCTGAAAAGGCTATTGACGAGGCGCGCTCACAAGTATCTGATTTAGTTGGTGCGGACCCTAGAGAAATCGTATGGACGTCAGGCGCAACAGAATCTGATAATTTAGCAATTAAAGGTATTGCTCATTTTTACCATAAGCGTGGTAAACACATTATTACACTGAAAACAGAGCATAAGGCTGTCTTGGATACTTGCCGACAACTAGAAAGAGAAGGTTTTGAGGTGACTTACTTGGACCCATTGCCGAACGGTTTGTTAGACTTAGATGTCTTTAAAAATACTATAAGAGAGGATACGATTCTGGTGTCAATTATGCATGTAAATAATGAGATTGGTGTTATTCAAGATTTACAAGCTATTGGTGATATTTGTAGAGAAAATAAGGTATTTTTTCATGTTGATGCTGCTCAATCTGCTGGAAAAATAGAGATCAACTTAGGATTACTCCCGGTTGACTTAATGAGCTTTTCTGCACACAAAATCTACGGTCCAAAAGGAATGGGTGCTCTTTATGTCTCTCGCAAACCAAGAGTTAGACTTGAGGCTCAGATCCATGGCGGTGGTCACGAGCGTGGTATGCGCTCTGGAACACTTGCTACTCACCAAATTGTTGGTATGGGTGAGGCTTTTGCAATTGCCAAAGCTGAAATGAAGGAGGAAGGCGAAAGAACTCAGAGACTTCGTGAAAGGTTACTCGCTGGCTTTGCAGATATGGAAGAGGTTGTTGTCAATGGCGATCTTGAACACAGAATTGCTGGAAACTTGAATATTAGTTTTAATTACGTTGAAGGTGAA
>Ga0206679_10004533_pt1 | contig 10378 bp, 9 predicted proteins | sample M110012015metaG_FD_155464 | JGI IMG/M metagenome (GOLD analysis project Ga0206679, IMG submission 155464) | Ammonia-oxidizing marine archaeal communities from Monterey Bay, California, United States - M1 100m 12015 | ecosystem: Environmental > Aquatic > Marine > Intertidal zone | place: USA... | reverse complement strand
CATTTTATCATAATTAGCTAAGCCATTATTTGAGAAATAATTAATATCCTGAAATTCAGTATATAAATTAGTATACTGTGCTTTCCAAAAAGTAGTTTGTATTCTTAAATACGGATAATTGAAAGTGTTGTCCGAAAGCAATAAGGAACGATATCCGTCACCAATAAAATGCTTACCGTGGCCAAATTGAACGGCAAACATTTTATTTGCTCGATAAGAAACATAGCCAGAAGACATCGCGTAATCAAAACCTGTTTGCTTAAACTCTCTGGCATATCCCTGTCCTGGGACCACTGTATTTTCCTTAATAAAATTATCTACATAATTTGGAAAGATGGATTGATTTTCCACAAAAGAACTAAAGAACGAAATTTTCTTACCCAAATCACCTTCAATTACAAAGCCTCTTGTATTTGCAAAAGTATTCTTGCCTTCATTTACTTCCTTGCCTTTTGATAAATTAATAACTGGTGAAGCAAGCACCTTATAATCCTCCCCTTTTAATATAATGAAATGCTCTGAAAACAATTTCCTTAAATACCAATTTGAATAATCTGAAATATTCTTTTCTTGAAGAACAGAATCAGTATCAAAATTTAGATCTGATTTTAAAATTGGTTTAAACGATGTGTGGTGATTTGAATTATCATTATAGATTAGATTATTAAAATTAGAAGAGTAATTCTTTCCTAATGATACATTTGCATGTTGCGCATTAACATTTAAAGTGACTAGAAAAACTAAAATGAGAAAAGAAAAGAATCGCATTATTTTAATTTATCTTTTAGCATATAAAAGGGAAGAAGTAAGAAAATAAAACTAACTACCGCTAATATTGTAATGCTCGTATTAACACTTAATTCCAAAAGGAAATAAGAAAAGAGAATCAGTATAATGGAAAAAGCACATAATATTAAACTTGTGTGTGTATGTCCAATCCCTAGCTTTAATAAAGCATGATGAATATGCTCTCTTCCTGGATATAAAGGATGTTTACCTTTTATGACTCTTGCAATAAAAACTCGTAAAGAGTCAAACAGTGGTATTGCTAAAATTACTATAGCCAATAATGGCCCTTTATTAGGCAAATGAAGCGTTTCCGTAACTAACCCATGCTTAATGAGATTGATTGCTAATATCGAAAGTGTCATTCCAACTACTAATGAGCCTGTATCTCCCATAAATATTCTAGCAGGATGAGAGTTGTATTTCAGAAAGCCTAACAAAGTTCCCATTAAAGTAAACGCTATAATCGCCATATCAGCCTGATTCATAAGTAAGGCGAGAAGACCAAATGCAATAGAGGCAATCACACCAATCCCTACTGCTAATCCATCTACTCCATCAATTAAATTAAATCCATTAGTAATAACAATAACTACAAAAATAGTAAACAAAGTACTTATCCAATTTGACATCTCATGAATACCGAGCACTCCATGCATATTATTTAATTGCAAATCTCCCAAATAAATAAGTATCAAAATAGATATAATTTGTCCTACTATCTTTTTCGTAATAGAGAGTGATAATAAATCATCAATTATACCTACAAAAAAGACAATTAAAAAACTTACCAATATAAATTGAATATTCTCTATCTCAGCCCAAAAAAGCAAAGAAAAAAGAATCCCTGCAAAAATTGCAATTCCTCCAAAAACAGGAATACGTCCTTCATGTGAAGCCCGTTTTCCTGCAGAATCAAAAAGCCTGAGTTTTTTAGAAAAAAATATCACCTTAGGTATCGCTACATAAGTAATGAGAAAGGCAGTAAAAAATGAAAAAATTATATTTAAATCTGATGTTGGCACTTTTCTGTTTTTCCTGTAAAATTAATCATTATTATTCAATTACTGATAATAATTCTTCACTCCATTTTGCAAGCGAATATTCGTTATCCACTTTTACGGTGATTAAACCCATCTCATTTCCAGCTGTAATATCAGAATCAGAATCTCCCACCAAATAAGAGTTCTTATTTTCTAAATTAGGAAAATCAATAATTGCCTGCTCTATCATGCCAGTATTTGGTTTTCTACATTTGCAATTTGCAGCATCTAAATGTGGGCAATAGTATATCTTTTCAATAATACCTCCTGTCATCTTTAATTGTTGTAGCATATTTTGATGCAATGAATTTAAATCTTCAGTTGACATTATTCCCTTTGCAATACCTTGTTGATTAGTGACAATAAGAATCCGTTTAAATATTTTTGAAAGATTAGCTATAGCCAGTTCCGCTCCTGGTATAAATTCAAATTCCTCAAAATTTCGAACATACCTTCCGTCAAGCTTCATATTTATTACCCCATCTCTATCCAGAAAAAGAGTATCTAATTTATGCATTTGGAAACATTTCTTCTTCAATTAATTGACAAATAATATGTCCAATTAAAATATGAGCTTCTTGTATTCTTGGAGTATCAACAGAAGGAACGCAAATCATAATATCACAAATATCTTTCATTTTTCCTCCATCTTTACCCGTAAAACCAACAGTAAGCATTCCTGTCTCTTTTGCTTTTCGCATTGCTTTTACTACATTGGGGGAGTTTCCTGAAGTTGAAATCCCAACCAAAATATCTCCTTTTCTTCCTGCAGCCTCAACCATTCTAGCATAAGTGGTTTCGTAGCCATAATCATTTGCTGCAGCTGTCATGTAAGATGAATTTACATGCAAAGCCTCAGCGTATAATGGAGGGCGATCAGTATAAAACCTTCCGCTTAACTCTGCTGCAATATGCTGTGCATCAGAAGCGCTCCCTCCATTCCCGCACAATAATATTTTTTTATCATATCTAAAAGCGGCTATACTTTTAATAACAATTTTCTGGATTTCTTCTTGTAAAGTCTCATCTTGCAAAACACAAATATAGTTCTCAACAGCACTCTTTATATATTTATTGATTCTTCTTTTCATCTCTTTGGTTTTTGGCTAAAATACAAATTAATACAATGATTGATACGCCTGTTTAGTCTGCCCTCCAATTTCATTCCAATCATATTTTGTATTTATTAAGCTTTTTCTGTTTAGCCTAACTTGCTCTAGTTTTTCAGGATTTAATAAAATTAAATTTAATTCTTTAGTTAGTGAAATTGAATTCTCACTTTCAAATAAAAAAGCAGTTTGCATATCGGCAACTACTTCTTTTAGTGGAGGTAAATCAGAAACCAAAACAGGTTTTCCGTAACTAAGCGCCATCATAAGCACACCACTTTGATATATTTTCTTATAAGGAAGGACCACTAAATCGGCAGCACAATAATAATGCTCAACATCAGCATGAGGGATAAACTTTGTATGCAAAAGGCAATAGTCTGACAAATTATTTTCATTAATAATGCTTTGATAATTAGAAAAATCATCCTCCCAAGGCTTTCCTGCAATTAGCAGTAACACGTCAGGATTTTCTTTTATAACGCCCTTTAATGCATGCAATAAAACATCTAATCCTTTTACCTTTTTTATCATTCCAAAAAATAACAATACTTTTTTATTATTAGGAATACCTAAGAGTTTTCTAGATTTCTCTTTATTATGTTGCACGTTAATAAAAGGAGTGTAGTTTCCGTGAGGCACGATATAAATACATGAAGATAAGCTAGTGTGAGTTTTTATAATTTCTGATTTACTAAATTCATTATGAGTAAGTATTAAATCAGTCAATTTATAGATTATGCTTCCAATAATTGACGAGTCAGATGAATTGGCAAACGAACTTACATCATGTATTGTTAATACCACTTTTCCAAACAATAACTTTACTAACAATAAGCTAAACAAAACTAAAACATTAGTATAAAAAATATGAAAATGAAAAATAGAAATTCCTAAAAATCTGGCATGAAGAATAGATTGAATTGAACCAATAATCCATTGTAATCCATTTATTATTTTCGATTCACTTGCAAAAATATCTTTATAAAAACTGAAAAACTTAAGTCCGGTAATTCTAGGGTTAATTGTTTCGTTATTTGTATATAAACTTACATCAACACCACTATTAATTAGGCCAATTGACTGGCCAAAAGTATAAAAATGAAATGCTCCTCCATGAACTCCCAATGTGTCTATAATTGCTACTTTTCTTTTCATCACTTACATTCTTACGCCTTCAAAGTATGACTTATTGATTAACAGCCAAGTTTTAAAGTTTTTTCTAATCTGAGGATTGACAATAAACTTAATATTATTTTTAAAAAATAAGCAGATAATAAAAGCATAGGCAAATAATCCTCCAATTTTTTTTAGAAAATAAATATGATTCTTAGTGTTCTGTCGTATAAAAAAATCCCCTCTAAAGATTTTGGCTTCTTCCTTATGAAAGGATTTTGTTAAGCTCCCAACTTTATGATAAAATCTAACATTCGAATAATAAAACATTTTATGTCTTCCGTCTTTCCATACTCTATATGAAAAATCAGTATCATCAAAATAAACAAAGTACTTTTCATCCATCAAACCAATATCCTGAAACACTTCTTTTTTAGCCAACAAACAACAAGTAGGCGCATATTCTACTTCAATAATTTTATCATACTGGCCTTCATCTAATTGTTTCATTCCTCTATGCAAAGGCAAGTATCCTTTCTTTTTTATAAACCAACTTCCTGCATACCAAATATGATTTGGATGATCAAAGTACATCATTTTAGGTGTAACTAAACTACAAGATTTTTCAACTTGTACTTGAAGTAACTTTTCAACTAAAGTAGGCTCAAATTCAACATCATTATTGATAATCAATATTTGATCACAGCCATCAGCAATTGCATTCTCAATACCTTGATTATTTGCTTTTGCAACACCAAAATTTGTTAAATTATTAATTATCTGTAATCTTGAATCATTCTCCTTCTCTAAAATAGAGCAAGTGGAATCCTGTGATGCATTATCTATTACATATAATACTAAATTATTATGCGTTTGCTGCCAAACACAATCCAAAAACGGACGTAATACATCAGCTGAATTATATGCTATAGTAACTAAGCCTATTTTATCCATTTTGAATAATCTTTACCGATGAGATCACCTAATATCCGCACATCATTACTAAAATAGTGTTTTAGCTGACTTCTAGTTTCTTCCAATAATTTTGGTTTGTTATCTTTCTTAAATAAAATAAACCGTACAGCTTTCACTATATTTTTTGGAAAAATAAAAGAAAGAATATTTCTAATTACTACAAAAGAATACAAAAAACGAATCAATTTATTTTTAGGCATAGTGAAGGAATTATGCCGTTTATTTACATCAGCTGAAAACTCAGTACTTACATTTAAAAAACTATATACCGAATCCACAGTGCTAGCCACATCACTTTTGAAATCTTCATAATCAATAAGCAGAATATTATTTTTATCAAAAATATCAAAATATCTTCTCAGTTGAGCAGCATATTCTCCCACTTTTATATACTGCTGATAAAATAAATGGGCATTTTTATGCTTTGATTTTTTATTAATAATGTCCTCAAAACTATCGCTCACTAATCCTAAACGATAATCCATTAAGTAATGAGAAAAAGCTCTGTCAATAGGATTTCTTAGTATGATAATGATTTTAGCAATTGGGTTATATGCTTTAATATTTTGAGCTGCATTTGAATAAAATAAATACGAAACGCTTCCTTCTCCAAAAATGACATCCTTTTTTTGAACATTAAATAATGTATTATATTTTTCTTCAGTATCAATTCTGTTTTTTCCATAATACATTCCTTGTTCTTGAATTGCAGTATCTGAAAAGTAATCAGGCTCTTTCTGAGAACTCATTTCAATCTGAGGATGCTCCTTCAAATAATGATACAATGATGTTGTTCCTGCTTTTGGAGCTCCCACTATAAAGAAATCAACCCTCATATTAAAAAAACCTTTTATTAATTACCTCAGTCATATTACCCATTCTTTTAATATTAAGAAAAAAAGCCAATCCTAATTTTACTGGAAATGTAATTATATAAAATACACTTAATAAAGGAGGTAGTTGAAATTTCTCCAAATGATATGAAAAGTGAAACATCATTTTATGCGATATAAGTTGTGAGAGATATATTTCAGCAGTATTTAAACCACCTTCTTTCCATTTTTCCGTTTTTGAACTATCAATCAAAAAACTATCCTTATTATCCTGTTCTATGGAAGAACCAACTACAGGAACATTAAGCATTTGTGAATGAAACTCTATTGCTAAAAAATTACATATATCTTTAACGACAGATTCAGATTTAACTAAAAGCTCTTCAAACTTCACAATTTTCACTCGCTCATTATCGAAATATCTTTTAGTATGTTCCAAAGAAGAATTCCAAACTTTTGAAGTCAGAATAGGGTGATAATTTATATAGGAACGAATAGCTTCAAGCAAAGGAATTTTTGAAGCTCCTAAAGACCTCCTTTTCCATTTATTTTTCTGAGAAAGCAAAACATCTCTTTGATCTCTTACCATATTAATCACTTTTGCTTTCGGGAAAAATGCCAGGATTTCATTTAAATAGTATATATTTTTTGGAGTCTGTTCACATGAAATAGTTGACTTATTTTCATTAGACATGGCACCTAAAAACAACTCGTAAATACTTAACGGATTACAAATATTCTTATGCGCTAAAAGCGCAATGGCTTTCTCATTAAAGACTGAAATATTTTGTTGATTAAACAATCCATTTTCTTGAATACATAATAATCTAGAAAGTAAATCTATTTGCTCTTCTCTATTCAAATCTGGATTAGAGTTATTACTCCATATAGTGCCAAAAAAATGCAATTCTTTAAAAGTAAAAATATCAGAATGATTGCCAAGTATTCTCCCCATCATAGTTGTGCCGCTTCTACTACTGCCAACAATAAAAATTTGCTTTACACTACTCATTATCAAAAGAAATTAATGAAAGACTATATGGCTTTAAAATTACATCAGACTTGGTTGAGACTATCATTCTCTCCATAGAAAGCTTTCCGTAAATATCCGCTTTATCATACAGATTTAGACTATAATAACTATTAACTTGCACTTCTTTACTAATATCATTATTTGCGACAAATCCGTTATCAGACCAATTAAGAATAGCTATCTTTACTAATTGATTGTCATTATAAATTAAATATTTTAAAACATCTTTGTTCAATTCTTTACGATCAACTTTTATTTGACCTGTTAAACTAAATAACTCCCCAATCATTTTTAAGGGATAGTAAGTACTTCTAATTTCTAGCGATCCTGTATTGGTACTGAATATTGAGCCACTATAATCTCGACCTCCTAAATTATGGTAAGTTGTAATTGAAATATTCTCTAAGTCTTTGTTACTTAAAAGTTCTAAAAAATAATTAGATACAAATAAAGACTGTAACAGTGTATTTCCTGTTGTTTTAGACATTTGAAGATTCCATTCCGTAATCCAGATTGGTTTATTGAAAATAGTATTATATCTTTTTATTTCATCAGGGAAATCGGTATTCAGAAATTTTAATGCTCTCTTTTTATAAATGTCAAATGCCTCTATCTGATTTTCACCTTCAGGTTCAACAGTCAACATTTGTCCAAATTCCTTTTTTCCTTTTACAACCTTTGCGTACGAATGAATAATAATATCATCATAAAAATCCAATTTAGAAAGTTTTTCATTCCATATATTATGCCTATGCCCTTTCCGCTTTCCTAATGGAGCTGTTACTACTGCCGTTTTTAGATTGGGGTACTTATCTTTTATCTTTTTTGAGCAACTTTTAGCTGAAAAAATATAGTCGTCAATTGTATATCCTTTTGTAAAGTAACTTCTGTTTGAGAGTTCACTTCCTAGTTCAACACCAACAACCTCAATATTATTTGTTACTAATTTTTCAATCATTAATAAGATGTCATTATTATCAACAAAAAGATTAGCCACTAAAACAGCTTTTGAATTTGTTTCTTGAGCCAATTGTATAAAATCATCAATATAATCCTGATGTTGATTTTTCTTAATCCTAGAATTTTCTAGCCCTCTTGCTCTTTTTGATACTTTTGCAGCTTGATACTGGTCAATCTCAGTAAAGTCAAATCCATAGCCACTTTTACCAAAATGATAAAAATTTCCTACAGCTCCTCCAGGAAACCGCAATAATTTTGGATTTAAATCAGTTACTTTATTCATAAATGAGATGTCATTTACATTACAATAGGTAAAAGTATTAGACGTTGCAAATCCAAATAAGTTGTCTTGAATATCTTGAGCTATTATTAGCTCAAAACAAAATATAAATACAATGATTAATAGTCTCATTTTATTATGCCTTTCAGTTTTAATTCTTTAAGTGAATTTTTATATTTATCATCCATAATTTCTTGTGTTTTCACCCATTTAACAAATTCAGTAATTCCAGCTTTAAAATTAAACTTAGAGCTAAACCCTAACGCATTTTCAATTTTTGACAAATCAGCATAATTGTGCCTTATATCTCCTAGACGATACTTTCCGCTAATGTTTATATTCACATTAGACATATGCAATTTTTTTAAGGTATTTGCTACCATTGATACAGTTGTTGCAATACCAGATCCTACATTAAAAACTTGATGGTTAGCCTCTTTTTTTTCTAAAGCTAAAACAGTGGCGTCTACAACATCATCAATAAAGACAAAATCTCTACTTTCCTCTCCATCTTCATAAATATCAATATCATTCCCATTTAATAGTCGTGTTGAGAATATTGACAAAATACCAGTATAAGGATTGCTTAATGACTGTCCTGGCCCATATACATTCTGATATCTTAAAGCAACAGCAGGAATCTTTAAGGTTCTTCCCATTAATAATATCATTTGTTCTTGTTGTTGTTTTGTAATTCCATAAATAGAAGATGGATGTATTTTTGAATCTTCGTCAGTTGCTTTTAAAATCAATTTCTTATCGCATTTATCGCAGATTGGATTGAAATTGCCTTTAGCCATATCAGCATCTTTTCTTTCATTAGGATATGTAATCCCATGATTATCACATAGATATTTTCCTTCCCCATAAATAGAGCGAGAAGATGCAATAATGATTTTCCCAATAGTATGCTCCTCATTAGCAAGAATATTCAATAAGTGTGCTGTCCCAATAATATTTACTTCATTATATCTTGTAATTTCATACATTGATTGTCCTGTTCCTGTTTCGGCAGCCAAATGAATTACAGCATCTTGTCCTTTTAAGGCTTTCTCCCAATCTGATTTATTGCAGACATCTCCTAAAATAAAAGTGGCTTTATCTTTAATTGAATTATATAAAGCAGAATCCTGATTCTCTGCATGAATTTGTTTTGATAAATTATCTAGTATAGTAATATTATATCCTTTGGAGACTAACTTTACTGTTAAGTTTGAGCCAATAAATCCCGCGCCTCCTGTAATTAAAATATTCTTCATGCTATTTGCTGTTTGTGTGATGTAATCTTATAAAAAATATATATAAGTCCGGAAACAATAAAAAGAAAGAAAAAAGGTCTTAACAATAAGGGCTCTGACATAACAGAAACAATCATTATCAACATCCAAAGCCATTTTTTTTCTTTAATTATTTGCTGCTTAAAAAACATATAAAGCAATAGTATAGCTGTAGGGAACCCCATTGCAGCAAATAAAAATGTAATTGAATTACTACTTCCTTTATCCGTACCCTTTACTTTTGATTCTATCCCTGTTTTTTCTTGAATAGCACTTAAGGAAGAGGAGGGAATATAAAACTCTTGCCTCATGTTTTGAAATTGTACCACATCTAATCCTATCCCTGTTAAAGGGTGTTCAAGAGCAATAAACAAGGGTTGAATTAAATCAAAATATCTTTTTTGAAAAGACATCTCCTTTTCACCCTGAATTTTTTCTTCAGCATTCAGACTGAAAATCATATATACCGGAATACATAATACAAACACAAAGGGCACTAGCCATTTGTTTGTTTTAAACTCATTAAATAAATAAATTCCAAATTGAATTAATAATAACGCCAAGCCTGTAGTAGAATAAGTTGTTAGAATAACGATAGCAGCTAGAAATAAAAAACTTTTTCTTTTTTTAATAATGAACGCTTCAAGAAAAAAAAACATATTTAAAAAAACTTGCAAAATACCTGGCTCCCAAAATAAACCTTGATTTCTACAAAATTCTAATTCGTATAATGAAGCAGCAGCTCTTTCAGTATCATAAAAAAAAATATTCATAAATGTTTCGCATTCATGATACTCGGAAGTAATAATAATCAAATTATTTTTCACAAGAAAATATGCAATAGCATTAAATAAAGAATGAACTACGATTAAGCCAAGTGCAACATATAAACTCATTATTAGCTGCTGACTAGTTCGGTTGTTTTTAAAATGAAATAAAAACAAAGTAGACAAAGTGGCTGTCAAT
>Ga0206679_10004532_pt1 | contig 10378 bp, 9 predicted proteins | sample M110012015metaG_FD_155464 | JGI IMG/M metagenome (GOLD analysis project Ga0206679, IMG submission 155464) | Ammonia-oxidizing marine archaeal communities from Monterey Bay, California, United States - M1 100m 12015 | ecosystem: Environmental > Aquatic > Marine > Intertidal zone | place: USA... | reverse complement strand
ATTTTGATAACAGCGCGGACAGCTTCCCATTGCCCAAAATGGCCAGAAACAATGATCGCTCCTTTACCAACTGCGTTCGCCTCTTTAATGGCGGCAAGACCGGGGCCGGAGACCCGGAATTTGTTGTGTTGAGTTTGAAATTCAGCATCGTGGTAAATCTCAAAAAGTGTTCTCCCCATCTGCCGGCCCATATTTTGACCTAGTTTAGCGCGTTCGCTGCGCTTCATATTGGGAAATACTCGTTTTGCTTCACGGTCAAATCGCTCTCTTACAGGCGGAAACCAACGCATTACCATTGCAAATACTGTTCCCAAACCACGGGACCGTGAATTAAAGGCGCGCCATCGAAAAAGAGTAAGCGCCAACCACAACGGGAAGTATCTCGCGTAATGTAAAAAAAATTTCATTGAGGTGGATGCCATCACGCTTTATAATCTAATTTCTTTGCAATACCAATAGAAAACGTTTTTGATGTATCGATCCAGTAATCCAAGTAGCGCCACACCTAATTCGATCGTCCATAGACGCAGCTTCTAATAGTACGGCAGTTGGCGTAACAGACAGTAATATTACAATTACCGAAGATACAACTTTTACTCACGTAACATTGGCATCATCTTCAACCCATTCTTATACGAGCGGTGTAACCTTGTCCGATGTAGGCGCTTCACTGCGCCATGTGGTAGGTATGACAAGTATCAACACTTATGATTTGGTTGATGCAAATGGTGCGCTTGTAACCACGCTTGGACTATTCACAATTGATACGGCTCTTTATCTTGTTGAGAATGAGGACGTTAGTCTTGATGGTGCATTCGTGACTATTGCTTAGTAAGGACCAACAATCAACAACAGATTGATGCTTTAGCAATAGGTTTTCATATGTCGAAAGATCAACCAACACTCCTTCATTGCTCGACTCTTAGTAAACTTTTACCCTTGGTTATTTACGACTTGTCGCATTTAAATGCTAGCTAAAACCTCACCTTCGCAAACCGAGTCTATCGTCTGACCGGTCTCTGCTGCTACTCCCTCTCTGATACGACTTAACGCAGCATGAGCGGTCGCCTTATCTGGCCAAATAGTCATGCTGCGAGCTGTAGTTGGGCTCGTTTGGACATAGAAGAAGTTCAGGGCGCCCATGCTCTTAATTTCGGTTGGAAAGTCGTTCGATGTAGATTGAAAATCTTCAGGTAATGGATCGAAAGACCAGTCAGCTGATGTTGCATACATTTTGTTTCCTCCGTTTGGTTATGCGTCTAGCCGAGCACACAGAAGTAAAACAATCAAGTAAAACATCTAGAAAAACTTGGCGATTTTAAAGGCGAAACCATTGTTATCGGTGATGCCTTTGCACCACGTACCGTTGAGGAAGCTGTGTTAGAGGGTTTTCGGATTGGAGCGCGAATTTAATGTTGGCGTTGCACGGTTGCTAATGGCACAGTGAACTTGCACTCTAGGCAGTAAGTCGTGCTTCAGGCATTATTATTTCTAATTGCGTTGTGAATTTTCGTCCTGTGAGAGTTCATTTGGAAGCCTAGACGAATAGTAAAACGCAATGGCCTGTGTGCGATTTTTTACCGATAATTTGTCATATAGATTTGATAGATGGAATTTAACTGTGTTGATCGAAATTCCAAGAGACTTTGACAGCTCTCTATTCGTTTTACCTGTCGACAACTCTACCAACATCGCACGTTCTTTAAGTGATAGGCTATTAATTGGGTCCCTTTGAAGATCGCGAATATCAATAAATGGAAAGACCATTTTCCCTGAAGCAACCTCAATACAAGTAGTTAACAATCCCTCAACTTCACCCTTTCGGGTTGCAAACCCAGCCGCACCTGCAGTCATAGCAAGACGTGGAAGGTCACCAATATCATCTCCATAGATAACAAGTTTAGGAGCATTTACCTGTTCGCGTAAAATTTCAATTAGTTTCGCTCCACCAAGAATAGGTAAGTTCCAATCAATCACACCAATTGCAACTGGAACACGCATTGCTATCCCCAGGAATCCCTCCGCCGTAGCGGCCGTAGCAACCAAGGAAAATCGAGCATCTCTTTCAATAATCTCAGACAGAGCCGATAAAACCAGCGGATTGCTATCAGCAAGCACTATTTCAACCGGATAGTTAATTTCTTTAATCATTTGTTTACAAACCTTAACTATGAAAACTACCCGTAAGAATAGCGTTTAATTTTTCTAAAATGGAATTTACTACCTAAATAGATAGTTTTTTCCTATTCATTTATATACCTAAAAGCAGGAATATCGAATGTTGTGCAATCTTACAACTACTGTTTTTCTACGTAAAATTTAAACTCAAACTAATTTAAGGCAAATACATGCATAGTCAGAAATTTCCAAAACTTTTTATCCCGGAAACAATAGCGGCAGGTCCCGGACCAGGACACACGGATATTCGGGTTCTGGAAAGCTTCGCTAACGCCGGGATGGCAGATCATATGCACACTGATGTTCTCAGAGGTATGGTAGAATGTAAACATATGTTGCGTGAAATTTGGGGTACCAAAAATATCCACACATTTGGCGTGGCCGGTACAGGATGGAGCGGTTTAGATATGTTGTTCAGCGCCATAACACCCGGAGATAAGGTTGTGGCTTTCAGTAACGGTACGTTCTCTAGCATTGATGCACTCACCCTACGCATAAAAGCCGCTACCAATGTTGAGTTGGCCACTGATGGATTAAATCCACGCGCAGCCAGTGTCGTAATAGTAGACATTCCACATGGTCACTCAGTTACTGAAGAAATAATAGAGACTGCGATTGCAGATCATCAACCAAAATGGGCCTTTATGGCGCACTGGGAAACTGGATCAGGAAGAATCAACGATATTGAAGGTTTCTCTAAATCTTGTGTCAAACATGGAGCTATGGGGCTCATTGATGCAGTATCGTCCCTTGGTGTCGAAAACTTCACTGTCGACGACTATCCTGGTATCGTCGGGTGGGCATCTTGCCCACAGAAAGGAATTTGTTGTTTACCTCTAACTTATGCACCGATTTCTCTATCTGATCGATATATAACTACCCTCAAGTCCACCGGAGCACGAACCTTCGTTCATCACCCAATTTTTGAAGCCCGTCATTGGGGAATTATTGAAGGAAAAGATGTTACGTCAGGTACTTATCACCGGACACATTCAGGTTACGCTGTAGCAGCTTTTCATGAAGCCCTGCGGATTACTTTGGAGCAAACCATAACGCAACGAGCAAAAGATTATGCTTTCTTTGAGAGAATAGTTAGTGAATTGGTGACAGCTATGGGCTGCAAAGTTACCTCCAATATGACAAGTTTGGTTGTACTAAATCTCCCAGACTGCTTAGAAGGCCGCGAGATGGAATTGGTTCAAAACTGCCGCTCTCAAGGGTTTGGTATTTGGCCTACCTTGTCGTCGCCGGTACAAATACGTATCGGTATTCTTAATCAACTGACACCATTTGCCATCTCGCAGATAGTTAATCGTTTTGCACAGGCAATGACCGAGATGGGCGCTGAGTTAAATTGGGATTTAATCGACTCTCTTCTAAATCAACATTTTTCCGGAACCATCGCAGCTGAATAGGAAGTAAAAATGGATATTCACGAATATCAAGCCAAAGAAATTCTTTCAAATTTTGGAATTCTTGTTCCTCCTGGAGCCTTAGCTTACAGCCCTGAACAAGCAATTTACCAGGCACGCGCGATAGGGGGAAATCAATGGATTGTAAAGGCTCAAGTACACGCAGGAGGTCGCGGTAAAGCTGGAGGAGTCAAAGTTTGTGAATCTGATTATGAAATTCAAGAATCTTGTGAGAATATGTTTGGCAAGAAGTTGATTACTCATCAAACCGGTCCGGAAGGAAAAGGCATTTACCGCGTATATGTCGAAGCGGCAATGCAAATTTCTTGCGAGATGTATCTCGGATTTGTTTTGGATCGCACCACTCAACGTATTATGATTGTGGCAAGTACTGAAGGTGGAGTGGAAATTGAGGATATTACCTCTAATCGACCAAACAGCATTATACGTTCGACGGTTGAGCCAGCTGTTGGACTCAGAGATTTTCAAGCGCGCGAAATCGCATTTAAATTGGGAATCTCATCTAGCTTGATTGCCCAAATGGTGCGTACGCTACAAGGATGTTACCTGGCATTTCGAGAATTAGACGCTACGATGGTTGAAATTAATCCCCTTGTTATCACTAATGATGATCGTATCGTAGCATTAGATGCAAAGATGACGTTCGATGACAATGCTTTATTCCGTCATCCACAAATTTCAGAGTTGCGAGACAAATCCCAGGAAGATCCACGTGAAAGCCGTGCGGCAGATAGAGGCTTATCTTACGTTGGGTTGAACGGAAATATTGGCTGCATTGTCAATGGTGCTGGTCTAGCAATGGCAACTATGGACACGATCAAACTAGCTGGAGGTGAACCTGCAAACTTTCTTGATATAGGTGGTGGCGCGACGCCAGAACGGGTAACAAAAGCGTTTCGATTAGTAATGTCCGATAAGAATGTGCAAGCTGTTTTAGTCAATATTTTTGCCGGAATTAATCGCTGTGATTGGGTCGCAGCTGGAATTGTGCAAGCCTTAAAAGAAGTGCAGGTAGATATACCTGTGATCGTCCGACTTGCAGGAACTAATGTAAAAGAGGGTCAGAAAATACTTGCGGCTTCCGGCCTGCCTATTATCCGCGCAAATACATTGATCGAAGCTGCCGAACGCGTGGTCAGCGCTTGGGGGAACGATTTGATCCAAAACGTCAATGTAAGGACAATAAAATGAGTATATTTTTAGACCGGAACACCAAGGTAATAGTTCAAGGGATTACCGGCCGTATGGCGCGTTTTCATACCAAGGACATGATAGATTATGGTACGAATGTAGTAGCTGGCGTTGTTCCAGGAAAGAGTGGGCAAACTGTGGAATCAGTACCAGTTTTTGATACTGTAAAAGAGGCAGTAAAGGTTACGGGATCGAACACCTCCTTAATCTTTGTACCACCTCAATTTGCAGCAGATTCAATTATGGAAGCTACCGACGGGGGGATTACCTATTGTGTTTGCATTACAGACGGTATCCCAGCTCAAGATATGATGAATGTTAAACGGTATATGATGCGCTACCCACGTGAGAAACGCATGATTCTGACAGGGCCTAATTGCGCTGGTACGATCAGTCCAGGAAAAGCACTTTTGGGGATTATGCCTCCACACATATATTTACAAGGAAATGTTGGAATCATTAGTCGCTCAGGCACATTAGGTTATGAAACTGCTGCGCAGTTAAAAAATCTCGGAATTGGAGTTTCTACCAGCGTTGGCATTGGTGGGGATTCTATCAATGGATCGTCATTTAAAGACATTCTTGGACATTTCGAAAAAGATCAACAAACAGATATTATTTGCATGATTGGTGAAATTGGTGGCCCACAGGAAGCTGAAGCAGCCGCATATATTCAAAAATTTATCACCAAGCCAGTAGTAGCTTATGTTGCAGGTCTCACTGCCCCAACTGGCCGTACAATGGGGCATGCAGGCGCAATTATTTCAGCGTTTGGAGAAAGTGCTTCTGAAAAAGTCGAAATCCTCGAAGCTGCAGGCGTCATTGTTGCCGAAAACCCCTCCGTTATAGGACAAACCGTTTCTCAACAAATAAGAAAGATATCTCAATGATAAAACCATCAGTCTTTGTGACACGTCGTTGGCCAAAAGCAATCGAGGCTCAGTTATCAAAAGAGTACAATGTAGTACTTAATACGGATGATAAGCCTTTAAATATTTCTGAAGTCCAAAATGTTTTAAAAACCTACGATGCCGTATTGCCTACTGTTACTGATAAGATAGGTGTTGAAGCTTTGGATGTACCTAAATTAGCTACCAAAATTTTAGCCAATTATGGTGTCGGATATAGCCATATTTGCGAAAAATCGGCACGACAATTGGGGTTAACTGTGACCAATACTCCTGATATATTATCGGAATGCACTGCCGATATTGCTATTACTCTTATGTTGATGGTTGCGCGACGTGCTGGTGAAGGAGAACGCGAAGTTCGCTCAGGAAATTGGACAGGCTGGCGACCAACACATTTGGTTGGTTCAAAGGTCAGCGGTAAAAAACTTGGGATCGTTGGATTTGGACGCATTGGTCAGCAAATGGCAAAGCGAGCACATCACGGTTTTGGAATGGAAATCCTTGTACAAAGTCGTTCTAGAATTCCAACTGAGGTTTTGGCTCAATATCATGCCACTCAAGTGGATGACTTGGATACATTGCTACCCCAATGCGATTTCGTTTCACTCCATTGCCCCGGAGGGACGTCAAACCGCCATTTGATAAATTCTCACAAACTTAACCTGATGAAGCCAAATGCATTCTTGATCAATACTGCGCGCGGCGAGATCATTGACGAGCAAGCCTTAGCCCAAGCCCTGATGTTTGACACCATTGGAGGCGCTGGCCTCGATGTGTTTGATGGAGAACCTCACATCGCGCACAACCTCAAGTACTGCGATAATTTAGTGATGTTGCCTCACCTTGGGTCAGCGACACAGGAAACACGAGAGGCAATGGGCTTCAGGGTTATAGATAACCTTAGGGATTTCTTTGAGGGCCGAACACCGCGTGATCGCGTAATCTAAGTTTAGGGTAAGTACTAGCCATTTTACGAGTGAAGGTTAGTACTGAAATTGCATTAATTATAGTAAGTTATTAATTTGAAACATAAAATAAGAGGTCAAAATGAGTTTTCATCCAATTGAACAAGCTGCAGCACGCTTAAACCGTAGCGAACTTGCGGTTCCAGGGAGCCAACCACAAATGTTTAAAAAGGCTGCTAAATCTGCAGCTGACGTAATTTTTCTTGATTTGGAAGATGCCGTCGCACCTGATGAAAAAGAAGGCGCTCGTAGAAATATTATCAAAGCATTAAATGAAATTGACTGGGGCAATAAGACAATGTCGATTAGAATAAATGGCTTGGATACTCATTATATGTACCGTGATGTAGTTGATATTGTTGAACAAGCTGGTGAGCGTTTGAACTTAATAATGATACCCAAAGTTGGTACCGCTGCAGACGTTTACGCGGTTGACATGCTGGTGACCCAAATTGAGGACGCCAAAGGGTATCAAAAACGCATTGGATTCGAGCATATCATAGAGACCGCATTAGGCATGCAAAATGTTAATCAAATTGCAGCCGCTTCTAAGAGAAACGAAAGCCTACATTTCGGAGTTGCTGACTATGCGGCCAGTATGCGGGCGCGAACTACGGTAATTGGTGGAGTGAACGAGCATTATTCTATCCTCACTGACCCGTTAGCTGACGGATCTCGCGCAATTCATTGGGCGGATATGTGGCATTCTGCTATCGCAAATATGGTTGTCGCCGCACGAGCAAACGGATTACGTCCAATAGATGGGCCATTTGGCGATTTTTCTGATCCAGAAGGTTACAAAGCTTCCGCATACCGCGCAGCCGTGCTAGGTTGTGAGGGAAAATGGGCAATTCACCCAAACCAAATTAAGCTTGCCAATGAGGTAATGAGCCCGTCTGCAGCGGAGATAACTAAAGCTAATCGAATCCTTGAAGCTATGGCGGTGGCTGAAACAGAGGGCAAGGGTGCAGTGTCGCTAGATGGTCGTTTGATAGACTATGCATCCATTCGTCAGGCAGAGGTTCTCGTAGAAAAAGCAAAGCAAATTTCCGGGTAACACATACTGTTCCTCCACCAAGCCCCTCTGTAAGTCTTTGTATTTACAAATTTATAATAACAATCAAATGCACAGCCCACAAGTTAGTTCACAAGTTGGGATGCTAAGTGATGGCTTTCAGAAAAATGAGGTGGCGCGTTTAAGTCAATAAAAATCCTTATATTACAGGGATAATGACATGCAGTGACACACTATAGATATTTAGAGTTAAGCTGGGAAGACTATGTCTGATAGAGCATATACACATCACTACCCTCAAAATCCATTTCTGCCTGGAAACTCAGGAGGTTGGCTTCGGGCATTATCCATTTTCAACCATAGCCTTAGTAATTTACGCCGCTCGTCCACATTAGGGCTGTCTTCAAAACTAGTGCGCGAATGCAAAACTAAGTGATTGTTTGCAAGCTGAATATCACCTGGCCGAAGCATCATATCAATGCGTAATTCAGGACGCACAATTATACTATCCAATATATCCAGTGCTTCAATTTCTACTGGTGATAAGGGATGCTCTCGTAAAGAATGTCCAAGCTCAATATACTGCCTGAGGTATCTGAAATTCAATTTACCATCATGCACCGCAAAAAGCGAAGTTGGACTGGGTAAATCTTCGCCCAAGTGAGCATAATACCATTGCTTGTAAAACAATCCCACGTATTCAGGGAACTCACTTAGCAAAATATTATAAACTGCAGGTACTGAAACTAGACTACTTAAACCGCCAGTTTTAGCCTTGCGGACGCATAATAGTCCCACAACATCAGAGGGGTCTGTGTGATAAGGCAAATACAGATTTGTCTGATAAACTCGAGTATTCTTATCTTCTAAGTCACCAACATTCATAACAGTGCCGATCATATCACTATTGAAATTTTGAGAAACTGGTTGTCCCAGGTTTAGCCCTAATCCGTAATATATGGCGTTAACTTCATCATCGTTATAGCGATGAACTGGAAGCCCACGCAAAACGACAAAACCTCTACCGTTCTCCAATTCGTTTGAAAATTCGTTTAGCTTTGTTTCCAATTTAGGCAAATGAAAATCTGTTTTTGAAAAATTTGGAAATGCCAAATTGACTGCTCTTAAATCTTCAAGCGCCCCGTCAATCTCAGAAAGTTCTTCATCACTAAAGTTATAAATCCAGCTGTCGTCATTTTCAAAAGTATCTGCATTCCAAACTGACGAACCATTTAATTGAGATCTTAATATTTTGTTCATATGAGCAAAGAATAAACTAATTACTTAAAGTTTACCAGAAACAAACAAAATCATACTTACTCATAGTACCTTGGTCTGACACTCATTTACCTACCGCCACGTCCCAAGTGCGGAACTGCTCTGTAATAAGCTCGTGCAGACGTCCGCGGTTAAAGCTTGGTTCATGTCCGGCGTGCACGACATTGACAGGCAACTGCAGAAGACGGCGCATCGTCGCTTCATACTCTGTCAAATTCGAGTGATGCAGGTCGTCAATCAACGGGCCGTCATAAATTGCGTCGCCAGAAAAGAGCATGCCCGTCTTGGCTTCCCATAACCCAATGCTACCAGGCGAATGCCCCGGAAGGTGCATGACCTCAAACGCGCGATTTCCAATGTCGATCACATCACCTTCGCTGACACATTCAATCCCTCTTGCAGGGCGAATGGTGTAGGATGACAAATCAAAACCAGCATATGGCAGCGCAGTAACCATAGATATTGCTATCTCTGGGTCGGTCTTGTCTTTCAAGTTGGGTAAATAAAGCGTCGCCAAATTGTGCGGATCAAACGTCTCCCCAACGAGGCTTGTGTCCATGCTGGGTGTGCGAAGACCATCAACCTCATCTGGATGCACGATACAATGGTCGAATTCATGATGGCAGCCAATATGATCGAGATGAACATGAGTCGCAACGGCCATGACCTTTGCACCTAAGATGTCAGCAGCAAAAGTTCGTAGACTGGTCAGCCCTGTTCCTGTGTCAATCATCAAATCCCGGTCGCGGCCACGAATGTGCCAAATGTTGCAGCGTACCAAGGGCACTACATGTGGTTCGTAGATTAGGGTAATATCTCCGTTGATCTGTTTTTTTTCAAACCAAGTGTCTGCAATCTGAAAGCTCATATCCTCCACCACACCCCTCTGTAAGTCGTTGTATTTATTCCTATATAATAACAAGCAATTGTACAGCCCACAAGTTAGCCCTAAAAATTGAGTTCAAGGGTGGCAAAGAGAAAACAGTCAAGTTCTGCTAATTTAAAAACCAAACTGCCTGCAGGTCGAAATACAAGATAAGCGGCAGCACTCCATTTCTGGATACTGTCGTTCAGTAATGCACCAATGAGACATGGCGAAATGTAGTTAAGATGCGTGCACAGCAAGGTCTTCCAACAGCGGTTTTCCCCCGTTAAGCGCTGGTTGAAGTGCGATCACGTTTTCCACCATCGCAGCGCTTCTATTGTCGGCCAGCGCCAACGTTTTTTGCCGTGACAGCTCATACAACATCGCTTGCTCTACCTGCTCGGCATCAATTTCGAGCCTTTTGATTTGCCTGCGCAACGGATCCTGTTTGGCGGGCATGTCTTTGCCTAAAGGTTGAAAATCAATTCTGTAGCGGCGCAGTGGGATAATGACATCTGCACGCCACTGCGAGACGCGTTCAG
>Ga0206679_10004531_pt1 | contig 10378 bp, 11 predicted proteins | sample M110012015metaG_FD_155464 | JGI IMG/M metagenome (GOLD analysis project Ga0206679, IMG submission 155464) | Ammonia-oxidizing marine archaeal communities from Monterey Bay, California, United States - M1 100m 12015 | ecosystem: Environmental > Aquatic > Marine > Intertidal zone | place: USA... | reverse complement strand
AAGAAAATTTTTTTTTTTAGAATAGTTATTTCATTTATTCTCTTATTTTTTTGTACAAATTATTTTAATTTCACAATTAATCAATTATACAAATAAGAATGAAAATAGCCGTTATTGGAAATATTCATTCTGATGGATGGGAAGTTCTGGAAAAAGCAAACTTTAAGTCTTTTGAAATTTTCAATTTTGATGAAAATAATCTTAAAAAAGAATTAGAAAATGTTGATGGAATACTTTTGCGTACAGCAAATTTAAGTTCAAATGTTCTTTCTGGTTGCCATAATCTTAAAATAGTGGCACGTCATGGTGTAGGATATGATAACGTTGACTTAGAATACTTAAATCAAAACGAAATAGCTCTAGGCATAACTGGAACTTCGAATGCCGTCAGTGTTGCTGAACATGTTCTAACTTCTTTTTTATATTTAACTAAAAATATTCACTTATCTGATAAATTAACAAGAGAGGGAAAGTTTAATGAAAAATCATCCCTGCCTAATTTTTTTGAATTATATCAAAAAAATGTTGTTATTTTTGGATTTGGAAGAATTGGTAAGGCAGTTGCTAAAAGATGTTTAGGCTTCGAGGCAAACGTTTATGTTTACGACCCTTACGTGAGTAAAAAAAATATTGAAGAAAATAATTGTAAAGCAATTGAAAAAATTGATGGATTAAAATTTGCAGATTATATTTCAATACACCTGCCATTGAATAAAGAGACAAAAAACTTCATAGGAGAAAAAGAACTATTAGTTATGAAAAAAACAGCTATTATCGTAAATACAGCTAGAGGAGGAATTATAAACGAAGATTCTTTAGTTAAAGCTCTGAAAAATAAAAAAATACTTGGTGCTGGGTTAGACGTATTTGAAAAAGAACCGCCAATTAAAAATCATCCAATATTTAATTTGGTTAATGTAGTTCTTTCTCCTCATAATGCAGCCTTGACACTAGAATGCAGAAAAAGAATGGCAATAGAGGCAGCTGAAAATATTGCATTTTTTTTAACTGATAAAAAATTATTAAATTTAAACAATATTGTTAATAAAGATAAATTAAAGATCTAGAGGTTTAAATATATATCTCCATCTTCTTCATAAATATCAAAAGTTCTTAATGATGGAAGTTCAAGATCACTAATTGGATCACCAGAAACAATACTAAAAGTGTTTCCACAACTTGCACACTCAAGCTGTTCACCTTCTACATTAGACTCACTTAAAAATGCTTGATCTTCACAATAACAATGGCCTTGAGTAGCAAAAAAACCTGATTCTAGACGAAAAATTGCATAGTCTATTTCTTCATGCTCAAAATTTTCTACGCTCCCAACGTCGACATCATCTTCTTGTCCAATATAAATAGGCTCAATTTCAATATTCATTAAAAAATAGTAGAATAAATTTTGAAAATAATAAATAATTTTTTATCTAAATCGTAAATTTTTTTTAGAAAGTTGACTTATTTTACTAACACCCATTAACTTCATATCTCTTTCAATTTCATTTTTTAGATTTAATAATGTTTTTTCAACTCCTTTTTGTCCTCCAGCAGCAAGAGCATATAAATACATTCTTCCGCCAGAACATGCCTTTGCTCCAAGTGAAAGAGCTTTTAATACATGAGTGCCTCTTCTAATTCCTCCCTCACAAATAACATCCACTTTATCTCCGACAGCATCAACTATTTCTGCTAGTTGATCAAAAGGGGATCTAGATCCATCAAGCTGTCTACCTCCATGATTGGAAACCATAACCGCAGTTGCACCAACATCAACTGCTCTTTTTGCATCCTCAACAGACATAATTCCTTTAATTGCAAACTGTTTTCCCCAATTTTTATTTATTTTTTCCACACCTTTCCAATCAAGAGAGTTATCAAGCATTTGAGTAAAATAGTCACCGATACTTGTCATAACACTAGTGCCAGCAGCTATATGGTTTTTTAAATTACTTAATTCCCATTTCGGTTTGGTAAAATAATTAAATGCCCAATTAGGATGTGTAGCAAAACTTAACGCACTATTTAATGAGAGCTTCATAGGAATAGTAAATCCTGTTTGTAAGTCCCTCTCTCTATTACCGCCAACTGCTGTATCAACTGTTACTGCCATAGCCTCAAAGTTAGAATTTTTACATCTATCAATAAGATCTTTATTTAAGCCTTCATCTTTATGAACATATAATTGGAACAACTTTGGGGTTGATACCAATCTTGAAATCTCTTCAATACTAGCCGTACCTAAAGACGATATACCAAACATTGTTCCAAACTTTTCTGCTGCTTTTGCAACACCTATTTCTCCTTCATGATGAAATAAGCGTTGTAGTGCAGTCGGTGCACAATAAAGGGGCATATCAATTTTTTGTCCCATAACAGTCGTTGACATATCGACTTCATCAACACCAGATAGAACATTTGGCACCAAATCACAGGAATTAAAAGCTTCAGTGTTTCTTTTGTATGTTATTTCATCATCTGCAGCACCATCAATGTAATGAAAAATTGGATTTGGTAATTTTCTTTTTGCTAATTCTCTAAAATCTTTGACATTGTGACAATTATTAATTCCCCCAAACATTATACAGAAATAGTTTTTTGAACTTGCATTCCTAAACCTTCAACACCTAGTTTCATTTCATCACCAGGCTTTAAATATACTTGTGGTTTCATTCCCATTCCTACACCAGGAGGTGTTCCAGTAGAGATTATATCTCCAGGTTGCAATGACATAAATTTACTTAAATAACTTACTAGAAAATTTACACCGTATACCATTGTTTTAGTTGAGCCATCTTGCATACGTTTTCCATTAACATCTAACCACATTGATAAATTTTGTGGATCAGAAATCTCATCTTTTGTAACCAGATAGGGACCAATAGGCCCGAAGGTATCACATGATTTTCCCTTAACCCATTGACCAGAATGCTCTAGTTGAAATGCTCTTTCACTTAAATCATTAACTACACAATAACCTGCTATATGATCTTGCGATTGGTTCTCTGAAATATATTTAGCTTCTTTTCCAATCACAACACCAAGTTCAACTTCCCAATCAGACTTATGAGAATTTTTTGGAATAATAATATTATCATTTGGGCCAGTTATAGCGCTAGTTGCTTTGAAAAATATAATTGGTTCAGGAGGAACTTCCATTCCTGTTTCCTCAGCATGGTCAGAATAATTTAAACCAATACAAATAAATTTACCAACACTTTTCTTACATACGCAAGGAGCAATACCATCAATATTTTTCACCTTAGGTAAAGAAGTAATATCTATCTTTTTTACTTCATTTAATTTATCTACTGTTACATTTTCATTATCCCAATCAGTTACCAGACTTGATGCATCTCGAATATTTTCTTCTGTATCTAAAATTCCTGGCTTTACTTCATCTCCAATTCTATATCTTAATGTTTTCATTATAAAGTCCATCCTCCATCTATTAAATTAAGTGTCCCCGTGACAAAATCTGACTCATCACTTGCTAAATAAACTGCCATCTTTGCAATTTCATTAGGTTGCGCTAATCTACCCATTGCTTGTCTTTCAATAAAATCTTTTCTTGCTTGCACAGGATCGTCAGCCATTTGAACTCTTCCTTCCCAAGAAGGAGTTTCTACTGTTCCAGGCAAAATAGCATTGCACCGTATTCCATCTTTTATGTAATCAGCAGCAACTGATTTTACAAAGCCATTTAGAGCAGCTTTTGTGGTAGTGTATATAAATCTATTTGGAACTCCTTTAACGCTTGAAGCAGCGGATGATACAATAATAATATTGCCTTTTTTTTGTTTAATCATTTTTGGCAACAAAGAATGAGACATTAAGTAAGCAGAGTAAATATTGATATTTATTGAGCGTTGAAATTCCGTTGAGTCACAATCTAAGATTGCACCATGATGAACAAAGCCAACTGCATGAAAAAGAATATTAATATCATCTAAAGAAGAGCAAAAATTTTCAACATCTGACTTATTAGTAGAGTCTAATTTATTAGTTTGAATTTTAGAATTAGCAGATTTTATCTCATTTAATTTTTCTTCATTAATATCGGTTGCAAATACATTCGCACCTTCATTTGCGAAAGCAATTGCCGTCGCTCTTCCAATACCTTGGGCTGCAGCTGTTACAACAATTTTTTTATTTTCTAATCGCATTTAATTATGTTGCCAATATTCTCCATTTGGATAAGAAAACTCATTAACAGAATTTGCTTTCATTTCAATAGAGTATCCTAGATCTTTTGGAGGCATGTAATTTCCATTGTTTATTTCACATGGGTAAATAAAATGTTCATGAAGACTGTCTTGATATTCAACTACTTTTTCATCTTTTTCTCCGTTTATAAGCACATAATCTATCATACATAAATGCTGAACATATTCGCACAAACCCACACCGCCAGCATGTGGAAATACAGGTACATTAAATTTATGAGCCATTAGTAAAACAGTTAGTATTTCATTTATACTTCCTAGACGACAACTATCAATTTGACATACATTCATTGCTCCTGACTCTAAGAATTGCTTGAACATAATTCGTCCCCCACACGCCTCTCCTGTAGCAAGTTGGACATCACCAACTTCTTTTTTAATTTTTGCAAAACCCATTACATCATCTGGACTAGTCGGCTCTTCAACAAATAATAGGTTAAATTTTTTGTATGCATTAATATGCTTAATTGATTGCTCAATACTCCATTGTTGATTTGCATCAACCATGATTGAACAATCTGGACCAATTGTATTTCTAATTAATTCCAATCTTTTAACATCAGCTTGTAAATCTAATCCTACTTTTATTTTAAAATGTTTCCATCCTTGAGACATATATTGATTACACAACTCAATTATTTTTTCATTAGAATAACCAAGCCAACCAGCTGCTGTCGTATAAGAGGGATAGCCTTCTTTAAGAATTGTTTGAATTCTATTTTCTTTACTCTGCTGACTATTCTTTAAAATATTATACGCTTCATCTGTTGAAAGGGCATCTTCAATATATTTAAAGGTGAGCCACCCCAAAATAGTATCAGGCTTACTATCTACAATAAATCTCCAAAGTGGTTTTTGATTTTTCTTGGCAATAAGATCCCATAAAGAATTGAATATTGCAGCAACGGCCATATGAACAACACCTTTTTCAGGACCTAACCATCTAAGTTGACTATGATCAACGCACTCAAACCAAAGTTTACCAATATTCTTTTCTATCTCTTCAATAGTTTTGCCGATAAATAAAGGAAAGAAATGTTTAATACATTCTGCAACGATATCATTTCCTTTTCCAATAGTGAAAGCTATACCAAATCCTTTTAAATTATTATCTGATGTGAAAACTGTTACATAGGTTGCTGAATAATCAGGATCAGTATGAATTGCATCCGAACCTGTTAGATCTTTAGATGTTGGAAAACGAACATCATCAACTGTAAAGTTAATTATTTTTGTCATCTCTTAATATTTTTTAAACGTTGAATTATCAATAAAATCCCAATCTAAATCAATTCCTAATCCTGGGTTAGATGGCAAGTACGCAAAACCATCAGCAACCTTAATTGGTTCTTTTAAACCAAAATTAAAATAATCATATGGAACAAGTACTTCAAAAAACTCAGAATTTTTTATAGCTGCACAACAATGTAAATTAACTAATTCTAAAGGATGATAAATGGCTGTATGGATTTCACATTGTACACCAAAGCTTTCAGCTAAATGAGCAGTTTTCATCGTAGCAGTTATTCCTCCACTCCATGAAACATCTGCGCGAACCATATCGACTACCCTCGTTGAAATACATTCTGCAACACTGTAAGGATGTTTCGCTATTACTTCAGTTCCAATAATAGGTATATCTAATATCCGAGTTAACTCTCGAAGATTATGAAAATTTTCATCAAATAATGGTTCTTCATACCAATAGTAATTTAATTTTTCCAACTCTCTTCCAAAACGCAAAGCTTGTTCAAATGTATATGGTGCCACAGGATCGCTCATTAATTTAAAATCATTACCAACTGCTTTTCTTGCTGCTTTATGAATTTCTAAATCTAATTCATAATTTCCAGGTGGGTGAATTTTATAAGCATTAAAGCCTCTTTCTTTATATTCTTTTGCTTCCTTCGCATATTCTTCAGGAGTTTTTAAAACAAGAGAGCTTCCATAAATTGGCACTTGATCTCTATATGCACCTAAATATTTATAGAGTGGTTGATTTGCTTGTAATGCTGATAAGACCCAACAATTAATATCAAATGGGCCATAGCTGTAAATCGGTGCATGATTCCACCATCTATCTGCCATTCTATACTCATGCCAATGTTTCTCTCGATACAAAGGATCACGTCCTATAAAGAAAGGTTTAAAAATACTATTAGCTATTTCACCAGCCATCGCCGCACCCCTACCAGCAAAACCAAAAGTCGATGTACTTAAACCTTCATCTGTATGAAACGTTATTACTAAAAATTCTAATTCAGATTTTTTACCATCACGCATCTCCGAGTCTTTCATCACAGGATCATTGTGACGACACATGCGTATTTCTATATCTGTAATTTTCATTTAAGTTCCATTTCTTTTATAATCATTTCATTATTTTGTCCCACCTTTGGTGCAGCTAAATCAGATTTAAATATTTCTCCATCGACTCTAATCGGGCAACGTAGTGTTTTTATATTTAATCCGTCAGTACTTTTGATTCGTTGTGTCATGTTTAAAATTTTAAAACCTTCATGCTTTAACATTTTTTCCCAATCCAAAACTTCCGCACACCAAATATCTGCTGGTTCAAGAATATTTAAAATATCTTTGATTGTTTGATGGCATATCCAATCACCGATATTTTTCTTAATTTCATCCCTGTCTGTAAACCAAGTTTTTTGATCATGGAGATTTTTTAAAAAATCCAAATTTAACAATTCTCCAAGCCTAGGAAGAGGTGTCATAGCAATTGCAATGAATCCATCTTTTGTTTTATAGATACCATAAGGTGCAGATAAATATGCATGAGCATTGTTATATTTACTTCTTACAGGCTTTCGGTGACCATCATTAAAATAAGTTGTTAAAACCTCAAACTGAAAATCAAGTAATGCTTCAACTAAGCTTGTTTCAATATGACAACCTTCATTAGTTCTAAATCTTTTTATCACACCAGCCAAAATACCTTCAACTAATGAGTGGCCTGCTAAAATATCTGCAACTGCTAGCCCCATTGGAGTCGGTGCCTCTCCTCCATTTCCATTTAACCACACTAGACCTGTTCTTGATTGTGCTAATAAATCTTGACCCGGTAAATTTTTCCATGGTCCTTCTGATCCGTATCCAGAAATTGAACCATATACAATTTTTGGATTAATTTTTTTTACATTATTATAATCAAGGCCAATCTTTTCTATTACACCTGGTCTAAAATTTTGAGTAATTATGTCAGCTTTAGCTATCAGCTTTTTAACCAACTCTAAATCTTTAGGGTCTTTAAGGTTTGCAGCAAAGCTCTCCTTATTGCGATTAATTGCATGAAATAATGTACTATCACCTTCAAGATCAGTATCACTTATATATAATGTTCTACAAAGATCTCCAACTTCAGGCCTTTCTATTTTAATAACCCTTGCACCCAAATCGGATAGTCGAAGACCAGCATATGGTCCTGATAAAAATTGACTAAATTCTAGTACTATTAATCCTTCTAGTGGTCTTGACATATTATTCCTCAAAACTTTCTGCATACTTTGATGTAAGTTTATCTATAACTTTAGCTTCACTCATATTTGATTGTAAATATTCATTTATAATATTTCCACTTTCATCTTGAAATTTCATATAACCATTATGTCTTGGTCTAACCCATGCTTTATCAAGTGTGGATCTGGTATTTTTAAAAAAATTATTAGTCTCTAAATTTATATTATAATTTTCCCACGCATCAGAGTTACCAGGCTGTCCTCCACTAGTATAAAAAGTAGTTTGCTGACAATCTGATCCTGCTATCCAAAAACTATATTCTAAAGCTAAATCTTTGTGTTTGCTCTTTTTTGAAATAGCAATTCCAGTACCTCCTAAATGGGTTCCAGATGGACCTTTATTAGATAGATCAATTACATTGCCATATGAAATTATATTTTTTCTATAAGCTTTTCTAGAATAGTTAGAAAAACCATATGTATAAGGTGAATAAAAAAAATCTTCAGTTTCAGACAAGGTTTCAGCAGTCTTAATTGGGTCCATAGTAAAACACTCATCAAGTAAATATTTTGATATCTGCTTCATCATCAGTAACGTTTGGACTCCTAACTCTTTTTGAATATAATTTTTATCATTAGGATTAAATTCTTCAGCTATATTATTATAAATACTATAAAAGCTACTAATTGCATGTACGGGTTTTAGTGGCCAGATAACTCTGTTTTCTTTTGCTAAATCTATAAGATCATTCCAAGAATTTGGAAGTGATGAAATTAAATCTTGCCTAAAACAACATACTTGTGTTGCTGCATCTATAGCTAGTGCCCATTGATGACCATCAATATTATAGCTTTGATGTGATAAACCCACTGATTGTTTATCTAACAAATTTAATTTATGTTGATATCCATCAACATCAAACATCTGCAACAAACCTTTAGCAGAAACTTCTCCAACGTGTGGGTAGTCTATTACCATTAAATCATATTCCTCAACCATTTGTTCTATTGGCCTATCTGCAAATGCTTGAAGTGATCTTTTATCCCAATGAATGGAAATTTCATTATTATGTTTTTCGGCAAAAATTTTACTTGTCGCAATCATAGGGTCGTATCCTCTTGAGTGATCCCAAGTCATACCTTTAAGCTCGATCATTTTTTTTCATATTGATCTTTGAAGTCTTCTGGTTTCTTATATAAAACAGAGTGAAGGTGCTCACAATAAAGTACAATTTCACCTTCACCTTTAAATACTTCATAACTTGTTCTAACTAATCCCATTTTTTCATATTTTGGTTTTTTTTCCATATTTTTCCTAATAGTATAAATGGTGTCCCCAATAAAAACTGGTTTAATAAATCTTAAACGATCATAACCATAACTAAAAGAGTTTACACAATTGGTAGCCACCAATCCTAAGCCGTAAGAAAAAACCATTGCACCTGCTACTAATCTTTTTTTAAACAAACCTTCATTTTTTGCAAAATGTTCATCTCCAACATATGGATGCATATCCAAAACCATGCCATTAAACTGCATAGCCTCACCCTCTGAAATAGTTCTTCTTAACGATCTAATTTTATGATCAATAATAACGTCTTCATAAAACCAATTTTCTGAATTCCAAACAGGTATATTACTATGATCTTCCGGCATATCCTTAGGATAAGTAGACTCTATTCCGACTGTATTTTTATATTTAAAATCTTTATTCATATTTAAAATTATGCTACTTTATTATTTATAAAATTTGAATTCAATAAAAATAATGAGGTAATATGGTTGAGATTGAACAGTTTTTTGAAGATTATGAAGTAGGTGCAACAAGAAGTACCGCTGGAAGAACTATTACTGAAACAGATATAGTTATGCATGCCATGCACTCCGGTGATTTTTATCCTCATCATGTAGATGCAGAATTTGCTAAAAAAGGTCCCTTTGGTCAAAGAATAGCTCAATTTAGTTGCACTTTTTCAATCGGTATTGCTCTTACTGCATCAGTAGTTAATAAAAGAGCTTTTACTTACGGATTTGAAAGACTTCGCTTTCCCAATCCTGTTTTTATTGGTGATACTATTCATACAAAAGTAACGATAAAAGAAAAAAAAGATGATCCTAAAAGACCTCAATATGGTCAAGTTAATGAAGCTTGTGAAATATTAAATCAAAATGATAAATGCGTTTGTTACTCAGAGCATATATTACTTGTTGAAAGAAAAAAATAACTAAAAAGCACTATACTTAAGATAAGCTTCTTGAGGATCCATGCCTCCACGTATAGACTTTCGAACCAAGTTTTCAGTATTTATTAATTTTTCAGCTCTATCCAAAATATTTTCAATAATATTTGAGGGTATAATAACAATTCCATCAATATCTGCTAAAACATAATCATTATTATGTATAATTGTTTTACCAATTTTTATTATTTGCTCAAATTTAGTTGGCTTCCAATACCCAACAACATCTCTTGGAGTATAAAAACTACTCCATACAGGAAAATCAATTTTTAAAATAAAATCTAAATCTCTAGCCCCACCATCAACTATGTAGCCTTTTACACCTTTTAGTTGTAATGTTTCGGCAGATAATTCACCCATAAGTGCTACCTCATTATTATTAGGCTGACAAATAACTACTCTATTTTTTGGAGCTTTTGATAAAAAACCAGTCCAAGCT
>Ga0206679_10004530_pt1 | contig 10381 bp, 6 predicted proteins | sample M110012015metaG_FD_155464 | JGI IMG/M metagenome (GOLD analysis project Ga0206679, IMG submission 155464) | Ammonia-oxidizing marine archaeal communities from Monterey Bay, California, United States - M1 100m 12015 | ecosystem: Environmental > Aquatic > Marine > Intertidal zone | place: USA... | reverse complement strand
TGATGTCAAAGAAATGCTTTTTGGTTGCAAAAAGGGCCTTTCGCTGTATCATTGCGACACTTAAATCGGGGCGTAGCGCAGCCTGGTAGCGCACTACACTGGGGGTGTAGTGGTCGCAGGTTCAAATCCTGCCGTCCCGACCAGCCCTTTTTTCTTATATAAATCAATTAGTTATAGGTTTTTGCAAGTTGAATACCCTACGTGTATTTCACCTTGCCCTTTTCAATTCCATATTCACTTCGTATCTACTTCGTAATCTAGTGTAGTGAACATGCCTTTCATATCGATAACATACCTTCTAAGCGTTTCGACACATCCTTCTTGTGACCATCAGCTATTATGTGATCAAGGTTTTCTATTTATATGGAAATGTGAATAATTTCAGATATCATTTTTCCCTATGATACGGAGAGATGTTTTGAATGGATATCATCATTAGAAGACCGTTACTTTATTTATTCGCCTGTTTTAGTATTTCATCGATTTGCAGTATCAGCTTTGCTTGCGATACTACTCATAACCGATTATTTGAAGAGCTTGAATCCAGAATCACCTATGAGGTTGCTAAAGGTAGCGATGCGAAACCAGTTGCCCTATGGCTAGAACAAGATCTAACTTCAGATATTTCTTATGTTAACATCAAGGGAGAAAAGCAGATGGTGAACTACCCAAAAGTTGCATCGCTCGCTATTGTGGTGATAAATCTCTGAAAATAAATAAGATAAAATATATGTTACTACTGAGGGGTTATGGCTGATTTCTTTATACTCGGTGCTGGACGTCCTTTTACGGGCAAACAACATACTGCTTTGCGCTCTGTAGGTAATTCAGTGCATGTGTTGAATTGGTCTTTGCTGGCTGTTAGCTACCTTACACCCAAATGTCACTTTGTAAGTGGCTATCAAGCTGAGAGAGTCCAAGCATCTTATCCTGAATTAAACTATGTACATAACCAAGACTGGGAAACTACACGTGCTGGCTGGTCTTTTCTTGGCGCGTTACCAAATGAACCAAAAGAAACTCTAGTTTCCTATTCAGATATACTTTTCCGTGAGGCAACTGTTAAAAGCCTTATGGAAACTGATGGAGACGTAGTTGTTGCAGTAGATAGTCAATGGCGTTCACGCTATGCAGGACGGAATCTTGAAGATTTAAATCGTTGTGAAAAGGTTTGTGTCGTAGAAGAGGCAATCACTCTGTTAGGTGCAAATATAGATATATCAGAAGCTAATGCAGAGTTTGTTGGCTTGGTTCGTTTTTCGAAAAAAGCTATTGAGCAGTTAGCTGAAATTAAAAAGTCATCAGATTCTGATAATACCGACCTTAAACAAGCTAGTCTTTCGAATTTAATAGAGTTACTTAAAATTCGTGGCCTTAAGATCATTGCTGTCGAGGTGCGCGGTGATTGGTCTGAACTAAACGAACCCGCTGACATTGCTCGATTTATCCTTGGTACTAAAGCACAAACCTTGAGCCGCTTAAAACAAATGGTGACGCTTAGTCGGATTGAAGACCAAGTTAGTTTTACTGTAGATCAATGGAATAAGGAACCTTTGTATTGGATAAATGAGATTCAAGAAACTCTAGGCAAGATGGGCTTAATAATCCGCAGCAGTGCGCTAAGTGAAGATGGATTTTTAAACTCGAGCGCTGGCGCGTATACCAGTATTTTAGATGTGCCAGGGGATAAAGCTAAGGCTGTCCAAGAAGCTGTTGAAATTGTCATTAAATCCTATCCTGATAAAGATCCAAACAACGAAGTGTTAGTCCAACCAATGCTCACTAACGTGCTAGTTAGCGGTGTAATTTTTACCCGAAGTCTTACAAGTGGCGCTCCTTACTACACTGTTAATTATGATGATATTAGCGGTACCACCGAATCCATCACTGGTGGCACTAGCCTAGAAGACAAAACTCTAATAATACTTCGTGATGCCAAAGAACGTGATAAAGCAATCCCCAAAAGCTTACAAAACTTATTGCCTGCACTCAGAGAAATCGAAGCTCTTGTTGGCTATGACTCTTTGGATATAGAATTTGCAATAACGGCAGAACAAGGCTTGCATATTTTACAAGTCCGTCCTATCGCCGTTGACCATACCATGAACGATATTTGTGATCACGATTTTTATACTTTAATAAATGAAGCGGAAGGTACCTTTCAAAGACACGAGCAGGCGTCACCTTTTGTAGTGGGGAACCGCACTTTATATGGTGTAATGGCAGACTGGAATCCTGCTGAAATTATCGGTACTAAGCCTGGTTTGTTGGCCACTAGTTTGTATCGTAATTTAATACTAGATGAAACTTGGGCAACACAAAGAGCAGAGTATGGTTACCGTGATGTTCGTCCACAACCTTTGCTGGTTAGTTTTGTTGGTCATCCTTATATAGATATTCGCGCATGCTTTAACTCTTTTGTTCCTAGAAGCCTAGCTGATGAACTGGCTGAAAAGATTGTTGATTTTTGTTTGAACTGGTTAGACGATCATCCAGAACTTCATGATAAAGTAGAGTTTGATGTCATCCCGACCTGTTTTGATTTAGATTTTTCACGTTGGGAGGAACGCTTCGTCAATGAGGGTGGTTTTAGCTCAGCTGAAATAAATCAAATCCGCGAAGCTCAATTAGCCTTAACGACTAATGCACTGCAAAGAAATGATAAAGATCTAGTAGTTATTGAGCAACTTGAAGTACGTTATCAAAGCATCAAAAATAGTTGCCTGCCTTCACTTGAAAAAGCTTTTGTTTTGCTAGAGGATTCACGCCGATACGGTACTTTGCCTTTTGCTCATCTAGCTCGGAGTGCATTTGTGGCGGTAAGTCTGTTACGTTCAGCTGTGTCCATAGGTTTGCTTTCAGAGGCAGAGCGTGATGACTTCTTAAATACTATTCATACGGTAAGTAAAGAACTAATCTTTGACTCTGCTGCTTGCGCAGAAGGAAAGCTAAATTGGGATGAGTTTGTTGAAAAATATGGTCACTTGCGGCCAGGTACTTTTGATATAACCTCACCTAGCTATCGTAACGATACAGAACGTTTTTTACGTCCTATTGTTAATCGTGCAGGTCACAGTCAAAAGTTAGACAAAGCTGATGTTGGCTTATTGTGGGCAAGTGTTCGCGAGAAGTTTGGAAAGTCAGTTATCGAAACGGGCCTGTCAGCAACGGTTGATGAGCTTGAAAGCTTCATGAGAACGGCTATCGAAGGCCGAGAATACGCTAAGTTTATTTTTACACGCAATCTATCTTTGGCTTTAGATGAGCTTTCACTTTGGGGCGAAGAACATGGGATTGGGGCTTACACACTTTCACAACTTAGTATTGAAGATCTCCGTTCGTTACGAAGCTGTTCGGTATCCACCACCAATATCACAGAGTGGGTCCGTAATCGGGCTGAAGTAAATCAGCAGAGTGCTGAAATAATAAAATTGCTAGAGCTGCCACCTTTGATTACTAGTGCCAATGACTTTTCGGTGTTTTTATACCCAATTACCCAAGCTAACTATATTGGTAGCGGTAAAATAACTGCAGCCTGCGTCGATTTGCAGCACAACCAGGGAACAGATCTAGCGTTAGAGGGTAAGATAGTCATGATACCTCAAGCGGATCCCGGCCATGATTGGTTATTTGGTAACAATATTGCGGGTCTAATTACAATGTATGGTGGTGCAAATTCACATATGGCGATTCGGGCTGCAGAGTTTAGTTTACCAGCAGCTATCGGTATTGGTGAGACTCATTATCGAAACTTAGCAGATGCCATGGAGTTAGAGCTCAATGCAGGTCAGCGCTTAATTAGGGTTATTCATTAATGCGTGTCGCTATTACCCAAAGAGTAGAAGTTGTATCTGGTTACGGTGAGCGCAGAGACTGCTTAGACCAATCATGGACAGACTTGCTTGCTGAAACTGGCTGTGACTTGCTACCGGTACCTAATAACCTATCTGACGTAAAACATTGGCTCAAAAAACAAAAAGTCGAGGCTTTACTTCTAACCGGTGGTAATGATTTGTCTTATCTCTCTGACGCTTGCAATTCAGCCCCAGAGCGTGATGAGACTGAAGAACAATTATTGCAGTGGGCAGCTGAATATAAAATACCAGTACTGGGTGTGTGTCGTGGTATGCAAAAGTTAAATCACTACTTAGCTGGCAGTCTATCTCCTATACAGAACCATGTAGGCACTAAGCACGCTATTTTCCCTGTTGAAAATGAAACTTTGTGCAGTACCTTTTCATTTGTAAATAGCTTTCATAACTGGGGTATAAAGCCAAATGACCTTTCACCCAGTTTACGTGCTTTGGCTATAGCTGAGGATGGAACCATAGAGGCAGTAGCTCATTTCGAACTGCCTTGGGTTGGGATTATGTGGCATCCCGAAAGAGAAAATGGCTCAGAAAAAAATAATGACATTACGCTAATTAAAAAAGTTTTTTTTGAATTGGATAAAGATTCTAAATGAGAGTAGTTATTTTAGCAGCAGGGCAAGGAACACGTTTACGGCCCCATACGGATAACATTCCTAAGTGTATGGTGGAGCTTGCGGGCAAACCTATTTTACATCACCAGCTTGATGTATTACGAAGCGCTGGCCTAAATGAGATTGTGGTGGTGGGTGGTTACTGTGCCGACCGCTTAGATACGGAAGGTGTAGAGATCGCACTGAACCCTATGTTTGATTCAACTAACATGGTTAGTACTTTATTTTGTGCTGAAGATTGGATGCAAGAGGGTGAGGATTTATTAATTGCTTACGGCGATATTATTTATGAGTCCAAAGTATTGCAAAGCCTTATGGAATCTGAGGCTTCAATTGCCATTAGCGTAGATAGACAATGGCAAAGCTTATGGGAAGCGCGTATGGATGATCCTTTGAATGATGCCGAAACTCTAAAGGTACAAGATGGTAATCGTGTAACAGAGATTGGTAAAAAACCGCAAAGCCTTGAAGATATTCAAGGGCAGTATCTGGGTTTGATAAAAGTTCGCGGCGATAACGTTAGGCAATTCCGTAATGCATGGCATAGTTTAGATAGACAAGCAGAGTATGATGGTAATGATTTTTACAATATGTATATGACCAGTTTTATACAGTATTTTATAGATAGCGGTATCTTGGTAGAGGCTGCATTTATCGATGGTGGCTGGATAGAAGTAGATACTACTGAAGACTTAAATTTATATAATGAATTACACCTGACAAATAGACTTGATAAGTTTGTTAGCTTACACATTGAAAAATAAATAATACTATGAAGAGAAAATTTTTAGCTTTATTTCTATGCTTATCCTATCCATCATTAGCCTTCGCATACATAGATCCTGGTAGCAGCAGTATGTTGCTATCAGCTCTGGTAGGAATAATTGCAACTGTATTTTTTGGTATGAAAGGACTTTATTATAAAAAGAAAGCTTTTGTGCTTTCACTCTTTGGGGTAAAAATTGAAAAAAGTAATCATAAATTGGTTTTTTATTCAGAAGGAGGTCATTACTGGCGTACCTTTAAACCTATTCTTGAAGCATTGGATAAAAAAGGTATCGAGGCTATCTATCTTACTTCTGGTGAAGACGATGAAGGGTTGAACCTCAAGTCTGAATACATTAGTGCACGCTTCATTGGTAACGGCAAAAGAGCTCATATCTACCTAAATACGCTCGAAGCTAAAGTTTGCGCAATGACTACCCCAGGGTTAGATGTATTACAAATTCGTCGTTCTAAAGCCGTTCAGCATTACACATACATACCTCATTCGCCTATAGATATGGGAAAATATAAACTTTATTCCTTTGACTGTTTTGATAGTGTATTTCTTAGTGGTGCTCATCAAGAGAAATCGATTCGTACATTAGAAGCATTACGTGTGTCCGAAGCAAAGCAGCTAATTAATGCTGGTTGCCCCTATATGGACGAACTAGGTGCGCGATTTGAGAGTGCAGGAAAAAAAATGGCTAGTAGTAAAAAACAAACTAGAACAATTTTAATTGCACCCACTTGGGGCAAAAACAACCTTCTTAAGGTCTTTGGAGCAAAGCCAATCAGAAAACTACTTGAGAGAGATTATGAGGTGATTATAAGGCCACACCCACAAAGCTACCAGGCAGAACCAGAGCTTATCAAGGAAATAAAAGATGAGCTCTGTTCTTTTGGGAAAATTAAATGGGATAATTCACCAGATAATTTTGATAGTTTACTCCGCTCAGATATCCTAATTTCTGACTTATCAGGGGTAGTGTTTGATTATGCTTTTATTTTTGAAAAGCCCGTTATCACTATAGCTTTTGAATACGACTTTATTGGACAAGAAGCCTATGATCTACCTTTTGAGGTTTGGGAATTAGGCATTCTCGATAAAATTGGTAAACGCATTAGTGCCGATGAGTTTATTTATGCTGCAGACGTGATCGAAAGTCTGTTAACAGATAAACATAAAAAACAAGAGCTAAGCGAACTAAGAGAACTAAGAGAACTAAGAGAAAAAAATCTTTATAACTATAGATTATCTGGTGAAGTGATTGCTAATAGTCTAGTTGAAATAATGCGTGAATTATAAGTATGATCTTAGATATTTTTTACGCAATTTTTATTCAACCTATCGAGTGGGGTATGAGTTGGGCCTTTGCCAAGTTCTATGGCTTAGCTAGCTCGTATGGTTTAGCCATCCTTCTTTTAAGTTTAATTGTTAACTTTTCTTTGATACCTATTTATCTCCTATCAGATAGGTGGATGGAAGAAGAGCGTAGCATGAAAGAAAAAATGGCTGCTAAGTTAAGAGAAATAAAGACAGTATTTGCAGGTCATGAACGTTTTATGATGATCCGAATGCTTTATAAAATTAATAACTACCATCCACTAATGGCCGCGCGTAATAGTGTCGGACTTCTTATTCAAATACTTTTCTTCTTCGCGGCTTATCAACTGCTGAGTGGTTACGATGCCTTGCTAAATGTTTCTTTTCTTATTTTTAATGACTTAAGTGAGCCTGATGGCTTGCTTAGCATTGGTAGTTCGCATATTAATCTTATGCCTTTTGTGATGACTGGAATTAACCTTGCCTCTGCCTACATTTATGCCAGCAGCCTTAGCAAAAAAGCTAAGATCAAGGCCTATCTAATTGCTGGCATCTTCTTGATCATACTTTACTCTATGCCAGTAGCATTAGTGCTCTACTGGACTATGAATAATCTTTTTTCTTTGGTTAAAAATTTAATTTATAAGAAGTTTCCAATAATAACTCCTGGTAAAGTAGTTAATACAAAAGGATCCAGCAAATATATAGGGTTATTTAAAGAAACTTTCTTGATTTTTGTGGCTATGTTTATAGCCTTTATAGTTGTTCCGCTGTTTATGATTGGAAATAGCCCGGAAGATTTTTATTTTATAGATGCAAAAGTGTTCGTGAATACTGCTATATTGTTCACTATTTTAAGTGGCTTAATAACGTCGTTTATAAATCTTATTTTTAGATTTTTTAGATTAACTAAAGTAAGTGTTTTTTATATTTATTTTGGGTTCTCTTACATTGTTTTGTCTGGTTTTTTATTTCCTGTATCTGTTAGTGCTGTCATGATTGACCCTGAGAGTAACCCTGTTAATTACTTTAATCTTTTATTAGTTGTTACTACCTCAATCTTAATCGCTTCTGCTTGTCTTAATAGATTTAGAGAACATGCGCAATTATTTTTGGCTATTATTGTTTTAATATCAACTGGTTCAGCACTTCTATCGATTTCGAAGCATGAAATACTTAGTTTAATAGGTGTTGCAGATAAACCTATCATTAGCCAAAAACAGTCATCGCAATTTTCAAGCAACAAAAATATTTTTGTCATTAGCTTTGATGGTTTGTCTGGTGACATAGTGAATGATCTAATAAAGAATAGATTAGAATTTAGTCATTCTTTAAAAGATTTCATTATTTTTGAGAACTCAGTTAATCACGCTCCTTCAACAACAGATTCGCTAGGTGGCGATATATACGGTGTTCAGGATTATAGGTCTTTAGGTGATAGCTCTCGCAGTCTCAAGAAAAATCTTTTAAAGAGCGAATTATTTGAAAATATTGCCGCAAATAAAATAGTTGATAGTTACCAGCATGGATACCATAGCTACAGAATTAAACCAGTTGATTTGAGCGTAACATCCTCTTCTGAAACTTTTAATTTCTTTAGGTATCCAATGGTCAGGATTGGTACTTCATACGGATTAAATATTCTAAATTGGCGAAGATTTAAGAGATTTGAAAAATATGTTGGTGTGAAGCAACAAGTTGGGCTAACAGTTTTATTAGATGAGATTCAAAAAGATGGTCGCCCTCAATGGGCTAACTATCTTCGAGATTTTTACAACTACGATTCGTTTTTATCTTCTGCCTCCATAGGCGATAAACCTATAAGCTTAAGATATTTACATTTTCTATTTACACATTCTCCTGTTCGCTATGATGAGAAGTGCACTTATAAAGGCAATGATAAGGATTGGTTTAATAGTAACCAAAATAAGCAAGGCCTTTTAAAACAGACCACCTGCGGTTTAGAGAAGTTTTCGATGTTTCTTGAAAGGCTTAAGCAGCTAGGTATTTATAACGAGAGTTTAATAGTTTTTAAATCTGATCATGGTGCTAATGCATCTTATTATTCAGAATACCCTGATAATTTATACATAAATGATAATCTTAGTTGGGGTTATAGTCGATATAAGTCTTTTCTTATGATTAAGGACTTTGGTAGCGTGAATGAAAATCCAGTTTTTAAAAGCGATTTGGTTTTGCAGAATGATATAGCAAAAACTGTATGCTTAAATTCAGGAGTTGCCGCAGAATGCGATGTGTTTAATGGCGTGAACTTATTAGCAGAAACTCTTAAGACTGATGAGCCCTATTACTTGTATGTTCCAAAAAACCAAGATGATGGGTATTGGTTATTTGAAAATCTTATATCAGTAAAGATACCTTCAAGAAGTGTCAGCTTGCTTCAAGCTATGCAAAACTCAGAACTAATTAAGCTTTCAGCGCCTGCCGAGAGTAAAAAATAACTTTTGGTAGTGGAATTTTTTCTGCCTTTGTTTGTGTCGGGCATATAGATCTCAGTAGTAAGCTCATTCGGGAGGGGCTTCTTTAATGCTGCGGTTTTTAAGGGCTTAGCTGTCAGGGCTACAGGCTTCTGTAGTTCCTGCAATAATAATTATTTCTAAGGCGTTAGCATGGTCTTTTACCTCCCCGGCGAGAATCGGATAACCGTCTTTAGCAGTATAAAGATCAGGGGCTCGCTTTGTCGTAGATGTCGTATTAATTAAGCTCCGATCAAAGAAGTCAGAATCCAATTCATTCTTTAGTTTTAGTAATATCTGCTGGTCACTTAGGCTATCTTTTGTATTACTGTTATCTCCAACCACCAGAATATCGAACATAAAATCTCGGTGGAGAATAGAGGCTACCTTAATGGCTAGCTTTATTGCTGAATGAATACTTTGAGACGCACCTAGGTCTTTGTAATAGTCCAGATAACCGGAAAGCATCAGAGGTAAGACAATTTTTTGCTCTACGGCTTCAGCGGAGTAAATATCATGATCACTAAACGCAAGATCATTTACAGTGTCTTTAAGCAGATCAGCGTAGCTGGATTAATTCCATTCCATCTTGCTAAACAGTGGCTGAGCAATCATATTTAATTCTCTAAGATCAAATTCCACTACCTCTTCACTCGAACCATGAGATTCAAAACCCAATTCATTCAAGAGTATTAGTAATACTAGGTAATAGCAGGAGTCCCTTCTGACAAAAGGGGTAGTACCCCCGGGGTAGGGTCGGCGTATCTGAGAATTGGGGTTTTTTACAGGGTTTTTTGGGAGTTGAAGCGTTGAGTGACTAGGTAGTACAAAATTTTATCACGGTATATTTAACGGTACATATAGAAATAGAACTAATTAAATCGTTATTTAACAATAGCTTAATAGCTTAATAGCTTAATAGCTTAATAGCTTAATAGCTTAATAGCTTAATAGCTTAATAGCTTAATAGCTTAATAGCTTAATAGCTTAATAGCTTAATAGCTTAATTGGTTAATTCGTGCAGTGCCGTCCCGACTATATTTTAATCCAACAGTATACCTTTATGTCCTTGATGGCTCGCCAATCTAAGCTTTTTTTATTTATCCTTAGGTCATAGTTACTCATTTTAATGCGGTAGAATACGGGGATAAATACGGTATCAGACTAGAGAGATCTTTTTGACATGAACAATGAAGACAGATTGCCAATTATTGTTGGTGTAGGGCAGGTCGTCGATCACTGGGGTGGCAGTGAGTTAAGCCAATCGCCTAGTCCAATAGGCCTGATCACCGAATCAATAAAGCGTGCCCAGGCAGATGCTGGGCTCAGTGG
>Ga0206679_10004528_pt1 | contig 10385 bp, 5 predicted proteins | sample M110012015metaG_FD_155464 | JGI IMG/M metagenome (GOLD analysis project Ga0206679, IMG submission 155464) | Ammonia-oxidizing marine archaeal communities from Monterey Bay, California, United States - M1 100m 12015 | ecosystem: Environmental > Aquatic > Marine > Intertidal zone | place: USA... | reverse complement strand
AAGAATTACTTTTACATCAGTTGGTGCGAATAGGCAATCTGGTTCAAACAATACAGAAGTAACTTCATCTCCTGCAAACATTGTCAGACTCAATGTAGTTGAATTTCTAAAGGATGTAGAGCTAGTTAATTCATAGATTGTCCTATCTGGAGATTGCTCCCATTGCTGATGATTAACAGTTAATCCAGGATGAGAAATAGTAGTATTATCACCGATAATGGTCAATCTTCCATCCTTCATTGGACAAGCTGCATTGATATCCCATGAAATTGAAGTTTGACCTATAGCACTAATTCCCAATCCACCTGAATATTCTAAATTGGATTGACTGAAAAAAGTATAATCCCTTGATTGATGTTCTAAGTGATATGCATCGAAATATGAATTAGAACCAAAATTCAAATTTTTCAACACTGGAGTCAGTAATTGTGATGTTGTACTCATTCTAACTCTTACTCTGAATTGTGAATGTATGCTACGGTCTAGATCTATTGTCAATGGAAGCGTTTTATTTTGTAATCCTAATATCTCATTTCCATTAGCAGACAGAATATCAAATCTGATATTAGTGCCCTCTTTTTCTTCAACAAACCCGTCTAATATTCCACCGGTTTGGAAATCATCATCAAATGAAATCAAATCCGAAACCCATTCTCCTTGAGGTTCAAAAACATCGACTTCAACACCTGCATCATCTATGTACCAACCATCTAATTGCACATAAGCATCTGAGAAGAAAGTAAACCTCGCCCTTACACTCTGTCCAGTAAGATTGCTGAGATCTGCTTGCTTCAAATCAAATCCTCTAACGACATTTTGACAACCACCATTAACTTTTGAGCCATCAATTATTCCTTCTCCATCGAATGGTGATTGTGGATTAACTTGGGAAATTTGGTCGTGGAATCCATTCAAGTTTGGAGGAATATACCACCAACTTTCCCCATCGTCTGTTGATAGAGAAACCGCCCCTCCATCCCAGGCTGCTTCTGTGCAAGCCCAACTTTTGAAGGTTAATCTAGCAGTAGAATTCTCAGGAATATCATAAATTGGAGTAATCAGATGTGTGTGCATATTATTGGTATATCTGTTGGTCAAATATATCCCAGCACCATTGCTTCCCGAAGGCCATGATGCAGGCCCATATCCTGCAGCATCGCTTACCGCCCCGACTTCAAATTTTCTAGTATCATAAGTCTGGATTGACCAACCTGCAGGTGCTAAATTTCCTGTATCAAAATGAACATATGTGTTCATTGCACCATTCGCTCCCAGAAGATTTGTCCAATGCCATTGATTTGGACTCACTCCTGAATAATTTAGCCAGCCACTCTGATTACCATATTGCCCATCACTCGGATTAGTAAAATTAGCAATAACTCTTTTTTGTACATTTACTGTACTACGATTGGCATAGATTGCAATGTCATCAATTGCCATTCCCTCCCAACCTGATGATGATAATCCGCCATAATTTACAATGGAATCTGTTTGAACTAAGAATCTGATAAGTGCATTACTTGCATTAACATGACTGGAAACATTTGCTGGTAGTGAATAACTGATTGGTATCCAACGTCCTGATTCAGTTCGGTAATAGGTCCCTTGGTACCAGAGTCCATTACCTGGATGACCTGGTGAAAGAGAAAGTAGTATCCAATTTGTCCCATTATCAAGTGAAAGCCAAGTTGTCATTCCATCATTAGACCCACCTTCAATATCCCAATTGGCGAAAAATTCAATTTCAAGTGGTCCACTCAGATTACTAAGATTTGCTGGAACAATCAATCTCCCATTTGCATTTGGTAAGTAATCTCCACTCAAACTTCCGTGTAACCAAGCTCCGGATTGATCTCCATCGTTGTGTAATCTCATCTCATCAACAAATATTCCAGCACGGGCACTGGTAATCGATGAAGTTTGCAAACAGAATCTAAATCTAATTTCATTACTTTGGAATGGTACAACTGAATCTAATTGGAATCGTTGGGAAACCCATGCATCACTTTGACCTGACCAAACCATTGCAGGTGAACCATTCAGTGAACTTGAATTGCTATAATTGGAATCTGGATTTATTACCTGCCAAACCCCTGAATCATTCATTGCTTCAACCCAAAAAGCATCAGAATCCAATAGAGAAACCCATACATTTGTTGTCATGGAATAATTGTTAACATAATTTGGAACATCATATATTGGTGATTGAAGGCATGAACTAACATTTTGTGAAAGATCTCCTAATGCTCTTGAACTCAAATAGCCCATTCCTTGACTCGTACTAGAAGGAACTTGCTGATTGCTTGATGTATTGATTGAATCAATTGTTGGCCGCAATATATGCCAAATATCATCATTATTTCCTTGTCCTAGCCAATTAATCGGAGTAATGACATTGTTTTCAAAATCTGTTAATGATCCAAGTGAAGAATTGGTTGCTAGTGTAAGCACCCCATTATGCCCAATACCATTGGTGACATTGTGCGTGCCATTCCAATTGTTAGCAGATTCAGGACCAAACATTGTTCCATTGGTATTTACTGATGTGAAAAGTGGTTGAATTGAAATTTCTGCAGCACTTACACTTTGGTTATATGGAATTTGAATTGAAGAATTGAGAGTTTGGTTTACACCAGATTGATTAGCAATTGGATGAAATGAATCAGGCCCAGACCAATGCTCAACCGATGTTGATGAACGCGAGGATGTGCCTGCACTATTCAGTGCATTATCCAAGCCATCATCAATATGTGAATTGCCAATAACAGGAGAGTATGATGTGAATAACAATAGTGTCACGATGAAGATGGCTGTAATAAAATAAGAATTATTTCTTTTATTCAAGCCCGCACTACTGCTCATGTTTCAACCACCTCGCTCAGCGAGGTGAGGTCTTTGAATATCAAAGTGAGTGTGAATTGTGTGAAGTGGTTTTAGTGAAGGGTTCAAGAATCGTGGGCTACAGGGTAAGCATAATGTCGCCTCCACGTGAACTCGATAGCGCCCAAGCGCACGAAGTGGAGGAGCAGTTATTCACAACAAATCGACAACAATCGGGAAGAAATGTTCCAATCAAATTACCGAGAACTGATTTCTGGGAAAATGTTAGAAAGTTACTTTCTGACATTGATTTAGATATTCAAGATATGCTGCGTATGGGTGCAACGGGGATTCGATTACAGAATCTCCAGAAAAGGCAAGCAAACATTCGCCGGATAGCTAGTGAATTATCGCGTAAAAGAATGGTTGCAATGATGCAACATGCTGCCAGTCAATCGATGAGAACTACTGCAAATTCTGGAATGAACCAAGAATTGCCTTCACTTGATTGGCAACGTCATGACCCTCAAGAGAAGGCTTTCTATCATGCATTACTGATTCAAGTCGACCGATTTAAGATGGGAGTTGATTGGAATGGAATGCAGAATGGAATTGCTGGTGAAGGAATTGCTGACAAAGTGCTTCATGCTCCTGGAACTATGCAATTGGATTCCTTTTCTGAAAATAACTTGACTGGTAATCCACCTCCTGCTTTAGCCTTTGAAGATGATGAACCTGATCATATTGATATGATGGAAGCAGATGAAGAAGAACGGTTTTCAGATGCTGAATGGCCTGACTTAGATGAGCATATTCATGCAGATTTGAAAGATGTTGAGGATATTCAAGAAACTGTGGGTGATGCCAAAGAAGGTGAAGATGAAGATATGGCATCGTTCATGGAAGAGATGGTTGGAGAAGTTCGTCATGCAGCAGCAATGGAATTAGCACCTTCTGCCAAAACTAATGAAATCCATTTAGAGGAAATGATTGTTGAAGAAGATGATTTGGTTCGAGTGAGAATCTTAGAGTCATTACCTGAAGCAATAATAAACGCTTCAGGTGAAGAAGTTAATTTGGAAGCGGGAGATGTTCACTTCTTAGATTCAATAACTGCGGAAATGCTAGTTGATGGTGGATTCGCTAAAATTGCAGCTCTTTGAATATTATTAGATACGCCTTAGAAATGAATAGCCTTACGGCAATAAACATTGTCAATATTGACTATTGCTTTCACTTCAATTAACTGCGCGCATTGAAAGTTCAATGCTGACAGTATCTGGAATTTGGATACGAGTTACTGCACGAAGTGCATTTTCGTCCTTTCCAGTTGTAATGTCCATTTCAAGAAGGCGCTTGTGAACTCTTAGTTCCCAGTGATCGTATGTCTCACTACCTTCACCATCTGGTGCCTTACGAACTGGCACAACAAGACGACGAGTTGGTAGTGGAATAGGTCCACGCAGTGAAATACCACCAGTTTCACAAATGTTTTTGATTTGTGATGCTACTGAATCGATATCAGAATGGTTTTCACCAGTTAACTTGATGATTGTTACTGCAGCCATTTTCATTCCTCCAAAACTTTAGATGAATTCAATTGGATTCACTTCTTGTCAATCTTTAGACAAACACCAGCAGCGACTGTCTTACCCATGTCGCGAATAGCGAAGCGGGAAAGTTCAGGGAAGGTGTCCATTTGCTCGATTGCGAAAGGCTTGGTAGGCTGGAAGCGAATCAAACATGCATCTCCAGTCTTTAGGAAAGAAGGATTTGCTTCCTTTCCGTTCTTGTTGGTCTTCTCTAGAAGTTCCAAGAAGCGAATAGCGACTTGAGCGGTGTGTGCGTGGAATACAGGAGTGTATCCAACAGAAACTGCCTTTGGAATGTCCATTAGTTGAATCTGTCCAACGAATGTTTCGTCGTGACGAACGTACATTGGTGCGGAGTCTGCATATCCTGCAACATCTCCACGGCGAATGTCAACAGCTGCTAGACCACGAACGTTGAATCCAACGTTGTCACCAGGCTCTGCCTGAGGTACCATTGTGTGGTGCATCTCAATTGACTTCACTTCACCAGACTTCTGTGAAGGATTGAAGACAACGTTCTTTCCAACGTTTAGAGTTCCTGTTTCGATCTTTCCTACTGGAACTGTTCCAATACCGGAAATCTTGTAAACATCTTGAATCGGCAAGCGAAGTGGCTTGTTGATTGGCTTCTTTGGCATTGTAATCTTGTCAATTGCCTCGAAAAGAGTTGGTCCCTTGTACCATGGGCACTTGTCGGACTTGTTGTATACATTGTCTCCATTTAGTGAAGAAGCTGGAATCATTGGAATATCATCCGGCTTGAAACCTGCCATCTTCAATAGTGCGCTAACTTCCTTACATGCTGAGTTGTACTTGTCTTCTGACCAGTCAACACCAGAAATATCCATCTTGTTAACGTGTACGATAAGTTGTGAAACACCTAGAACACGAGCAAGGAAAGCGTGTTCCTTGGTTTGTGCGTTAACACCATCATTTGCTGCACATAGTAGAACTGCTGCGTCAGCTTGTGAAGCACCGGTGATCATGTTCTTGACGAAATCACGGTGACCTGGAGCGTCAATAACAGTCCAGTAGTAGTTAGGTGTGAAAAATTCCTTGTGAGCAACGTCAATGGTAATACCACGTTCGCGCTCTTCCTTTAGTCCGTCCATGACGTACGCAAGACCGAATCCAGCCTTACCGGATTCTGCAGCGAGTTTTTCGTTCTTTTCAACTACGTGACCTTCGATGTGACCTGAGTCCAAAAGAAGGCGTCCAACAGTAGTGGACTTTCCGTGGTCGACGTGTCCGATGAACACTATATTCAAGTGAGGCTTGCTCTTATCTTCCCATTGAGATCCCATTGTGATTACTCCTTAGCGAGTCAGCCGACAAGAAACCCCTATTTGAAGACCGCGACTGATATTATCTAACTTCTTAGAATCAGTAATGTCTGTAATCGTGCCACAGGGGGCTTATAGATCTAAAATAATTGACAAAATAAGTTCAAATGACCTACTTTTCCAATATTAGCGAGAAGGGGTTACTACTTACCTATTATTCGGCTCCAATAATAGTTCCATCTTTAGCAATACGATACATTCTGACAGTACTAGTAGCGCCCCTCATTGCTAGAGGGCTTCCTGATATTGCTACTACACGATCTCCAACATTTAATCTTCCATCATCCAATAGTGCGGCAACCGCCGTTTGCATTGTCTCTGAACCACGTTGGTGCTCTTTGACAATGATACTATCAACACCTGGCAATAATTGAACTCTACGAGCAGCTCTAATTCTATCACTAACTGCCGTGACTGGAATCTCTGGCTGATATCCCGCAACTAGCCTCGGTGCGTTTCCATGTTCAGTAGCAACAACAATTCTTGCTGCTTTGCTAACCTTTGCCAATTCAACACCTGCATGTGCAACCGCTCTTGTTGACTTGAATCTAGCCAAACCACTCGGCCTAGCCCCCGAGGAGTCCAAGCCTTGTTCAGTAGCAATAGCAATTCTATCCATAATCTCAACCGATTGTAATGGGTATTTTCCTGAAGCGGTTTCACCCGATAACATTACTGCGGTTGCTCCAAAGCGAATAGCATTAGAAATGTCACTCACTTCGGCTCTTGTAGGTCGTGAATTCAATATCATTGAATCAAGCATTTGAGTTGCTACGATTACAATCATGCCTCTTTGCAAAGCGCCATCAATGATTCTTTGTTGTGCCATAGGCACTTGTTCTAGCGGTATTTCTACTCCTAAATCGCCCCTTGCAACCATCACTGCATCCGCCGCATCCAATATTTCATCCAAATTCATTAGAGCAGTTGGATGCTCAATTTTTGCTATGATTGGCACATGTTGTCCTGCATTTTTTATCGCTTCTTTAGCTGGAATCAAATCTGCAGCAGTACGAACATAACTAACCGCAATATAATCGGCTCCATGTTGTAATGCATGCTCTAATGCAATTTTATCATGTGCACCAATAGCCGGTAAGTCGACCATTGTACCTGGAACGTTAATTCCTTTTTTTGCACTCACAGGACCTCCGTCATCAACTTCACAAGTAACAATTCCTCCAGATTTAGCCTCAGTATCTTTGACAATTAATCTAATCAAACCATCTGCAATTAAGACCGGGTCGTTTACATTTAGTTCCAAACTAAGACCTGCATATTCAACTGGCAACTTTGCAGAACTTGCATCTTCCATCTTAGCCATACCACAATGTAATTCAACAGATTGACCCTTTGTTAATTCAACAATACCAGTAAAATTACCAAGTCTTAACTTAGGACCAGGTAAATCTGCAAGTATGCAAGTAGGCTTGCCGAGGACTTCTTCAAATCCCCTAATTTGCTCATATATTGCTGTTTTACTAGCTGGTTCACCATGTGAATAATTCAATCTGCAAACATTGACACCGGCTCTAAGAATTGATTCGAGAACCTCAGGAGAATCACAAGATGGCCCGATGGTAGACACGATGCGTGTTCTTCTCATCAGTCATCGCTGGTACGCATACCGCTTTAAGATATGCAATTGACAAATATCTATTCTTCTTCCCCGAGTTCAAAACTATGGAGAAATTCATCTATGTCAATAACTCCATCTTCATTGGTATCTGCTTTGTGGAAAATTAAACGCGAATCGTTCGAACTATAATCAAATCCAAGAGTTTTCAATGCATGTTGGAATTCTGAAAGTGTCAAATGATTCTTGCCACCCCAATCTGCCATGTGGAACATTTCTTCACGGCGTTTGTGCTCTGCAGGTGTTGGATTACGGAATTCTTGCCTAAAAGTGTGAAATGGGGTTTCTCTTGGATGAGCATGCTTTGCTCCATATCCAAAATAAATAATTAATCCGATTATTAATGCTGCACCAGCACCAATGAATGCTTTTTCACCCATAATGAAAACTAGTGCCAATCCTCCTACAATTCCCCAAATTTGAATCAAAGGGAAAAATGGGGCTTTGTAAGTTGGTTGATACCATTCATGCCCCTTTACTATGCTCCGTAGTACAATTAATGCTGAATTGACAATGATGAATACCATGATTTGGAAGCCTGATGCTAACTTAGCCACGTCCTTTACTGGTAATGTAAGAAGAACAACTGCCATCATCATTCCTGTAGCAATGATGGTCCAGTGTGGCGTTTCCCATTTTGCATTTACCTCTTCAAGTGACTGAGGTAAGAGATTATCTCTAGCCATTGCAAACAAATATCTCGATGATGCTAAAATACCGGCTAGAGCCATCGAAGCCATAGTCAAAATGGCTAATACCGCTGCGATCAATCCAACTGTTTTACCGCCAACATGTTCAGCGAAGATGAAAATTGGATCTTCTACTGCATGGCCATCTACCATCCACCAACCATCGCTGAGAGTTGCCATCAACATATAGGAAACTCCTGCATAGAGCACTGTTGCTGTGGCAAGCGAGATATACATGCCACTTGGTAGATTTTTTCCAGGGTTTTTTATTTCTTCAGCAATTGCAGCGACTTTAGTGACTCCTGCGTATGCAACGAAAACAAGCGCTGCGGTTTCACCCAATAGCCAAGCATCTGAACTGAAGGCTGCATCAGCTGGAGCCGCCAAATCCGCTTCGCCTGAAAATAATGCGACAAACGATAATATCAATAGCAGCAATACCGAAAACCCTACAATTGGCGCTTGTATCGCTTTTATCTTCTTTACTCCAAGAATATTTACTACAACAATCAACACTAATACACTTAATGTAACGGACGTTGAATTTAATTCAACATTCAAAAAATTAGTAATCGCATACATATATGCGGTTAATCCAATCAGTGCAAATGATGCTTTCAATAAGAATGATGCCCATAGCCCCATACCAGAAATTGTACCTAGTAGTGGCCCATAAGTTCGTTCAATGTAAACATATGAGCCTCCTGATGTTGGCATAGCAGATGCTAATTCAGATTTCGAAACCGCACCCGGCAATACCACTGTTGCCGCTAAAACATATGCTAACCAAATTCCTGCAGCAGATGCACCCATAGTTTCAGCTGCGATGGAAGGAAGTACGAATAGTCCGGAACCAAGCATTGCTGATAAGGAAATGATAATTACTCCAGCCAAACCAATTGTTCGTTCCAATTGCTTAGAAACATTAGAAATTACGCCTTTTACATCACCCTGAATTAGTTTCTCAGCAGTGTCTTTCAAGTCCATTATTATCCCGCCTTCCTTCATTCTGTGGTAGTATTATTGTTTGGGAGAATAACTAACCATATAGCCTCTTGTAAAGAAAATGATAGCGCAACGCAATTACACACAAAAATAAATGATTATTGAAAATAAACCAATCTAATAATGAATGATTCAACTCGAAGATCATTGGCCCTTTCACGATTCTCTATTTTGAAAGTCCAATCTCCATCGCCATAGGTTCCTTCATTATCACTATCGCCAAAGGTGTATGATGATATGGTGAGGAATACGCAATCATTTGCTTCATCGCAATCATCGCCATCATTGCGTTGGTCTAATCCAACACTTGAGGTATTTCTAGCTTCATCATCATCTTCATTATATGCATAAACATCTAATTTTGCTCGACAGTTGCCTGTACCTGGATCAAAGCAACCATCATCTTGCTGTGGATAAGTCAATTCTGCAACCGCCTTAATAATGGTATTCTTATGATTTGCCGAATCTCTATCGTATGTAATTGAAACATCGAAATCAAGTTCATTATTATTAGAAGTATTGGAACCAATTTCAAAATCTGACCATTTAGCCGCATAAGAAACATAGACTTTGATAGTGTCTGAATCTACCATATCTTGGCTATTTTTGATATTCAACTTTACCTTATATTCACCTGGTTCAACATCTGCCCATGTTACAGTCTCACCACTAAAATCAACATCATTCTCAAAATCACCATCGTCATCTGCATCAATGTTTAGATCTATGTCCCAATTATATTCTGAAATATATTCATCAGGATTACCTGCATCTGAATCTGAGGCATCTAAGGTAATACTTGTTGTTTCAGAAACATCCCTATCAGTTTGACTTTTATCGTAATAACACATCCACAACACGATATGTGTGTCTTCATCTACATCGTTATTTTCACAATCTTCTGCATCATTATATTGAGTGATTTCAGCAACAGGTTCAACTGCAGTTGCAACAGCAATTGTCAGTTCTTTAATTTGTTCAGAAGTTTTTGAACCATCTGAAATAGTGAGAACAATCGTTTTTGTCCCTGATGAATCATATGACCATTCGGCAGTCATTCCAGTCTTATCGACTGATGAATCATTATCAAAATCCCAGCGATATGTCAAACTTCCATCATTTGGAGTTGAACTGCCGGCATCAAATGAAATGGTATCTCCAACCTTAATATTTTCACTAGGTGAAAAGTTGAATACTGCTAATAACTCACTCTTGGAAGATGATTCCCCTTCCTCAAAAATACAACCTGACAAACTGACTAATACCATCATGCCAGCCAGCAATAGTGGACCAAATTGTA
>Ga0206679_10004527_pt1 | contig 10387 bp, 9 predicted proteins | sample M110012015metaG_FD_155464 | JGI IMG/M metagenome (GOLD analysis project Ga0206679, IMG submission 155464) | Ammonia-oxidizing marine archaeal communities from Monterey Bay, California, United States - M1 100m 12015 | ecosystem: Environmental > Aquatic > Marine > Intertidal zone | place: USA... | reverse complement strand
CCCTGCAAAGAAGTGTTCTTCAGCAGTCTGGGCCATTCCATTCAGATATGTTTGAAATATAAGTTGTTCTCCTGCATCTGAGCCACCTGCAAAATGTAATATTTGCTTTTGCCAGTCCTTTGTATTCGTTGAATACACGTCCTCTTGATTTTGCTGTGCATCATACTCCATAATTTTGTTCAAATAAAGCTGAAGCTCCGAAGGTGTTCTTGCGGAAATTCTTCCTGTAGGAATCAGTGGCGTATATTTATTAGTTTCGGGTAAATTAGAAGTAATACACAAATCACATGAAGGATGTCCAAAAGACGGAATTAATGAACTTTCATAGGCAGAAGAATTCGTTCTGGTCCCAGGTCCAATATTGGTAAAGGAAGAAATATTGGCCTCTCTAATTCCTTTTCCAATCAAAAACAAGCCCACTGGTTTATCTTGAGACAGGGTATACATATGATGAGCAAAGCGGCGAACCCCGTTGATATGCTTTGGTATTCCCCCTCCGTATTGCTGGTATAGCTCTTTGACTTCTGCCAAAATCACATTATACTCTCCTCCATTTGAAGAGGTACGATGTGTAACGTAATCATCAACCACACTTTTTAATGAAATTTGGTAGACAAACAGAAGCGCACTTTCCAAATTCGGAATAGCTGAAAAATCCGTAAAATAACCGTCAGAATTTACGGCTTGCAATTCAGCAACCTGAATAAGATTACTCTCGTTTTGAATAATCACTTTTGTGCTTTCATCAATAGTTGAATTCGGCACCAATAGACTGTAGCCTCCCATAAAGCTAGTAGCTGGTATCAATCTGGGAATCGAAGCAAACGAGAATGCCACGGGGTTTGCTAAATTGGATTGGCTAATATCGATTCTGGATTTTGTTTCCAAACTGTTGTTCTTTATTTCAAATTCCATTGCTTCTAATCCTGAAAAAAACGGATGACGAGGATAAGTAAAGGACCAATAGTTAATCGATTGATAATCCGTAGCCACACTCAGATCTCCCACAATATTTACCTTAAAATTGGAAGATCCATTGGATTGAATATAGCTCGTAGGAAAAGACGCCAATGAAAAGATACTTGAATAGCCCGTGAAAATAGAATCAACCAGCACAAAATTAGAATTTCCTATTGTATGTCTGGAATGATGATTACCCGTAATTCCGGGATTCATTACAGCATTCGAGCTACCTACCACAACAGATTTGTATTCGATATCTGGCGACGCTGCACCCTGATATATTTCATCAAAATTCAAGGAATTAAAATTCCATGTATAGCCATTGGTACCATTTTGAGGAGCACTCCCCCATCCTTCACCTGCAACAAAAAACGAACTTGAGGCACTTGAAGATTTTTCACCTTCATTATAATTAGAATTATAAAAGGAAAAAATCTCATCATATATGAAAGGAACTGGATTGTAGCTATTGAAGTCCGTGTCAGTTTCCTCAATGAATCTATAATTAGAATTGGAAGAATTCCAGGTTAAAAAATAATTAAGGGTATCGTTATACAGACTATATTTCGGATTACCAATCCATGATGGGTCATCATATAATGTGGAATCAAGCCAGCAGTCATTTCGTTCCGCATAAAAAAGGATATAATCTCCATTATTTATGGCATTATCTCCACCATCTTCTACATAAATCGGAATTTCTCGTTCCTTACCGAAGATTTGAAAATTATTTGAACTTATTGTCTCTAATGGAATTCCGGAATTTATTAAAACCGAATAATCTATTTTATGGATCCCTGTTTCGACAACTGAGAATGAATAATATCGCTGATCATAGGAAATCCATTCATTCCCATAAGTTTGAGCTCCTAATTGAAATGACATCAAAAAGGAAAATAAAATACCAATCAACTTTTTCATTTTTCCGCATTTTTAGGCTTATCCAGCCTTAATTTTATGGAGAAAATATGTGTGTAATAATTAGCTTCGCTCGCCCCCAAACGGGTAAATGCATAATCGAGGGAAAAACCCTTAAATGCAACACCTAACCCCAAATTAGGTTGAATACCCCAGTATTTTGTGTCGTCCAGGTTTGAAAACTGCTGTATATTAGAAAGACCCCCTCTTACCTGAATGAGTTGCCTAAATCCAACTTTAATTCCAAAATGTGGGTCAATGGAAACTGGATTCATTCTTATCAAAGTATTCCTTTTTCCATCTGTTGTAAGGTCTAAATCAAGTTCACCTCCTAGATACAAGCCTTTTTTTCCAAGGTCATATTTTGTACTTGCAGCAAAGATAAACCTTGGCAGAGTAAGCTCCAGACCATTTTCTGGAATCTCATTCCCGGTTTGCAAGAATATATCCTGAGTTTGCTCATCTAAGCTAAAGACCCAGGCATTAAAGGTTGAAGTCACATCTCTGGCCAAAAGCCCAAAGGTAAAATGCTCATTCATATTGTATTTTAAGCCGGCATCTACTCCGAATCCCCATGATTTGGCGAAATCACCAACCTGTCTGTAAATCACTTTAGCTGTACCTCCAATACTCATTCCGGGAACTTTCAGCTTTCTCGCATAGCTTCCAAGGAATGCATAATCACCAGCCGAAAAAGAACTTACATTATCGTAATTAATAACGCCGTTATTATCAATTAGCTGAGTTGTATTAGGTATGTCATCCACACCAAAACGAATAAAACCGAGTCCAACAGTGCTTTTTTCATCAATGGAATGTGCCAAAGCAAAATAATCATACTTCGCAATTCCTGCAAAATATTCCGAATGCATAAATGACACTTGAGCCCATTGATTAACTCCTGTCAGTCCCGCTGGATTCCAATAAACCGAATTTACGTCGTTCACCTCCGCAACTACAGCATTACCCATCCCATACGCTTCTGCACCCACTCCAAGAGATAAAAATTCATTGGAATATTTTGGTGCTACGCTCTGAGCCTGAATAGAATGCGAGAACACACAAATTATTAAAATGGATATGCTTCTTCGAATCATGCAACTAATTTAATGATATAACAACAGATTTGGCAAAAAATTGTGTTATTTGTACTGTAGTTTTTGAGTAATTTATTTTTGTTATACATGTAGATTACCCTATAAAAAACAAATGAATTAATGTTTAATCTCGCTAATGTCTTTACAGGCTTTAATTTAATTTGTGGATTACTCTCCATTTGCTTGTGTTTTAGTGGACAACTTGAGATGGCCGCATACGCCATATTTCTAGGCGCATTTTTTGACTTTACAGATGGTTTTATAGCAAGAAAATTAAAGCTTGAAAGTGCTATAGGGAAACAGCTCGACTCACTTGCAGACCTTGTCACATTCGGTGTAGCACCTGGGTTTTTAATGTTTTTTATGATTTTATTAGGAATTGACCAACCTGATTTTCTTGAAAACTTTAATCATGCAATTCAATACACCAATGGAGGAGAATACTACATTCATAATACATTCTTCGACTGGATTAACGCGTTATTTTATGATATTGACAATAATTTTAATGCTTCCATTAAGTATATACCATTTGTAGCTTTTTTGATTCCTTTCTTTTCTCTTTTCAGATTAGCCAAATTCAATGTAGACGAGAAGCAATCAAAGGACTTTATTGGAGTACCCACACCACTGAATGCCATTATTATTTGTTTTTTTCCTTTGTATTTTTCTGAACATCTAAGCCATTGGGATACCCAGACTGAACTGGTTCATTGGCTTTTTGATTGTTATACCCTAGCTATAATAAGTGTTATACTCGCTGTTTCATTGATTCTGCCTATTCCCTTTATGTCCATGAAACTTGAAGGAACTTCGAAAACTGAAAATTATATGAAGATTTCGTTAGTGATAATTGCACTTGTAAGTATTCCCGTTTTCAAGGTGCTATCAATTCCAATTATTATAACTTTGTACTTCTTAATCTCAATGTATCATTCTTTCAAAAAATCGAAAAATGAAATTTAAAGCAGAAATTGATGTAATGCCATTAGATGCACTCCTTGATCCACAAGGAAAAGCGGTATCAAATTCCATGGGTAATGTTGGACTTCCTGAAATAGATGGAGTGAGAATTGGTAAACATATTCGACTTTTCGTGGATGCTGATTCCAAGGAAGACGCTCAAAGTAAAGTAGAAGAAGCCTGTAAAAAAATTCTGGCCAATCAAATAATGGAAAGCTATTCTTTTACTATCTCAGAGACGTAGAAATGAGTACGCAGAGTTCTTTTAAGACATTCAATCCTTTAAAGAATCAATACAATTCAGAATTATATCAAGTATCCTCTGTTCAGGAAATCGAACAAAGTCTGGGGCAGGCTACGAAGGCCTTTGCTATTCTATCCTCAAAATCTTATTCTGAAGTAGCTTCCTTTTTAAAGGAGATCAAAACACAGCTATCAGCACTCAAAACGGCTGTCAAAAAGGTTTATATTGAAGAAAGTGGTTTAAATGAAAATCGCTTTGAAATAGAATTTGGCAGAACCCTGTATCAACTGGAGCATTTTGCTGAGTACATTGTATCCGACAACTGGAAAAATTTCTGTACACAAGAAGAAAAGGTGCAGGACAAGCAACTCATTAAATCCAAATGTCCTTTGGGTCCAATACTTGTTATGGGAGCAAGTAATTTTCCTTTGGCCTATTCCACTATTGGTGGCGATAGTGTAGCCGCACTCGCGGCAAGGTGTCCTGTAATCGTAAAGGCTCATCCCTATCATGCAGGAACAAGTCTGACAGTTTTCAAGGCTGTACAAAAAGCAATCGAAGTATCGGGTTTCCCCTCCGGAACTTTTGCCCATATTGTGGATGATGGCTATAAAGCGGCCTCATATCTTGCAAAGCACAAGGCGATTAAAGGAATTGGTTTTACTGGTAGTATTACAGGTGGGAATTCCATGGTTCAGCATGCGAATTCAAGGAAAAGCCCAATTCCTGTTTTCGCAGAAATGGGAAGTGTAAATCCCGTTTTCTTGCTTGATGATATTCCTGAAAATGACTTGGAATCTACAGCAGCCAAACTGGTTCATTCAGTATGTAATGACAGAGGACAGTTTTGTACCAAACCTGGAATATTATTCATCAAAAACACAGCCCAGGGCAAGCGACTTGTCAAATCAATCAAAGACCAGATTGTAGCATTCGATGGCGGTCCCATGCTGCATCCGGATCTAAAAGCACACTTCGAATCAAAAATAACGGAAATACAAAATCTATCTGGTGAATCGGAATTTCATCAAGGAAATCGTAAAGAAGAATTTTTTGTCAAGAACTCAGTTCTTGTAGCTGACGAAGAATTTTACAGAAAGCATTCCATTCTCCAAAAAGAAATATTTGGACCATTTTGTACCATTGTGCAATATGACTCTTTTGAAAATTTGAATACCTATTTATCAAATCTTGAAGGTCAATTAAGCTGCTCTATATTTTATACAGATTCAAAAAACAACAGAAAGAAAGAGCTATTAATGAACCTGGCCATTCAAAAAGCGGGAAGAATTATAATAAATGACGTTCCTACAGGGGTTACAGTATCTAAAGCCATGCATCATGGTGGGCCCTATCCAGCCAGCTCTGATAGCAGATTTACTGCTGTGGGCTCTGATAGTATAAAAAGATTCCTCAGAGACGTAACTATTCAGGAAAAATGCATTTGATAATTTAAGTACTTTTACATCATAATAGTTTAAAATGGAAGAAGACGAAACAGGTTCAGGTAATTATATTAAAATCTATCTAGGAGCAATATTTTTTCTAATTATAGGTATTGGAGTGATGACTTTTTTGTGGTCAGAGAAACGCAGCTCACTTGCAAATTGTGAACAGATAAACACCCGGTATCAGGATACAATTCAGGAAATGAATAAAATGCTGAAACCATTGGTTGGAGATATGTCAAAAGATTTAAAATCTGACCTGAGAATTATGTTAAATACGTATGATCAGCTAATCCTCAAAGATGCTTCAAAAGCGGATAGTTTGAATGTGCAAAACGAAAGAATTAAAGCACAAATAGAAAAGATAGAAAGGCTTCAGCGAAGTAAAAACTTTTCTGCATCACAGATATTGAAGCTGAGAGAAGAAAATGAAACTTTGAGAGGAATAATGAGGAGCTATGTATATGAAATTGATTCTTTAAATACCTTAAATCTACAGAAGGATTTGATCATTTCCGAAACAAGTCAGACTCTAGACCTTAGAACAACTCAAAGAGACCAGTATAAAAAAGAAGCAGAGGAAAAAACCGAACAGGTGAAAATTGGATCAAAGCTCAGTGCATATAATTTCAATTCTGGAGCCTTAAAATCTGTAGTCAAAGGCAAAACAACTACAAAAGCCAGGCAAGCAGTTCAGTTTCAATCCTCCTTCACTATTTCTGGAAATCTCATTGCACAGACCGGTTCAAAGTCTGTATTTATGCAGATCATTGGGCCTAACGGCAAAACACTTCAGAATATGTCCAGCTATATCACAGAAACAGAAAATGGTACAATCTCCTACACTGAAAAGAAAGTAGTTGACTACCAAAATAAGGCACTAGATGTGACAATATATTACGACATCAGAAATGAGACAGTGTCCAAGGGGAATTATAAGGTCAGAATTTATTGCAATGAATCTCTGATTGGTACGGATAGCTTTACACTAAGATAATATGGAACAAGGACACGTTGTATCTCAGGTTCAGGAAAACGGGATAGGCATTATTGAATTTGGACATCCATCAAGTAATGCATTACCAGGAACCATTCTCAACAAACTTGCTAATACGATAACGGAACTTAGTCAAAGTGAACAATGTAAAGTCATTATGCTAAAATCTTCTGGAGATCGTGCATTTTGTGCAGGGGCAAGCTTTGATGAATTACTTTCTATTAAAGACCTGGACGAAGGGAAAGTTTTTTTTTCAGGTTTTGCCAAGGTCATTAATGCCTGTAGAAAGAGCACAAAATTGATTGTTGCCAGAGTTCAGGGTAAAGCTGTTGGAGGTGGTGTAGGAATTGCTGCATCGGCAGATTACGCATTTGCAACAAAGCATGCTGCTGTTAAGCTTTCAGAACTTGCTATTGGTATTGGACCATTCGTGGTAGGTCCGGCTGTTGAACGAAAAATGGGATTAGCAGCCATGAGTGAGCTGGCTATTAATGCTACTGAATGGCGGGATGCAAGTTGGGCTCAACAGAAAGGACTGTTTACTGATGTATCTGAATCGGCTGAAGAAATGGACAAAAAAATACAAGAATTGCTATTGAAATTATCCAATTCAAATCCAGAAGCCATGAGCAATTTGAAAAAAATATTCTGGTCTGGAACAGAGCATTGGGACCAGCTTTTAATGGATAGAGCCGAGATAAGCGGACGCCTTGTTTTAAGCGAATTTACAAGTCATGCCATTCAAGCATTCAAAAAAAAGTAAATTAAGCTCATTTTTTTCAAAATTCGTTTGTTCATATAACTTATAATTGTATCTTTGCAGCCCTAATTTAAGCTTATTAAAAGCTTGTAAATAGTTAAAAGTGGATACATTAAGTTACAAAACTGTCTCAGGAAAGAAAGAAACTGCCGATAAAAAGTGGTTTCTGGTTGATGCTGAAAACCAAACTGTTGGTAGACTCGCGAGTAAAATCGCAAAAATTATCAGAGGAAAACACAAGACGTGTTACACGCCTCACGCAGATTGCGGAGACAACGTAATTGTCATTAATGCCGAGAAAGTTTCTTTCTCTGGAACAAAATTAGAAGACAAAGAATACGTGAGCTATTCTGGATACCCAGGAGGACAAAAATTTACTTCTGCTCAACATATATTGAAAAATCACCCGGAGAGATTAATCGAAAAGGCTGTTAAAGGCATGCTTCCGAAAAACACCTTGGGTAGACAATTATATAGAAATTTAAAAGTATATACAGGATCTGAACACAATCATGAAGCTCAGAAACCTGAAGTACTTAATCTTGACACTCTCAAATAATTATTATGGAAGTTATTAATGCTTTAGGAAGAAGAAAAACTGCAGTTGCCAGAGTATACTTATCTAAAGGAAAAGGTAAGATGACAATAAACAATCAAGAAGCAAGTACAGTTTTCCCAATTGATGTATTGCAATCCAAATTGGTTCAGCCATTTGTTTTGACAGACACTGTTGGAAAATATAATGTGAGTGTAAATGTTAGCGGAGGCGGAATCAATGGACAGGTCGAAGCTATCAGATTAGGAATCTCTAGAGCCTTGGTGGAAGTTTCACCAGAACATAGAGCAGCTTTAAAGGTTGATGGGTTAATGACAAGAGATCCGCGAATGGTGGAGAGAAAAAAACCCGGTCAACCAAAAGCAAGAAAGAAATTCCAATTCTCGAAACGTTAGTCGTTATTTGGAATGGTTTAGTATCCAAGCGTTTAAGTAACTGGTTCGCCCCCTTAATCGCTGAAAAATTAGGAATGTAAACAAATATATATATGTCTAAATTATCTTTTGACCAATTGTTGGATGCAGGTGTTCACTTCGGACATCTAAAAAGAAAGTGGAATCCATCAATGGCCCCTTATATTTTCGAAGAAAAAAAAGGGATCCACATTATTGATTTAAATAAAACACTTGTTCATTTAGATCAAGCTTGTGCAGCAATGAAACAAATTGCCAAATCAGGTAAAAAAGTTCTTTTCGTTGCAACAAAAAAACAAGCTAAGGATATTGTCGCCGAAAAAATCATGAATGTCAATATGCCGTTTGTCACAGAAAGATGGTCTGGTGGAATGTTAACTAATTTCCAAACAACCAGAAAATCAATTCGCAAAATGACGACTATTGATAAGATGAAATCAGATGGTACCTGGGATACATTAAATAAAAGAGAAAAGCTATTTAAAACGCGTCAAAGAGAAAAACTCGAAAAAACTTTCGGATCGATTTCTGACATGACAAGGCAACCTGCTGCTGTATTCATTGTGGATATCTTAAAAGAACATATTGCACTTGCAGAAGCTAGAAGGTTAAATATTCCAACATTTGCAATGGTGGATACCAATTCGAATCCAAAGCTTGTAGACTTCCCTATTCCTTCAAATGACGATGCTAGTAAATCTATATCAATCATAATGGATGAGATTTGCCAAGCTATTCAGGAAGGATTGGAAGAAAGAAAAGCTATGAAGGATAAACCTGAAAAAGCAAAAAAAGAAGAAACTACTGACACAACTGCTGAGAAAGCAGCTAAAACAGAAACTGCTGAAGTAAAAGAAGATACTGCTGCTGAAGTAAAAGAAGAAACTGCTGCTGAAGTAAAAGAAGAAGCTGCTGCTGAAGTAAAAGAAGATACTGCTGCTGAAGTAAAAGAAGAAGCTGCTGAAGTGAAAGAAGTAGCTGCTGAAGTGAAAGAAGAAGCTGCTGCTGAAGTAAAAGAAGAAGCTGCTGAAGTAAAAGAAGAAGCTGCTGAAGTGAAAGAAGTAGCTGCTGAAGTGAAAGATGAGGAAACAACAAAAAAACCTGCAGCAAAGAAAACCACAGCAAAAAAACCAGCGGCTAAAAAAACCGCTGCTAAAAAGCCAGCCACTAAAAAGGCTGCTACTAAAAAAGAAGTAGCTGCTGAAACTGACGAAAAATAATTGATAACTAATAAATAGAATTAAAAATGGCTATAACAGCTTCAGAAGTAAATAAACTTCGCCAACAAACAGGAGCCGGAATGATGGATTGTAAAAATGCATTAGTTGAGGCTAACGGTGATTTCGAATCAGCTGTAGATGTACTTCGTAAAAAAGGTCAAAAAGTTGCTGCAAAAAGAGGAGCAAATGATGCTAAAGAAGGAGTAATTATTGCTCAATCTGCAACAGACTCAAAAGCAGGTGTAATTGTTACGCTCAACTGCGAAACTGACTTTGTTGCAAAAAATGACGGTTATGTTCAATTGGTACAGTCATTGGTCGATTTAGCCTTAGATAGGCTACCAAAATCTCTTGACGAGCTTAAAAATTTAGCATACAATGAAAAATTGTCTGTAGATGAGAAGATCACTGAACAAATCGGAATCATTGGAGAGAAATTAGATCTATCGGCATACGCATTAGTTGAATCTGAAAAGGTTGTTGCATACAATCATCCTGGAAACCAATTGGCTACACTTGTAGGCTTAAATAGTAATTCTGAAATAGCGGAAGATGCCGGTAAGCAGGTCGCTATGCAGATTGCTGCTATGAATCCTATCGCCATTAATAAGGACGGGATTGATGCAAAAACTATTGAAAGAGAAATAGAAGTAGGTAAAGAGCTTGCTATTCAAGAAGGGAAACCTGAAGAAATGGCAGAGAAAATTGCATTGGGAAGACTTAATAAGTTTTTCAAAGAAAACACCTTACTTAGTCAACAATTTGTTAGAGACAACAAACAGACTGTAGAACAATTCCTAAATACTTC
>Ga0206679_10004524_pt1 | contig 10389 bp, 8 predicted proteins | sample M110012015metaG_FD_155464 | JGI IMG/M metagenome (GOLD analysis project Ga0206679, IMG submission 155464) | Ammonia-oxidizing marine archaeal communities from Monterey Bay, California, United States - M1 100m 12015 | ecosystem: Environmental > Aquatic > Marine > Intertidal zone | place: USA... | reverse complement strand
ATCTCCGCTTTGCATCAGAATAATTTTGCTGCAGCCAGAGCCCCGGACTTAGAACCAATTTTCGTAACAGATGCTACTTTTGAAGATGTCAAAAAAATAGTTCAGCAAATAAATGCGTCAAATTAAGGATAATTTCTATAATTAGCACTGCTTAATTGTGGGCGGTAATTATTCATGTCCACCTTCATTGTTTTAGAATAATCCAGCAGTTGTTCAATGTTATTTGGGTGATTTCCTTCAGTCGACTTTAGTGCCTCAGAAATTTGAGACATTGTCTCCCAGTCATCTTTAGTAAATGTATTTGATTCCAAAACAACAGCCATACTATCTTCTGATTCAACTAAGCCCCATTCACTTTTTCTTTTTTCAACTTCTGTTCCTCTCAGCAACATTAGAGGAAAGGCTTTGATAACCGGGACCTTTCTTATCAAACACCACTCCACTGTTTGCTGAAACGATGCAAGGGTTTGTTTAGGCAAGCCAAAAATTAATGTAATTTCATAATCAATTTCATTTTCAACTATCTTTTCCAAAACAGTTTCCACTTTGGGAATATTGTTATTACGATTAATTGCTTTTCCCTCAGAATTATGTATTGTTTGCAAACCAAATTCTAATCTTACATTCAATTTTGATGCCTTTTCGATGAAATCATCATCCACCATTTCCGCACGACATTGTATTGATAACCTTCCTGTATAGCCATTATCTATGAAATGTTGTAACACATTGTTGGCCCTTTGATCGCTATTGAATATCGGATCTAAAATTGCTATATCTTTTACTTCTTGTTGGCAAAAATATTCTATTTCACTTTGAATCCTACTTGTATCAAACCACTTTTTAACAAGACGTGCTCCTGCTTCCTTATGCTGGCAAAAACCACACTTGAAGGGGCAGCCTCTTTGGCTTTCCCAACGAATAAAAATTTGATTGTTTATGTCAATAACGTTTGTCAGCCACGGCGAAGGGAGTATTTCCAAATCTACTTGAGTTTGCTCAACTAAGTCAACATCCCCTGCATAATGTACTCCTTGTAATACTACTTTTTCTTGATGATTAATAATACTAGCAAGAGCAATTTCTCCATACCCTCTAACAAAAATATCTGCTTGTGGATAATTTTCTTCAAGAGTTGGGCCACAATAAGATATTTGTGGACCGCCGAGAACGATTTTACCCCTAAATCCTGACTCCCTTATTCTGCTTATCAATTGTTGAATTGTATCTTCGGACCACACATATACCCCAAATCCAATTGTTGAAATATTCTTTTTTGTTTGTAATAATTTGAATATTCTATCAAAAATCCTATCAATTGAAAAATCATCGTCATTAATGCATTCAACGATAGAGAAAATATTGCATGAAGTGTTGATATTGAGTGACGCCAATAATGACGCATGGCCGAGTGGAATTCTTGGGTCTTTGTTACGGCCCCATGGTAATTCCACAAGAATAATATTATCTTGCAACTGACCTCACCTTCTAATTTCGTGATTATCTACATAATATTGACTAATCTAATACTGGATAACAGAATTAATTGATTGATGGATCTCTTGTGTTTTCATCCGTTGATGGCTGATAAAATCCTTGCCCGTCGGCTTGTTGTTGCCCGGTTTGACCTGGCCCTGGAATCATTGTCGTTGATTTCTCAAAGGTTTCTCTAACACTATCTTCAACCGCTCTAGCATTCTCTAATAATTCGGTTAATGGAATATCCAAACCAGTTAAATCGCTAACTGCTTCAACAGCCAAAGCTGCTGCTCTCGCATCTGGATACATTGGTGATGCTTCTGCTAATAGAGCGGTAACATCAATGCCTAATCGGTCACCCTCACCCAATAAGAAACCTGTAATTCCTGCAACAATTCCCTGTTGGATTGGCTCAATTCCTGCCTTGTGTAATCTCTCTCTAGCCGCATCGGATGAACCTACACCAAACAAATCACCGGTTGTAATTTCTTTCTCTGGTCGCGTGAGTCCATCGATAATAATTAATTTGTCAAACCCACCGCGGGTAAACCAATCGATAACAGTGCTTGCAAACATGATATCTTTTTCATTCTTAAATTGTATTTCTGAAGTGAATACTCCTACGGAATCTCCCTGATACACTCTTACTGGGTGTTTTGGCACCTCATTATGAATTAATGCAACTGCAGGGAAATCCGCATGCATTACCGTTCCTAATTGTTTCAGATTAAGGCTTGAAATGATATGACTTGTAGCGATTACACCAACCATTCCAGCAGTGGTAAATCCACATATGGCTACTCCACCTGTTCGTGGGTCTGCGCCTTCGTGAAGTACTAGAGAATATGCTGGCATTCCGCTATCCATACGTTCCACCTCAAACAGTCGTCGCGCCTCTTGACCAAAAGTTCTGCGTCAGTCTTGCCACTCAGCCCAGTCTTCCCAGCCTTGTTCGCGATACCACCAAACACCAACTTCATCTTCGTACCATTCGGTGCCATTTTCATCAACTGTGATGCCATCATCTGATTGTTCTGTTTGTTCTTCCACAACTTCATCGTGCTCAGATTCGCCATCTACTTCATCAAATAATTGTGAAGAAGGTCTTGAATCTGGCGCTTCATCTCCGATAGTAGTTCCTTCTGCTTTCAATTCATCAAGAGTTTTATTTGTCTTTGGAATGAATGCTTTGGATTGTTGTTGGCTCTCTGGTATCTCTTCATCATCAACCCAATCTTCATCATCGAAATCAAAGTCATCATCTTTAGGCCTTAGAACTACTACTGCTCCTGCAATTACTGCAAGAACTATGAACGCCCCTATTCCAAGGAATAAACCAGTATTACTCTCTTTATTGGTCGAAGTTGTTTTGTTATCATTGGTGTCAATGATTGTATCATCAATAATTTCTGGTTCCAACTTCCAACCGATTTCACCATTGCTGGAGATCTCTAAATCCCACTCTGTAGCAGTTGTTGTCATTGTCCAAGGCACACCCATACTTCCAGCAAACAAACCTGTGGATGGTCCGTTTCTAGTGATTGAAAGAGTCATTGTCGCTGAACCATTTGCCTCAATTATATGTGTAGGTGATGAAGTGGCAAATTCGATTGCGCCTTGATTGTTGAGAATTATTTCAACACTTACTTCAAAATGATTTGGATTTTTCAATTTGCAAGATAATGGAGCATCGGTTGCGTTATGTTCCCAAGCATAATCCTGCACTGGGCAATCCAAGGTAATAGGAAGAATGGCGGTCGGTTGCCAAGAAACTGTATTGTTTTCAGTTCCATTATCGGTTTCATTATCATCAACTGTATCGTCAACCCAAGCCAAGAAAGTTACAGAAAAATCATCGCTATCGGTAATCAACCAAGACGGGTGGTCAACGGCCCAAATTTTCAAAATTGTTTCTACGGTAGTGATTCCATTTATTTCCACAACCCCTCCTTTCACCTCTTCAGTTCCAGAAGAAACCAAATCTCCATCTGCCGTTTCTATTATCCAGCCGTATTGGATTCCTTCGAGCAAATATTGTTGCTCAACTACTGGAGAATCTACGGAAACTATTGTTGTAAATGTATCGTTTTCATCCAACTGGGCCGTACTATCTACAGTAATCATGGCATGGGACTTTGCTGGAATGGTTTGGTTAATTGTTGCGTTGGTGATTGGTTGTAGGAGAATGTTGTCACTCGATCCAGCATATCCAGCACTTATTTCCACCGCGCCAACCATGCCGAATACAGCATTGGATAATTGGCTCATTTCATTTACTGAAACTACATTCCACGTTCCATTTGCATCGGTTAATCCTGTATAATTAGTAGTGAACTGTGGATGCTCTAGTTTGAACCACAACTCTTCACCTGCTATTGCTTGCCCATCTGCCATCAAAGTCAAATCAATATTCAATGGCCCTACTGCATCAAGATAAATTTCTTGTTGATGTATGCTAGCAGATATATTCCATGTTAGATTTGCTGGGCGAATTGAGTCGTTTCTAGTATATACTGGTCCATAGGATTGGATTGCTTGAGTTGTATTGCCCAGTGCATCATAACCAATAACCGATACCCAATATGCAGTTCCATCTACCAATTGTTGGTCAGAAGAGCAGCAATTAATTGTGGCGCTTAGAATTTCTGGGGTAAAGGTCCCAGAAAGAGAGCTGATTGTGAGAGAGGAAACATTGGTTTCATTCGTTGGATTGACATGGAGGTGGTATTCTGTAATGGTATCATCGCCAGCATCCCATGTTACATCCAGATAGCCTCCTCCGTCATTAGGAGTATCTTGGGCTGTAATTCCCGAAATCGCCACCGGAGGTACCGGATATGGAATGGTAACAGATACTATTGATGACAAGTTGCTGGTTATTCCATAGGTGTGTATGGAGCGCACTGCATAGTCATATGATGAGCCGTATGTAATTGCAGAATCAATTGTAAGATTGAGTGGGGTAAATGCATATACTGAATTTACATCAATAGGGCTTCCACTGGCGACTCTGAATATTTCAAATTCAATCAAGTCTGTTCCAAAATCAAATGTATCTTGCCAATTGAGAACTACACGGTCTGGGGCTAACTGGTCTACTACAAGTATTGGCGTAGGAGGTAATGCCAAATTAGGCGCCCCATCCTGATATTCTGCTGCAAGCCCTGTTATTGTGAAGTTACCAGCCAAGGTTGAATTAAACGCCAATGGCACTGTTATTATTCCTACTCCACCTGTTTGTCTTTGGTTAAGCACATTCGTCAAATTACCAGAAGATGCTGTATTGATATCAACTCTGAAATCAAAATCATATCCGAAATCCAAATTGGATAAGTTGAAACTTCCGCTGCTATTTGCATTGAAATTAAAAGTATATTCTGACATTGAAATCCCATATCCATCGGTGGTATAGCCACCAACACTCATTTGTGGAGATAGGATGGTGTACATTGTTCCAAATGGGTCAAATATTTCCAATGGATCTTGGCCTAATGCCCCATCTCCTGCATATCCTGCAGAGTTTAGGTCAGTAATTCCATCCTTGTCAATATCTACTTCGAGGGTGTGCCATGCAGAAATGTATAGTCCGGTAGTATTTCCTTCACCGGCAATAATTATTTGCTCAGCCAGTCCATCTCCATCCATATCTTCGAGCATTATATCTCGCGGATTTGACCAAGGGTATGTGTCTGGATGTGAAGCAGAACTGGTTACTCTCCATCCTCTATTAGACCAACCGCCATTGTGATAGTAAATGTCCTTGTAGGCAATATGCCCCTCAACCGTAGTTTGATTGCCATCGGGAACACCTGGTGTTAACATCATTAATGAGTTATTGCCATCGCCATCATGATCGGCAATCGTCGCATTGATTAAATTCACATTGCGACTACTACTATCGGTATCCCAAGTCCCGCTGGTCCGCAATCTCGTTATTTTTGAGCCTCCAGATGGCCTTTCCGAAATGAAGTCCATATCTCCATCATTGTGAATATCTCCTACGATAACATTCACACCAAGGTCGTCGACATCATTAGTGGTTGTATAAATTGAATTAGAAAGCCATTTTATTTCAACAGCATATCCGGTATTGTCAATCACTACGGCAGAAATGTTGAGTCCGACCCTTATGCTACCGAGGAACATCTGTGAGAGGTTAAGCACAGATAGTCCATTCTCACCATATATTGTACTGGTGATATTATTGCCAAAAGTATTTGATTTGTTGACATATTTTCTCAACGAAAGTTTTCCACTAGGGTGTATTGAAATTAAATCAGCGAAACCATCTGCTGTGAAATCCGCAAACCCTGCAACCCTTGTATTGCCGTATAATTTGACTTCTAACGCCGGACCTGGTAGTCCGGTTGTTGCATTTGTCATATGGACACAAGCTAAATCATCAGATAATGAAAATGTTGCAACATCATCGAAACTATCATTGTTTAAATCCGCTACATCCGAATATGTGGCATTATCACATGTGGAAGTCCATGTTGAATTTGTCAAACCACTAGTTGCATTCCAAGAGATATAAGATATCGCCGTACCAACTCCTGTTGTATTATTTGAAGATGAAATAATTACTATATCTGAATTTGAATCATTATTGAAATCACCAGAAGCCATGTCAGTTAATTGCCCTAATTGCAACATTCCTCCACCGATTTGTGGGGTAAATGACATGTTCAAATCAGCCGTAAATAGTGTGGCTGAATGTGGTAATAAGATAGGTTCTGATGTTGACCAATTTGATGACACGTATGGAGTTTTATTTGTTGGCAATATTTTATGCGTAGATGAATCATTAAAGGTATTCTGATGTGCCAAATTACCATACCCAGCACCAGTGAAAGCCCACTCATGGCTACCATCTTGGTCAATATCTAACCACACGCTACCGGGGCTAGTGTCGCCCGCGTCAGCCTTTATCAGAAAAGATGCGGTGTCAAATGTTACATTGCGCGGCATGTCAATCGCCGTTGCATTATCAATTGTTGCGCCTTGTAAATCTATTTGAATTGTTGAAAATCCGCCAGCGAATACATTCACTGAGCCTCCTTGTCCGTTTGCAGAAGCCAGTACTGCCGCCCAAGGATTTAGCACTAATAGTGCAATAAAAAGAAAAACGGCCCCTCTCTTATGTCGTTGCATAGCATCCACTCCATGTGATGACGACCCCTTCCCCTTGAAGTCATTTGTGCTTGAATACTTCAATTTTTACTTGCATTCCGCTGTTTTTTTGAAATTTGGGCCTAATTTGCAATATTTGTTATTTTTATTCAGAACAATATTTCATTTCTAAATATGTAGATTTATGCTTACGAGATTGTAATTCTGCTTCTAAAGGGTTATCAAGGCTCAATACTACGCACATATGAGGGAGAGTAAATGTCCGGTTCAAATCGAGTATCTATCACTGCTGGCGATATTGAAATTGAATTAGAAGGTGCTACCATCGAAGTAAATGAAAAACTTGGTTTGGTCAAAGAAGAAGATACATGGACAATCCTTCTTGAAAGAATAAGAGATGCGAGAGTAGCGGCGATAGAAGCGGCTCAAGCGGCCGCTAAGGGCGCTGGTTTGCCCATACGTGGTTCGGCCTTTGCAGCATTATTATCCAATTGTAGGTTAACAAAAAAACCCGACCAAGTGTTAGGTGCTATTCACTATTTGAGAGAGGTTGAGTCGGTATTTGATGCCCCCCCTAGAGTGATCAACAAATTGTTTGAAGATGCTGGTTTTGCACCACCTGATAATTTGTCACTTTACCTAAACAGATTAAGAGAACGTGGTTTCTTGGAAATCCCTGAAAATACAGAAGATAAGAATCGTTTTGCAGTCCTAACTTCTCAGGGTAGAGAACATTTGAACAAACGGTCATCGGCTTGAGGTGTTATTTTGGTAATGTCTGGTGGAGGAAGCACGGATGCTAACGACCCTGACGAAGAGCCTGTTGTGTTAGACTGGTCTTACCAAAACCATACTGAAGGGTTGTTACGCGGTGGAAAACATTGTGGTTCCAATTTCAAACGAGCCATCTTAGATAATGCTGATTTGACTGAGGGAGATTTCTCTGAATGTGATTTCAGTAGGGCTTCAATGGTAGGCGCTGACTTGATGAAGTCTGCTTTTGATGGAGCCGATTTTAGAAATGCAGACTTGCGTAAAGCACGATTGAATTTATCTAATTTTAGAAATTGCAAGATGGCGGGTGCTGACCTTAGAGGGATTAGAGGAAGATATGCGATTTGGCAAGGTTCTGATTGGTGGAACGCAAAGGTTAACGAAGACCTTGAGAAAGTATTGGCAAAAAAATGGCCTCGTCCAAAGGATGATTGAATTTCATTCTTCTTCATGTACAAGGAACACTTTGTCTTCTCCATACAAGGCCATTCTTGCTGCAACATTGAACAGTGGCATTACTGCTAAAGCGATGCATGCAGCCATACATACTCCGCATAAGTACATCATTATTTCATATGTCAAAGAGAGTTGCCCATGTAAGGTTTCTATCGCTGCTTGGTTCAATTGATAACTTCCAGCAACACCGCCAAGGAATCCTACCGTTGCTCCTGCAATTGACAATTTGGCGCCAACGGGGTTTAGTTTGAATAATAATGGAGATCCGATAAATATCAAAATTGCCGCGATACCAAGCCCAATCGCCCTTAAGAGATATCCTCCCGAGTCTCTCGCAGCATCGTGGAAACTTTGGTAATCATCAACCGATAATTCCACTTCACTTTGCGAATTTAGTGTTTCTAAAATCTCTTCAACTTCGGCTTCACTCAGGTCTTGAGCTGAATCTAGTTGCCAATCGCCATATGCTTGGATTGCGATTAATATCGCCCCTACCATCAACAAAATTGCAACCGTTTTTGGTCCCTTTTTATCTGCTCTAACCGATAGTATATCAGAAGGATATTGTGGCTCTTTAGGGATTGAATCCTCCTTGCCCATCATTATTGAAATTCCCAATTCATCACTCATAGAATCTCCTCTGTGAGATGCCTTTCTAATCCTGTAACAAGATAGTCGGGGACTGGTTGCGGTTGCATTGTATCCATATTGACACAGACAGTTACTTGTTTACTAGTCCATAATAACTCATCGTTTTGATTGTGGAATTTATAGTTCCAAGTCACTGATTTACTACCTACATTCTCTATCCAAATAATTGCTATAACATCATCTCCGTATCGCATTGGTGCAATAAAGTCAGATTCGATATGAACAACTGGGAAACCGACTCTTTTGTCGTTGAATAGATCTGGATAGCTAATTCCACACATTTCCAACCAGCATTGTTCAAAGAATCTGTGTGATAAATCAAAGATTCGCGGATAATAGGCAATGTTTGCTCCATCGAGCATTGCAAATTCAACTGGTCGTGAGAAAGTTACCGCCATATCTCGCCCACATGGCGCAAGAAAAAGAACCCTCCTGCTTGAATATTACAAATAGGAATGCTATGAGATTACAACAATTCCGTCGTTATTAAAAAGGAGTCGCGGGTGGCTCGGATTACCAAGGCCCCATAGTGTAGCTTGGATATCACAGAGGCTTGCGGAGCCTCGAACCCGTGTTCGAATCGCGGTGGGGCCGCTCAATTCAATTCATATTGACTGAAATCGTTGTCTATTGTTCTCGCTGCCCCCACCTAACATTTGAACAACAATGCCTTGTTTTAATCAGTTCAAAGTTCGCGGTGGGTCCGCTCAATATTCCGATTAATCGCGTCATGCACTAGCAAGTTTAGCGATTTTTTGGTCAAGTTTAATACACATCTCTAACAATGTTTCTGAGTGCTCCATACTGCCATATGAGTTATTGTCTTCATCACAATTTTCCTCATAGATTTGCTTTGCGAGTGGCTTGTATTGTTGTGCCACAATTCTGCGCATCAATGGGAATGCATCCCATTTGTTTTCTATTAATGAATGTGGGAATTCTGCGATTAATTCAACTGTATCGAGAATATTATCAAAACGATAACTGGAGGGGAGGGCACGGGTATCTTCAGAAATTAGCTGCCAATTCATTTGGCGAGGCTTTTTCATTTCAAGTGTATAACCGTAAACTAGAGGGTTAGCAAAACCTATTCTCCAAGTAAACCCATTTGTTCCTGGCATTACCAGATAACCGGATTCAACATCCATTATTGCATTGTGTTGTTGCAAGACATATTCAATCAACGGTTTGCTAATTGGGCTAGTTGTTAGCCCATAAGTTTGCAATAATGCATCACGTAGAGGGCGCATGTTTGGCTTAGTCCATGTTGCCATATCATTTGATAGGCCGAGAAGATAGGAGGCGATTACATCTCCAGAAGGAATATGTTCTTCAGCATCTACCTGAATGCAGGCTCTAGCTTCTTGTCTGACGAAATGGTCCTTAGGATGAACTTCTACTGTATCAAATCCCGTTTCACTATTAGAAAAAGGTGACTTCAGTCTATTCAGAATTGGTTCAATTGGAACGCAATATGTAGCAAGGTCTCCACGAATTACAATATTCTCTTTGCCCATCAACATTCTTTTTGGATTTGATGATATGATGTCTATCAGCAATTCAACAGCCCTTGAATTTGCAGTAATCACTTCGTTGAGAGATTGATTCAATTTATTCAATCTATCATTTTGCACTTTCCTGTTGGTATCAGCAATATTTCCATCCATCAATTAAGACTATATTCAACCAGTAATAAAGGTAAGAGCGATGTAACTATACTCTCCATGAGTAAATTGCCCATTGTTGTTGTTGGGCTAAGTTGCGCAGTGGGCCTTCTGGGTTAACGGCAACAGGATTTCCACACAATTTCATAAACCAAGAATCTGCCAAGGTATTTCCATAGGCCCAACACTTTGAAAGATCGTGTTCGTTTTCTTCTGCATCCTTCTCAACGAT